>Ga0308172_1001502_pt1 | contig 15868 bp, 14 predicted proteins | sample PhyGR2_FD_202134 | JGI IMG/M metagenome (GOLD analysis project Ga0308172, IMG submission 202134) | Phyllosphere microbial communities from UC Gill Tract Community Farm, Albany, California, United States - DLSLSG.R2 | ecosystem: Host-associated > Plants > Phyllosphere > Unclassified | place: USA... | reverse complement strand
GGTAGGTGCCAGCGTTGATCGCGTCCAGACCAAGGGACTTGAGCAGCTCGGAAGACATGCAGACTCCTGTGTTTCGTTACGTAGTTGGTGCCGCCGCGGGCAGGTGGGGGATGCGGCGGACTGAACCGGCGATGGTAGCAGAGGGATGTGGCGGGGCTTGGTGCAGTGCGGGGTGGGAGGGCATGCCTTGGCGCCAAAGGCTTGACGGCGCGGGCGTCACGATTTGCGGTGAGACGGGTTGGTGCAAAGTGATAAAAATCAGCAGCCTGCATCTCAGTTTGAGACGCTGTGACGCACATGAACGTCAGCTTGCTGCTATCTTTTGTGACGTAGTTCAGACACAATCGGTCTGTAATCAATAGAACCGCAACGAAATGCAGGCGCTGGCTGGGGAGACCGGTGCCGCTTTGGATCTCGCCCGGATCTGCGGAACCATCATAGGAGTTGTCTCGTGCTACATGGATCCGTAGAAGGGCTTGCCAGCCACCCCGGCCGATCGCGCCGGCGTGTCGAGGCACGTGCTGCGCTTGAACTGGGGCTTCGCCTCGGGGACCTGTTCGTTGTCCCGGTTTCGGCCATTCTTTCCCACGTGCTCTTCTATGGTTCGGCCGCACCGGACCCGTCTCAGCGGGTGGTGTTTGGCGCCGTGCTGCTGAGCGCAATGGTCTGCTTCATGATCGGCCCGGTCTATCGGGGCTGGCGTGGTCGTGGCCTCGTGGTGGATCTGTGGATCCTGCTGCTGGCGTGGTCGTGCAGCTTCGGGCTGTTCTCCTTCTATGCGGTCCTGGTCGACATGGCCGGGGCCGTTCCCACGCGCTGGCTGCTGACCTGGTATGTGTCGGGCCTGCTCGGCATGGTGGGAGTGCGCGTCCTGCTGCGGGTGCAGCTGCACCGCCTGCGTGCGCGTGGCCTTGACCGCGAGCGCGTGCTGCTGGTCGGCCTGCGCTCGTCGGGGCTGAAGCTGCACCGCCTGCTGCGCGGCAAGCCTGAGCTGGGCAAGGAAGTGGTCGGCTACTTCTCCGCCAAGGGCGATCTTGCGACGCGCCGCGGCGGCGATGCACCCCGTTGCCTGGGGACGCTGGCTGACCTGCCGCGCTACATGGACGAGCATCGTGGCGAATTCGATCAGTTGTGGGTGTCGATGACCCCGGGCGACGCCGGTGACATGAAGGCGATGCTGAAGCAGATCGAGCGCTTCCCGGTACCGGTGCGGCTGATTCCGGATACCACGGGCTGGGGCACCCTGAATCCGGGTGTGCACCAGGTTGGCAACGTGCCGATGATTGGTGTGCGGCAGGGTGTGGCGGATCACAACTTCCGGATCGTCAAGCGCATTGAGGACATACTGGTGGCGGGCCTGGCGGTGATCGTGCTGGCGCCCGTGTTTGCGGTGCTCGCCGTTGGCGTGAAGCTCAGTTCGCCTGGCCCGGTGCTGTTCCGCCAGCGCCGCCACGGTCTGGGGGGCAAGGAGTTCTCGATGCTGAAGTTCCGCTCGATGCGGGTTCATGCGGAGGGTTCTTCGGACAAGATCACGCAGGCCACCCGCAACGATCCGCGCGTCACCCGTTTTGGCGCCTTCCTGCGCCGCAGCAGCCTGGACGAGCTGCCGCAGTTCTTCAACGTGCTGGGCGGCAGCATGTCGGTGGTTGGGCCGCGGCCGCATGCCGTGCAGCACAACAACCACTATGAGCGCCTGATCGACCGCTACATGCACCGCCATTACGTGAAGCCGGGCATCACCGGTTGGGCACAGGTGCATGGACTGCGGGGCGAGACTCCCGAACTGCGTTCGATGAAAAAACGCGTGCAGTACGACATCGATTACATCCGCCGCTGGAGCCCGACGCTGGATGTGCGCATCATCGTGATGACGGCATTCAAGGTGTTGGGCCAGAAATCGGCATACTAGGCACCGAGGCTGTTGCCGGCGTTGCGTCGGCCCCGCCCGCGTGGAAGCGCCCGGTCTGCAGCAGCGGCCGGGCGCTGCGTTTCATGTACCGAAGAACTGATGGAAGCCGTAGTCCGTGTTCAAGAATATTCTGGTTGTGTGTGTCGGCAACATCTGCCGTAGTCCGTCGGCTGAAGTGATGCTGCGTGAAGCAGTGCAGGGCAAGGGCATCACGGTGTCCTCGGCCGGTCTGGGGGCCCTGGTCAACCATGGTGTCGACGCCACCGCACAGGCGCTGTTGGTCGAGCATGGCCTTGATGGCAGCGGCCATCGTGCGCGGCAGATCGACCGCAGCATCCTGGGTGCTTCGGATCTGGTGCTGGTGATGGAGCGCAAGCACGTCCATCGCATCATCGAGATTGCGCCGGAGGCATCGGGCAAGACCTTCCTGCTGGGGAAATGGCAGTCCGATCGCGAGATTCCTGATCCCTATCGCCAGCAGCGTGCTGCGTTCGAGCACGTCTACACGCTGATGGATGAGGGCGTTAAGAGCTGGGTGCGTTACCTCTAAGCGCCCGCGACCTGCCAGGGGCAAGACAGATGAAAGGCCGGGGGCGGTAAGCTCCCGGCCTTTTTTATCAATCGCCGACGGTACGCAGGTTGTCGTAGAAGAAGCGCTCGTCGCGGTCGCCGGTCATGCCGTACAGGCCGTACTTGCGCCCGAGCATCGCGCCGCCGTCGCGGATCAGCGGATTCCAGTTGAACGCGGCACGACCGCGGGTAGAGCGCGGCAGGAAGCCATCGAGCGGAATGCTGAAGTAGATGCCCTTGTCGAAGCTGCCTTCGCCGAAGTCGCGCGCCGAGACATTGGTCTTGGTCGCATAGGCACCCATGGTCACGCCGTTGTCGAACACGCGGGCCAGGTCCAGCGTCGCGCCCTTGTCGCCTGCGAGGTACTGGCCGACCGAAAGCGAGCCGATGATGCGCTCACGGGCATCGAATGCGTAGTAGAACGTGGCATGGCCGGTCGTGATGCGGTAATCGCGCAGGCCGAAGTGCTGGTCGTAGTCGCGCTGCTGCACCCGGTTGAGGTTCGCGCCCACCGCCCAGCGCTCGCCGCTGGGACGGTACAGCAGCTCGCCGCCGACGCCGGCATACATCCACTCGAGGTAGCCCGCATAGGCAATGCCATACAGGTCCGGCGCCAGTCGCCCCGCGATGTTGGCCTGCAGGTTGGGCAGCATGACGTCGGAAGTGGTCAGGTACTGGCGGATGTCCGTGCGCACGCGCGGCAGGCGGCTCGGGGCGTTGTACTTGAACTTGTGGTAGTTGTTGGTGACGTCGGCACTGACGGTGCCGGTCAGCCAGATGTTGTCGCGCACGAACACACTGCCCGTGTAATTGGCGGCCACCTGGTAGAGGATGAATCCGTCGGGACCGCCGAGGTTCTGCCGGTAGCCGATGTTGAAACCCCCGCCGAATGGGCTGCGCTTGGGGGTGTAAAGCGTCTCCCGTGCACGCGAGTCAGGCGCCTGCAATTCCGTGCTCCGGCGCAGGACGTCTTCGCTGACGGTGCCGTCCAGGTAGCCCGCGAACGCTTCCCGGTTGATCGACAGGTCGGCGATCGGCATGCCTACGCGGGTGGTGCGCAGGGTGAACCAGTCGTAGTCGTCGCCGGTTGCATTGGCAAGAATGCGCGTGGCACGCCCCAGGCCCTTGGCGGCGTGCAGATAGCGGGTCTGGTAGCCATCGATGTACAGCTCGTCGCCGCGGCGGGAGATGCGCTCGACACGGAAGCCGGCATTGCGCTGCAGTTCGGCGCTGACCGTTGCCCAGTCGGTGCTGGTGGCAGTTGCGGCACCGGCACCGGCACCGGGGGCGTCGCTGCTGGCGACGGCTGCGCGCCGGTCGGCGACGACGGCCGCGGGCAGCATTCGCTGCGGCGGCGGGTCGAACGGCTTCGGCGCCGCAGGCGTGTTGCCCGGGTTGCCGCGCAAGGTCAGCGAGAACATCGCTGCGTCACCGCGCTCCCAGGCGGCGGTCAGCTCGACATTACGGCTCGGGACATAGACCAGGCCCACGTTGATGGGCGTGCGCTGGCGCAGGTTGTTGTTGCGGGGCTCGCGACGATAGTCGTTGCCGTCGTACTCGACCTTGAGCAGCAGCTCGTCCATCGGCGTCTGGTAGGTGATGCCACCGAAGATGCCGACCGGGCCCTTGAACATGTTGCTGAGGCCGAATTTGCCTGAGTTCGCGATGTCACTGTTGGCGATGGAGCGTCGATCCTTGAACCGATCATCGATGGCGCCAAGTGGGTTGGAGAAATCCCCGCGATTGCCGATGTAGCCGGTCGCAAAACCGATGGATGCATCGATCGGGCCAAAATTCTTGTTGGCAACAACGTACTCGCTGGAGAAAAAACCGGTTCCGCCGAGGTCTCGCACACCGAAGGCGACCTCCGGCAGCAGGCGGGATTCTTCCCAGAGACGCAGCTTGAAGTCGATGGACTTGTCTTTGTAGTGCTGGTCGCCGGCAACGCTGGGGCCGTAAAGGAGGTTGTTGACGTTGATGTAGCGGAACGAAGCCTCCAGCCACGGGAATGGTTGCATTGTCAGGTTGTAGCGCGCATAGGGTGCGTTGTACGACGCGGTAAAACTAAGATCGCCATCGTCCGCCATCCGTGCGTTTGGTGTCTGCAATAGACCGACGCCGCCCCATTCGTTGGCGGTGGCAGGTGGTGCTTCCTTTGCGTGCAGGGCGCAGGACAGCGACAGGGCGAGCGCGCTCAGCGCGAAACGGGCGGGGCGCGCCGGGCGCGCACGCGTGCAGGGCTGGGTCATCACGGGCTGACAGGCTGGGTAGCGATGAACGCGGCGAAGTCGCTGTTGAACAGCGGATCGAGGCGCTTGAGAAGCGAGGTGCGCAGCGGGACGAACAGCGTGCCGCCGGCGGCAATGGCCTGGGGATCGGCGCGGTTCCACAGAGCGATGCCCAGCTGCTGGACCCGGCCGTCGGGCTGGACCACGAAGATGTCGTTGCGGTCGGCGAGGGCGCTGGGCCGGCAGTCACGCAGGTAGTCACGTGCGTCGCGCTGCGGGACGTGAGGCAGTACGCAGGCTTGCCCGACCGCGCCCATGACAGTGATCGTGCGCGGCTGCTGTGGGAAGCGCAGCGTATCGCCGTTGGCGAGCACCGGATTGTTTGCGGGCTGGACCTGGATCAGGCGCGCGGAACTGGCGATGGGCATGCGCCCGGTGGCCGGATGTGCGTCGAGCCACGCCTGCAGCGTCCGCGCCAAGGCCGAGAGCTGTGTGTCGCTGGCCTCTGCCAGCTGCCCGGCACCGTACTGCAGGCCGGCGCGAAGACGCACCTGGTCTTCCATGGCCTGGGGGCGCTCGAAGCTGGTGCCCAGCAGGTACGCGTCAGCGCGTGGACGGGCCAGCAGCAGGGCATCGGCGAGGCGCGCGTTGGCCGGCAGCTCACGCATGCCGGCCGACTCGGTTGCGCCTTCGATGCGCACCTCGGTCGCCTGGACGGCGCTGGCTGCAAACAACGCGGCGATGATCACCGGGGCGGAAAGTCGAAACGTCATGGCTCAGTCCTTGGCCGGGCGATAGGGTTTGAGCTGGGTGAGCTCAGCAACACGGCCGGGCGCCAGATGCTGGCGACTCTTCCAGATGAAGCCGGTGGCCGGATCGGCCCAGTAGACATTGCGGCCGTGCATGCCGCCGCCCTGCAGTTGTTCGTCAAAACGCTGGAGGGTGCGGCGCGTGCCGAGGATGTCCACCTTTTCCAGTGCACCCTTGCTCAGGGTGCCGGTCACTGCCACGTCGACTTGGTAGGCGGGAACCCAGTCATAGCGGCGCTGCACGGTCACGGGTGTGGTCACCGTGCGCAGGTCATCGAACGGTGATGCGCCGTCGATCCGCACGTGCCACTGCTGGCCAAGGCCGCTGCCACCCAGCAGCAGGCCGTGACGGTCCAGCTCGAACACAGCGTGCGAGCCAGCAAGCCACTGCTGGCGGCCGCCATCGATGTAGCCCAGCACGGCTACGGCGACGATGTCGGGCGTATCCACCTGCATCTGCGGGAAACGATTGCTGGCCACGCCTTCGGCGGTGGCCTGCGCCGGGCGATGCGTGATCAGACGGAAGGTGTCCGCCGTGGATCGGCTGCCGATAGTGCAGCCGGTGAACAGCAGGGCCACGACAACAGCCAGCAGCAGCGCGCCGAGTGTGCGCTGAGTTGGCAGTTGGCTGGCCGCATCCATGCGGGCCATGTCAGTTGTCCCTGACTTCGGTTCCGGTACGCGCCGCGTTGTACAGGATGCTGGTAAACGGCAGCAGCTGGTTCACGAAGCGGTTCCAGCGGCTGACACCGGCGGCGCCCACGAACACGACGTCGCCCGGCTGAAGATGGAACTGGCTGCCTGCGGCGAATGCGGTGGGAGAGCGTGCCTCCAGCTGGTAGACCATCGACGGCTCCTGCTGCAGATCGGCGCTGCCACGGATCACGTACACGGCGTTGCCGTTGGCGGTCTGCTGCAGGAGGCCGCGTGCACGGCCCAGTGCCTGGTTCAGCGAGACATCGCCGGTGCGGAAGCTGTAGGCGCCCGGCAGGTTCACCTCGCCCACCACGAAGATCTCCTTGCGATCCAGGTAGGGCACGAAGATGGAGTCTCCATCCTTGAGGAACAGCTGGCGGCCGCCGAACTGGCGGGCCAGGGATTCCAGGTTGATGGTGTAGGTGGTGCCGTCACGGCTGAGCTGGATGCCTGACAGGTCGGCCTGGGCACTGTTCAGTCCCGCCTGGCTGATGGCGTCGGCCAGGGTCAGCGGCGACGTGCCCAAGGCGATCGGTGAGGACCGCTCGGCAGCACCGGTCACCCAGACGCGCTGGCTGCCGTAGGTGAGGACGGAGACGTCAACCTGCGGCGACTCTACGTACTTCGCCAAACGACTGCTGATCTCCTCGCGGATTTCGACCGGCGACTTGCCCGATGCCTTGACCTTGCCAATGTAGGGGTAAAACATCGTGCCGTCGCTCTGCACCAAGCGGCCGGCGAGGGTGCCTTGTTGCTGCGGGCCCGCCGGAACGGTCAGCTCCGGGTGATCCCAGACGGTGACATAGAGAATGTCGCCGATGCCGACCTTGTACGGTTCCGGCTGGTAGTCGAACAGGGCATTCGGCAGCGACTTCTGCGCCCGCGTGGCATTCTCCTGGGCGATCAGCTTCGGAGTGATGGTGACGATTTCCAGCTGGCCATCGCCGCTATGGCGGTCAATGGCAACGTCGCCGCGGCGCAGGTGCTGGCCCGGTGCGAGCGCGCAGCTGGATAGAGCCAGCGCAGTGAGTGCGGCGGCAAGAAGGCGAGGGGTGGTGTTGGTCATGAGGGTGAAATTCTGGCAGGCATAAAAAACCCCCGCCGGGTCGCGCCCGGCGAGGGCCTGTGTGGTACGCAGAGCGCCGATCAGCCGCCGGTGCCGCCGGTGCCGCCCGTCCCACCGGTGCCGCCCGTGCCACCGGTTCCGCCGGTGCCAGGGCCGCCCGGACCCGGGCCGCCGGGATCGGTGCCGCCGCCGCCATCGTTGCTGCCACTGGTGCTGTCACCGCCGACGCTGTACGCAACAGCAGCCGCAGCCACGGTGAGCACGGTCGCACCTACCACGGTAGCGGTCGACACGCCTGCAGCTTCTGCGCCAGCGACTTCCGAGGAGGACTCCGCGCCGGCAACAGCCTGCGCTTCCTGCGCGAAACTCATCATCGGGGAGGCGGAAAAGGCCGCCAGGGCCACAACTGCGATCGTCTTCTTGAACATGGGGAGGCCTGCTCCGTCAGGGAAAATTCCACCTGTATGTTCGGTGTATGAACCTTGACTGTCAAGGTTTGTGGGGCAGCCCATCAATGCTGGTCGCCGACTGTCGAGGTGGAACTGCGGAGGTCGTCACGTTCGAGCGCCCGTTCGCGGCCAGATAGCGCTTTGGCGGTGGCCTTGACGACGTCATGGGTGTGCAGGTCTGCCAGCAGTGCCGGGGCGGCAACAGCTGCCGCGATGGCCAGCAATACGGCATGGGCGCGCACGGCCGGGTTCTTTCCAGGCAGGTGCAAGCCGCGTAACACCCACAGCGATGCGGCAAAGCCGATCCCGAGCCCGATGATGATCTCGGAAAGGGAATGTGCCCGCAGCGGTACCCTCGACCAGGCGATCGCCATCGCGAGCACGGCGCCGGCCATCGCCCAGGCCCCAGGGTGCCGATTGCGGCCGCTGGCGAGCAGCCAGAAGACCACCGGATAAAGCGTGCTGGACATCGCGGCATGACCGGAAATGCCGGTGAAATCCAGCGACTTCACGCCAAAGCCCCAACCCATGAAGGCGATCTTGCTGGCCAGTGTGACGCTGGCGACCACGGCGATGGCCGCTGCCCATCGCCACAGCAGTGGGCGGAATGTGGCGGGCAGGAACAATGCCAGAATCAAGGCGAGCGGGAGCAGGGCGCGGCTGTCGCCGAGGGCCGACAGGCTCTCCCAGAGAGTCATCATGTGGCGAAGGTCGGGTGATGGCGGGGTGGGGGCGGACAGAATAGCGACGTTGGCACCCATGTCGACGGTACGCGGCTTGGTCCATTCAGCCAGACGCGGTATCCTTCCCAGCTGCCAATGGCCCCGTAGCTCAGCTGGATAGAGCGTCCCCCTCCTAAGGGGAAGGTCGCCCGTTCGAATCGGGCCGGGGTCACCACGCGCTTGGCGCACTCATTCGCAGTGCCGCGCTCAGCCCCCGCATTCATCCGCATCGCATTGCCAGAAATGCGTATCACCCTGCAGAACGGCAAGCCCGTTTGCCCTTACGGTGATCCTGCAGCACAGGTTGACCGTCACTCCACGGCATCAGCCCGGCCGCAACCCTGCCGTCCGGAGTATTCCCGTGGACCTGTTGCTCGCCATTGGTGAGGTAGCGCTGGTGGCCGCCTGCCTGCTCGGGCTCGTCCATGTCGCAGACCGGGCCTGGCGCCGTCGTAAGCGCTGATGGGGTGGATTGAGGGGCGTCTTCCAGTTGAAACGAATTCGCGCTATCGTCCGCAAATCGTGATGACCATCACACTTACGGTGCGTCCATGCAAGCTCGTCGTTTTCGGTATGCGTACAGGAAAGTGCGGGAATGGCATGTGGGCTCGGTCCGCGCAGGTTGGTTGGCGCTGCGCTACGGCCTGACCGGTGACACCGGGCGATTCAATTCGCACGGGGGCTGGCGGGTCAGTCGTCTGCGGGTGGACCGCGACGCGGATTCCTGAATGCATCGAGTCGCATGTGGCGGCCATGCACGCGCACTCCACATGCAGAACGCGAAGCTCGTTCCATCCCTGTTATCACGATGGAGCAAGCGATGAACAACCCCGGCACCCGTAAGCCCTCCTGGCGCCAGAGCAAAGGGCTTTGGATTGTCATCGGCGTGGCCTTGGCCATATTCGTGGTGACGCTGTTCCTGCGCTGGTAAAGGCGCAGAGCCACCGGGCGTGGCCCGGCGCTACCGAACGAGGGGTGGATCCGCCAAAAGTAGATCCACGCCATGCGTGGATGAGGGTTTCCACAGTGCGGACCAACGGTCCGCACCCACCAGCGGGTGTCCTCACCCACCGCTGCCGGGTCCGCACCCACCACCGGTCCGGTAGATCCACGCCATGCGTGGATGAAGGTATCTGCGGTGCGGGCCAAGGGTACGCACCTACCAAACGGCGGTGATGACTCAATCCTGCTTCAACAGCTCCACCAGCTGGCGCAGCCGGTAAGGCTTGGGCAGGAACTCCACCTGGTCGGGCAGCGGCGGCAGCTGCGAGCGCGCATACCCTGAAGACAGGATCATCCGAGCATGCGGCTGGTCGCGGGCCACGTGCTCGCTCAGCTCGATGCCGGACATGCCGTTGGGCATGCTGACGTCGCTGAACACCACGTCGAACTGCTGGCCGCCCTGCATCAGGGCGACGGCTTCGTGGCCGTCGGACGTGGTTGCCACATCGATACCGAAATCGCGCAGCGCCAGGCCGATCATCTCGCGGAGATCGGACTGGTCCTCCACCATCAATACGCGGAGCGGATCATCAGTCATGGGCAGGGTCCTCCATTGCGGGTAGCAGCAGGCTGACCGTGGTGCCGACACCGGGCGTGGTGGACACATCAACGAAGCCGCCGCTCTGGGTAGTGAAACCGAACACCTGGCTGAGGCCCAGGCCGCTGCCTTTGCCGATGTCCTTGGTCGTAAAGAAGGGCTCGGTAGCCCGTTCAGCGATGTCCGGGGCCATGCCGTGGCCCTCGTCGCAGACGCTTAGTGTCACATATCGACGCTGCAGCGCGGTGTCCGCGTCTGGATCCAGCCGATGCTCAAGCGCGGTGGCCACCAGCACGCGACCACCGTCCAGCGTGGCGTCGGCAGCATTGGCGACCAGGTTGGCAAGCGCGGTCTGCAGCTGCAGCGGGTCGGTGCTGAGCAGGGGCAGGCCCGGCGCCAGGGCTGCTTCCACGGTGACCCCGGGCGGGCAGGCGCTGCGCAGGCCGGGCAGCCACTCGCTGATCTGCTGGTTGATGTCCAGTGTCTCGCGGATCAGGGTCTGGCCGGTGCTGAAGGCCAGCAGCTGCCGGGTCAGCAGGGCGCCGCGGTCGGTGGCAGCTTGCGCGGTGGTCAGCAGTTCGGCAGCGCGGGCATCGCTGCCCAGGCGCATCGACAGCAGGTCCAGCGCGTTGCCGACCGTGGTCAGCAGATTGTTGAACTCGTGTGACAGGCCGCGGCTCAGTCGGCCCACGGTCTCGAATTGCTGGGTCTGGCGCAGGGCGCGCTGGGCATCGCGCAGCAGGCGCTGGGCCTGCCAGTGCTCGGTGATGTCGCGGGTGATCTTGACGAAGCCCAGCAGCTCGCCGTTCTCGCGTACCGCCTCGATGACGATGCTGGCCCTGAAGGACGAGCCATCGCGGCGCACCCGCCAGCCTTCACTGGCCACGTGGCCGTTCTGCGCGGCCAGATGCAGCAGGCGCTGCGGCTCGCCGGCCTCGCGTTCATCGGCTAGGTAGAAGCGGCCGAAGTGGGTGCCGATGACTTCGTCGGCACGATAGCCCTTGATGCGTTCGGCGCCCGGGTTCCAGCTGCAGACGATGCCTTGGGGGTCGAGCAGGTACAGGGCATGGTCGCGAACGCTGTCGATCAGCAATCGCAATTGTCGGGACGTGTCCGTCAGCACGGAAGGCGTAGAGGCAAGAGCGTCCACCTGGAAATCAGTAATACCCCTGTAGGGGCTGAGACCGTAGGCAGGCCAGTGTGAAGAGTGTGTGCACACATCGCGTGTGCCAATGGTCGTATGCGGCTGAATGCGACACGGGGTAGCATAACCGCCTCTTTCTGCCCGGGAACCTTCCTGATGCGTGCTGGTGCAACAACGCGCGACCGCTGGATCTGGACGACGGCAGCGCTGCTGCTGGCGGCGACCGTTGCCCTGGAACTTGTCGTGCCGCTGGGCTATGCGGTGTGGCTGACCTATTTCATGGCCGTTGGCGTCACCATTTTCCAGCGGAGTGCGCGGGTTCCTTTCGTCGTAGCGCTGGTGGCGTGCGTCCTGTTGGCGGTGGGCTACAACGTGGCGCCTGCCAGTTCCAACTCGTCGTTCTCCTTCATCAACCGCACCATCGGTGGCGTGGCCTTCCTGATGATTGCCGGCATCGTATCGCGCGCGGTACATGCCCGACGCGAGGCACTGCGTGCGCTGTGGCTCCAGGAAGCGGAGAACGCCGTGTCGGCATGCCTGCGTGGCGACCTGGGGCCAGAGCAGATTGCCGATGCGTCGATGGCGTGCCTGGCCACGCAGCTGCGCGCGGATGTGGGTGCCATGTACCGCATCGAGGGCGGTCGTCTGCATCTGACGGGCGGCGTTGCCGTGCCCAGTGGTGTCCCCGCGTCGGTGACACTGCAGGAAGGCCTCCTGGGACAGACGGCGCGTGACCAGCAGATCCGTCATCTGCCGGGTGACGATGAGCGGGCTCTGCAGTTGCAGTCCAGCTTCGGGCTGGTGCAGGTGCGTGAACGCATTCTTGCGCCCATCAGCAGCGATGGCACGGTGGTGGGCGTGGTTGAGCTGGGCCGCTCCCAAGCCGCTGGGCAGCAGGGGCTGGATGCCGAGTTGCTGCAGCGCTGCGGCGACACGCTGGGCATGGCGTTGCGCGCTTCGATGCTGCGCGCGCAGCTGGTCGTGCTGCTGGAGGAATCGCAGCGGCAGGGCGAAGAGTTGCAGGCCCAGCAGGAAGAACTGCGCGTAGCCAACGAAGAGCTCGAGGAGCAGAGCCGCAGCCTGATGCAGTCGCAGGCCAACCTGGAGCAGCAGCAGGTCGAGCTGGAACAGAGCAACGTGCAGCTGGAAGAGCGCACTCACGAGCTGGAAGCGCAGAAGCAGGCGCTGCTGGTGGCGCAGGGGCAGCTGGTGCGCAACAGCAACGAGCTGGCGGCAACCTCGCGGTACAAGTCCGAGTTCCTGGCCAACATGTCGCACGAGCTGCGCACGCCGCTGAACAGCTCGCTGATCCTGGCCAAGCTGCTGGCCGACAACAAGGACGGCACGCTGACCGAGGAACAGGTCAAGTACGCCCGCGCGATCCTGTCGTCCAACAACGACCTGCTGGCGCTGATCAACGACATCCTCGATCTGTCGCGCATCGAAGCCGGGCATGTGGAGCTGGCCGACGAAGTGGTGGTGGTCGACAGCGTGCTGAAGCGCCTTCGTGAGACGTTCGAGCCGATGGCCCGGCAGAAGGGCCTGGCCCTGCAGATCGAGGCCGATGCGCTTGCGCCGACCCAGCTGGTGGCTGACAACCAGCGCATGCAGCAGATCCTGAAGAACCTGCTGGCCAATGCCGTGAAGTTCACCGAGCACGGTAAGGTCAGCCTGCACGTGCGTGCGGGTGGCAATGGTCGCATCCGCTTCGAAGTCTGCGATTCGGGCATCGGCATCGCCCGTGACCAGCTGCAGGTGATCTTCGAGGCGTTCCGCCAGGCCGATGGCAGCACCCGCCGCCGCTACGGTGGCACCGGCCTGGGCCTGTCGATCTCGCGCGACCTGGCCGTGCGCATGGGCGGCGATATCCAGGTGGACAGCGAGCCGGGTCGCGGCAGCTGCTTCATCCTGGAACTGCCGCTGCAGGGCGCACCGGCCAGTGATGTGCCGGCCGAGCCGGCCGCGATGGCGCCGGCGCCGATGGCGTCAGTGCAGAATGTGGCCGCTGCCGCACCATTGGCGATGGCTGCCGCACCCGCCGTTGTCGGCACCGCCGTTGCCGATGATCGCAGCCGCCGCCAGCGTGCCGGGCGCCTCATCCTCGCGGTGGAAGACGATGCCAGCTTCGCTGAGGCACTGGTGTCGCTGGCCCATGAACTTGATTTCGACTGCGTGGTAGCGACGACCGCCGAAGAGGCGCTGACCCTGGCCAGCGAGCTGCGGCCGAACGGCATCCTGCTCGATATCGGCCTGCCGGACGTGTCGGGCCTGAGCGTGCTCGAACGCCTCAAGCGCAACCCGGAAACCCGCCATATCCCCGTGCACGTGGTCTCGGGCATGGACCGCAGCCAGGTGGCACGCGAGCTGGGCGCGATCGGCTATGCGGTGAAGCCGGCGACCCGTGAACGTCTGGTCGCAGCCATCGAGCAGCTGGAGCAGACAAGCCAGCGTGATGTGCGCCGCCTGCTGATCGTCGAGGACGACAGCGACCTGCGCCGCAACCTGGAGCTGCTGCTGGGCCGCGACCAGCTGCAGATCGTGGCGGTGGGTACCCTGGCCGCTGCTGTGGAGCAGCTGAGCACGGTGACCTTCGACTGCATGGTGATGGACCTGTCGCTGCCCGACGGCAGTGGCTACGACCTGCTGGAACACATGGCCGGCAACGATGAGGTCGGCTTCCCGCCGGTGATCGTCTACACCGGCCGCGCGCTCAGCCGCGAGGAAGAGCAGCGCCTGCGCCGTTATTCCAAGAGCATCATCATCAAGGGCGCCCGCTCGCCCGAGCGCCTGCTCGATGAGGTGACCCTGTTCCTGCACAGTGTCGAGGCCAGCCTGCCCAGCGACCAGCAGCGCCTGCTGCGCGAGGCCCGCCGCCGCGACACCGTACTCGATGGCCGCACCGTGCTGCTGGCCGAGGACGATGTGCGCAACATCTTCGCCCTGTCCAGCGTGCTCGAGCCGCTGGGCGTCACGCTGGAGATCGCACGCAATGGCCAGGAAGCAGTGGATCGCCTGGCCCAGCGCGAGGTCGACCTGGTGCTGATGGACATCATGATGCCGGAGAAGGATGGCCTGACCGCGATGCGTGAGATCCGTGCGCAGCGTCACCTGCAGGACCTGCCGATCATCGCGCTGACCGCCAAGGCCATGCCCGATGACCGCGAACGCTGCCTGCAGGCCGGTGCCAACGACTACATCGCCAAGCCCATCGATGTCGACAAGCTGGTCTCGCTGTGCCGGGTCTGGTGCTCGCGCCAATGAACGAACAGGCGTTGTTCGACCTGGAGTTGAAGGTGCTGCTGGAAGCGCTGTACCAGCGCTACCATTACGACTTCCGCAGCTACGCGGTGTCCTCGCTGCGGCGGCGCATCCGCCAGGCCATGCAGCGCTATGACTGCGAGCGCCTGGTCGACCTGCAGCACCGGTTGCTGCACGAGCCGGATCTGTTCGCCCAGGCGATGCAGTTCTTCACCGTGCAGGTCTCGGAAATGTTCCGTGACCCGGCCTATTTCAAGCAGCTGCGCGAGCAGGTGGTGCCGGTATTGCGCACCTATCCGTCGGTGAAGCTGTGGGTGGCTGGCTGCAGTACCGGTGAAGAGGTGTGGTCGCTGGCCATCCTGCTGCACGAGGAAGGGCTGCTGGAGCGCAGCATTGTCTACGCGACCGACATCAACCCGGCCGCGCTGGCCACCGCAGAAGCGGGTGCCTACAGCATCGACCGCCTGGCCCAGTTCAGCCGCAATTACCTGGCTGCCGGCGGTACCGGTTCGCTGTCCGATTACTACGCCACCGCCTACGACGGTGCGGTGTTTGATCGCCAGCTGCGCCGCAACGTGGTGTTTGCCGACCACAGTCTGGCCACCGACACGGTGTTCTCTGAAGTGCACCTGGTCTCGTGCCGCAACGTGCTGATCTATTTCAACCGCGACCTGCAGGACCGTGCCGTGGGCCTGTTCCGTGAGGCGCTGGTGCACCGCGGCTTCCTGGGTCTGGGCAGCAAGGAATCACTGCAGTTCGGCCAGCACCACGACGCGTTCGAAACCTGTTCGCGCGAACATCGGCTGTACCGGAAGGTCGTCTGATGGGAGCTGCGCGCCCGCATCTGCTGGTCATCGGCGCCTCGGCCGGTGGCGTGGCCGCGCTGCAGGTGCTGCTCGGCGCGCTGCCGGCGGGCCTGCCGGTGCCGGTGCTTGTGGTGCTGCATCTGCCGCGCGACCGCAGCAGCCGTATCGCCGAAGTGCTCTCGCCGTACTGCGCGCTGCAGCTGCGCGAGGCCGAGGACAAGCAGCCGCTGCAGGCGGGGACGGTGACTTTCGCGGCACCCGATTACCACCTGCTGGTGGAAGATGCGAAGACCATCGCGCTGTCGATGGACGAGCCGGTGCTGTTCTCGCGCCCGGCCATTGACCCGTTGTTTGAATCTGCCGCGGCCATATTCGGTCCGCAGCTGCTGGCGGTGCTGCTGACCGGCGCCAGCAGTGACGGCAGCGAAGGTGTGGCCGCAGTGCGTGCCGCCGGTGGCCGCGCCTGGTTGCAATGCCCCGAGGAGGCCGAGGCATCGATGATGCCAGCTTCCGCCCTGCAGCACGCCGGCGCTGATGCCGTGCTGCCTCTTGAACTGATGTGCCGCCGCTTGAAGGAGTTGTTCGCATGAACCTGCTGCCACCGGACCCTGCGCAGTCGCAGACCCCGGTCAACCTGCTGATCGTCGATGACGTGCCGCAGAACCTGGTGG
>Ga0308172_1001487_pt1 | contig 15971 bp, 18 predicted proteins | sample PhyGR2_FD_202134 | JGI IMG/M metagenome (GOLD analysis project Ga0308172, IMG submission 202134) | Phyllosphere microbial communities from UC Gill Tract Community Farm, Albany, California, United States - DLSLSG.R2 | ecosystem: Host-associated > Plants > Phyllosphere > Unclassified | place: USA... | reverse complement strand
CGGTTGAAAATCCGGTGAAGATCGAAAGCCTTATCCAGATGCTCCCGAGCTTCGTGGAAGAGGAAGACGATTTCGTTGTTGAGGTGGAAGAGGACGAAGAAGAGGAAGAAATCGTCAAGGCGCAGGCAAGCGAGCCGCGCCAGCAACAGCAGCAGGGCGACAATGGTGAAGACGGCAAGCGCAAGCGCAAGCGTCGTCGTCGCCGTCGTGGCAAGGGCGGACAGAACGACCAGAACGGTGCAGTTGATGCGCAGGCTGGCGATGACACCGGCGCTGATGATGCGGACGACGAAGATGGCGTCGAAACCGATGAAGCCGCAGACGACGCCGATGAAAACGGTGTGAACGAAGCTGCAAGCTCTGATGAAGAAGGCAAGCGCAAGCGTCGCCGTCGTGGCAAGCGTGGCGGCCGTCGCAACCGTGCTGAAGACGAGGCTCTCGATGCCGCAGGCAATGAGTCCGGCGAAGAAGGCGAAACGGAAGGCGAAAGCGAAGAGGTTTCCGCCGCAGCATCCGTAACCGAAGAGCCTACCGCTGCCGAAGTGGTGGAAGGTGTGGTTGCCGACGTTGTGGAAGCGGAAGCCCCGAAGAAACCGCGCCGCACCCGCAAGGCGAAGGCCAAGACCGAAGACGTGCCGCCGGCTGAAGCGGCACCGCAGGCTGAAGTCGCAGCCAAAACCGTTGAAACGGTCGAGCCGGTGATCGTCGAGCCCGCAGTCGTTGTGGAAACCGTCGTCGATGTCGCCCTCGACGAAGTGGGTGAAGCCTCGGCCGATCTGGGTTCGGAAGCGGTAGCACCCGCGACGGAAGAAAAGGTTCGCGCGAACCGGGGCAGCAATGTCTCGAATTCGGAGCCGGTCGTGACCTCGTCGGGCACGCCCGCCAACCCTGATGGCGACGAGCCGAAGCCGCGCAAGGGCGGCTGGTGGCAGCGCAAAGGCTTCTTTTGATAGAAGACACTGAAACGAAAAACGCCCGCAACCATGTTGCGGGCGTTTTGCTTTGTTGGCGGATGTTAGGTTTATCTCATGCCGTAATCGATCCGGCATCCAGCCACGGTGCGTCTGCGCCGTGAAAGAAATCTCTCGCGATCAAGGACTTGACCGCGTTGGCAAAGGACCAAGTCCGGGGTGACGGAAGCCCGATATGCCAATCGTCAAACAGACCGTGTCAGACCACCATCGACGCGGATGTTCTGGCCGGTGATGTAACCCGCACCTTCCGAGGCGAGGAAGGCAACGGTTGCGGCTATCTCCTCGCTCGTTCCGTAACGCTGCATCGGCACACCCTGGCGGCGCTCTTCCGTGGCTGGCAGGCTATCGATCCAACCGGGCAGAACATTGTTCATGCGCACATTGTCGGCCGCATAGGTATCGGAAAAAATCTTGGTGTAGGAAGCAAGGCCTGCGCGGAACACTGCAGAAGTCGGGAACATGCTGCTCGGCTCGAAAGCCCAGGCAGTCGAAATGTTGATGATCGACCCGGCTTTCTGTTTCACCATGAATGGAGCCACGATCCGTGTCGGGCGGATGACGTTCATCAGGTAGACATCGAGACCCGTGTGCCATTGCTCATCGGTGATATCGAGGATGGAGGCGCGCGGGCCATGGCCTGCACTGTTCACGAGAACGTCGATACAGCCGAATTTTTCGAGCGTCAGCTCCACCAGTCGATTGAGATCGTCGTTGGACTGGTTGGAGCCAGTGACGCCGATGCCGCCCAGTTCCTTCGCCAGCGCCTCTCCCTTGCCGGAGGACGACAGGATCGCGAGCTTGTAACCATCAGCGCTTAGACGTTTCGCCACGGCCGCGCCCATGCCGCTGCCGCCTGCCGTCACAATCGCCACTTTTTCTGCCGACATCGTTCTTCTCTCCATGTCCAATCGGGCGGACCGCCGCGTGGCAGCCCTTCTCCATCCATAACCCGCTCCTTCTATAGCGGGTTTTGGCAGCGAGTTCGAACCAGAAAGCCTTGGACCGGCTTGAAGAAAAACTGATCTGAAGGCCCGTCAACGCCGCACTTGATTATCCGCCGCATGGACCTGTCTGCTGTCGGTCGGGGCCTCCTCCCTCTCCTTCAAACCATAGTCCCGCATCACGGTGGCGATACGCAGGCGGTAATTGCAAAAGACGCCGGACCGTCCCAGCGACTGCGCTGCGCGATGCGACGTGGTGTTGCGCCATGCCTTCACCGCCTCCTCATCCCTGAAGAATGACAGTGAAAGTATCTTGTCGGGATTGCAGATGCTCTGAAAGCGTTCGACGGACAGGAATCCGTCGATGGTTTCGAGCTCGGCGCGCAGGCTGGCGGCAATATCGAGATAATGCTGTTTTTCGCCCTCAGCCGGCCAGACCTCGAAGATGACGGCAATCATCTTGCACCTCCCGCGTGAGGAGCGGAGGCCAGCCGCAGGAAAAGCCTGTCCTCCCGGCGGATGAACTGCTCGCGTCGGGCAAATTCATAATTCTCCCGCCCTGCCGGATCGGCGGCAAGTCGCGCCCGGTAGGCTTCGTACGCGGCAAGGTTTTCGATGTTATAGACGCCGTAGGCAATAGTGCTCGATCCCTCTTTCGGCGCGTAATAGCCGATCAGATCGGCGCCGCAGCGCGGTATCGCCTCACCCCAGTTGCGGGCATATTGATCGAAAGCATCGACCTTGAAGGGGTCGATCTCGTAACGGATGAAACAGGTCAGCATCGTCGGTCTCCTCGTGTTCTGCCTTCCCTGTCTACGCCATTGCCTCACATCAATGCTTCGGCTATCATCGAACTATGAAAGACGGACCCTTGATCGCAAATGTCGCCGCCCTGATCGGCGACCCCGCCCGCGCCAACATATTGACGGCGCTGATGGACGGACGCGCGCTGACGGCAAGCGAGCTTGCCGAAGCCGCCGGCGTGACACTGCAGACTGCTAGCGGGCATCTGTCAAAACTCTCCGACGCCCAATTGCTCAAAGCGGAAAAACAGGGGCGGCATCGCTATTTCCGGCTTTCCGACGCGGATGTAGCGCAGGTTCTTGAAGCGCTGATGGGACTTGCGCAGCGCACCGGGGCCGTGCGCGTGCGTACCGGACCAAAGGACACCGCGCTTCGCGAGGCGCGCATCTGTTACGATCATCTGGCCGGAGAAAGTGGCGTGGCACTGCTTTCCACCATCACCGCAAAAGGTCTCGTGACGTCAGGCGACGATCCCACACTTACGGATAGCGGGCGGGATTTCTTCTCGAGCTTCGGCATTGATCTTTCGCCGCTGGAAAAGGCAAGGCGCCCGGTTTGCCTGCATTGCCTGGACTGGAGCGAACGTCGTCACCACCTCGGCGGCGGGCTCGGCGCATCGCTTCTGAAAGCCATGCAGCAGCGCGACTGGCTGCGGCAAGGAAACGGGCGCGTGCTGACCTTCACCACAAAGGGTGAAAAGGCCTTTGCCAGCACCTTCGGTTGTTCGCCCGCCTGATCCCCGCCAAGGGGAGAAGAACCCAAGGGCTTATTTCAGCCAGCCAGCAATGCGCCCAACGGCCTCGGCAATATCCGACACCGAACCCGCATAGGAAATGCGCAGCGCCCTGTGGCCCTCCTCTGGATCGAAATCCATGCCGGGCGTCGCCGCCACGTCGATTTCCGCCAGCATGCGTTTGGCGAAATCCATGCTGTCATTGGAAAAGCGGCTGGTATCGACATAGGCGTAAAATGCGCCATCCATGGGAGACGCCAGCGGCAGGCCGATTTCCGGAAGGCGCGTCATCAGGAAATCGCGGTTGGTGCGGTAGCTTTCCCGGTAGACGTCCAGTTCCTCCGCCGCCGAAAAGGCTGCGGTTGCCGCCAGCTGGGATAGTTCCGGCGGTGAAATATACAGGCTCTGAGCAAGACATTCGACCGGACGGACGAGATTTTCCGGCAGGACCATCCAGCCGATGCGCCATCCGGTCATGCAATAATATTTCGAGAAGGAATTGATGACGACGGCATTGTCGGTGAGTTCGAGCGCGCTCGTTTCCTCGCCGACGAAAGTCAGGCCGTGGTAGATCTCGTCGGAAATGAAGGCGATATCCCGGCTTTCACAATAGTTTGCCAGCCGTTTCAGCGCTTCGCGGCCGGTGACCGTGCCGGTTGGGTTGGCCGGGCTTGCCAGGAGCACGCCCTTTAATTTGCAGCCCGCCCTCGTCTCCGCCCGCTCGAGGCTGGCAGGCGTCAGTGTATAGCCGGTTTCCGCCGTTACCGGCACTTCCACGACATTGAGGCCAAGCGCTTTCAAGATATTGCGATAGGCGGGATAACCGGGCCTTGCGATCGCGACATGATCACCGGCATCGAAAAGGCTGAGGAAGGCGAGATTGAAAGCGGCAGAAGACCCGGTGGTGACGGCAATGCGCGCCGGATCGACGATAACCTGGTGGCGCAGCCGGTAGTGGCCGGCAATCGCTTCGCGCAATTCACGCAGGCCCAGCGCATCGGTATAGCCGATCCGCCCATGCTTCAGCGCCTCCTGCGCGGCCGCCAGAGAGGCTTTCGGTGCGGGATGGGAAGGCTGGCCAACCGCCATGGAAATGACGGGGCGTCCCGCCTGCCGTCGCCGGTTCGCCTCCGCCAGAATATCCATGGCGTGAAAGGGTTCGACTGCGCTCCGCTTCGACATCGTTATCAAGGGCATGCTCTTTCCTGAACCGTATTTCAGAGACTTGCCCCAGAATCACACGCTTCACAATCGTGCGACCATAATGCGGACAACTATTTTTGGCGTATGGCATTTGGCTTAAAGTAAGGTAATTGCATCATAACATTCATGAGGCATTGGCCGCACAGTATGAGGACCGATATGGCGCATCTTCTCCGTTCAACCCTTCTCGCCAGCGTAACGGCCCTTTCCATGGCTTTCGCTTCTCTGCCCGCCCATGCCCTCGATGACAAGCAGAAGAAGGAAATGGGCGAGTTCATCAAGCAATATCTGATCGAGAACCCCGAGATCATGCTTGAAGTTCAGGACGCGCTTGAACGCAAGCAATATGCGACCCGCAACGCCAAGGCGGCGGAAGCCGTGGCCGACAACCAGAAGACCATCTTCGAATCGAAATACGATCTGGCGCTCGGCAATCCGGACGGCGACGTCACGCTGGTCGAGTTCTTCGATTACAATTGCGGTTATTGCAAACGCGCCATGGGCGACATGGACAATATTCTGAAGACGGACAAGAAAGTACGCGTCGTGCTCAAGGAATTCCCGATCCTCGGGCCGGAATCGGTCGCCGCGCATCGGGTCTCCAACGCCGTCAAGCTGCTTGCGCCTGCCAAATATCCCGAATTCCAGCGCGCCTTGCTTGGCGGCCGCGGACGGGCGAATGAAGACAGCGCCATGGAAGTCGCGACGTCGCTCGGTCTCAAGGAAGCCGACATCCGCAAATCGATGGCAGAAAACCCCAACGACGCGCAGGTGCAGGAAACCTACAAGCTCGCCAACAGCCTCGGCATAACAGGAACACCATCCTATATCGTCGGCAACGAGGCTGTTTTCGGCGCTGTTGGTGCGGACCCGTTGAAGGAAAAAATCGCCAATATGCGCAGTTGCGGAAAAGCCACCTGCTCCTGATTCCGCAAAAAGCCGCTGCATTCCCTGTGGATGCCGGGCCTGCCGGCTGTTTACGGCTTTCGGGGGCTTTTCCTTGAAGGCTGCGCAGTCTATAGGTGTCGCTGATTTTCTTATGGAAACACGAATGGGCAACATCATCATCGTCATCAACGGCCCCAATCTCAACATGCTGGGAAAAAGGGAACCGGGTATCTATGGTGGCAAGACGCTGAAAGACATCGAGAATGATTGTCTTGCTGCTGGTGCAGATCTCGGGTTCGCTGTGGAATTCCGCCAGTCCAACCACGAAGGCGTGCTCGTGGACTGGTTGCATGAGGCGGGAGAGAGAGCGGCAGGTGTCGTCATCAATCCCGGCGCCTACAGCCACACCTCGATCGCGCTGCATGACGCCATTCGTGCGATTTCCACGCCCGTCGTGGAAGTGCATATTTCCAACATCCACGCGCGGGAAGAGTTCCGTCACAAATCGATGGTATCGCCCGCCGCGAAGGGCATGGTCTGCGGTTTCGGACCATATGGCTACATCATGGCGCTTCACGCGCTGAAGAACATCACGGCATAAAAAGAAACAAAGAATAGGGTTTGTCATGTCTGAAAAGAAACAGGGTATCGACAAGGAACTGATCCGCGAGCTCGCGAATATCCTCAACGATACCGACCTTTCGGAAATCGAAGTGGAGCAGGAAGACCTGCGTATCCGCGTTTCCCGCGCCGCTCCGCCCACCACGGTATATGCCGCAGCGCCCACCGGTTACGCAGCACCGGCGCCAGCCCCTGCAGCGGCGGCAGTTGCCGCTCCGGCAGCACCTGCGGTCGCCGCAGCACCTGCCCGCAACCCGGCCAATACCGTTACCTCGCCAATGGTCGGCACGGTTTACCTGTCGCCTGCTCCGGGCGCACGTCCGTTCGTCGAAGTGGGCGCGACCGTCAAGGAAGGCCAGACCATCCTCATCGTCGAAGCCATGAAGACCATGAACCAGATCCCGGCTCCGAAGTCCGGCAAGGTCGTGGAAATCGTCGTCAACGACTCACAGCCCGTGGAGTATGGTGAAGCTCTCGTGGTCATCGAATAAAGGCGGTTCAGCATGGTTTCGAAGATCCTCATAGCCAACCGCGGCGAGATTGCGCTGCGCGTCCTGCGCGCTGCCAAGGAGCTTGGCATTCCGACAGTCGCCGTGCATTCCACCGCAGACGCGGACGCCATGCATGTGCGCCTTGCCGACGAAAGTGTGTGCATCGGCCCGCCGCCTTCGCGTGACAGCTACCTCAACATCCACCAGATCGTTGCGGCCTGCGAAATCACCGGTGCGGACGCCGTTCACCCCGGTTACGGCTTCCTGTCGGAAAACGCCAAGTTCGCCGATATCCTCGACGCGCACGGCATTACCTTCATCGGACCGACCGCAGAGCATATCCGCCTTATGGGCGACAAGATCACCGCCAAGCAGACCGCACAGGAACTCGGTATTCCCGTGGTTCCCGGCTCCGACGGCGAAGTGAAGCCCGAGAATGCGCTCGAAATCGCCCGGACGATCGGCTTCCCGGTCCTGATCAAGGCGACGGCAGGCGGCGGCGGTCGCGGCATGAAGGTGGCGAAGACGGAAGCGGATCTCGACGAGGCGGTCTCGACGGCCCGCTCCGAAGCGGCAGCTGCCTTCGGCAACGACGCCGTTTATATGGAAAAATACCTCGGCAAGCCGCGTCATATCGAAGTGCAGGTTTTCGGCGACGGTGAAGGCAACGCCATTCACCTTGGCGAACGCGATTGCTCGCTGCAGCGCCGTCACCAGAAGGTGCTGGAAGAGGCGAACTCCCCGGCCCTCACCGTTGAACAGCGCATGAAGATCGGCGAAATTTGTGCAAGCGCCATGCGCAAGCTGAAATATCGCGGTGCCGGCACCATCGAGTTCCTTTACGAAAACGGCGAGTTCTATTTCATTGAAATGAACACGCGTCTTCAGGTGGAACACCCGGTGACGGAAGCGATCACCGGCATGGACCTCGTGCAGGAACAGATCAGGGTTGCTTCGGGACAGGGCCTGTCGGTCACGCAGGCGGATATCGAATTCCATGGCCATGCCATCGAATGCCGTATCAATGCCGAGGACCCGCGCACATTCGTTCCCTCCCCCGGCACGTTGACCTATTTCCATACGCCGGGCGGCCTTGGCGTGCGCGTCGATTCGGGTGCCTATCAGGGCTACAAGATCCCGCCTTATTACGACAGCATGATCGGCAAGCTTATCGTTCACGGTCGCGACCGTGACGAATGCATCCGCCGTCTGCGCCGGGCACTGGACGAGTTCGTCGTCGACGGCATCAAGACCACGCTCCCGCTTTTCCAGGATCTTCTTCAGAACGAAGATATCCTCAGCGGCAATTACGACATTCACTGGCTGGAAAAATACCTGGCCGGTGATGCGTCTCACTAAGAGATATGGTTGGGCGGCGCAGCAAAAATAACGGCATAACCGTCGATATATTGCTGCGCGCCTATTCCGCCGGCCTGTTTCCGATGGCCGATTCGGCTGATGATCCCGAGCTTTTCTGGGTCGAGCCGGAAATACGCGGAATCATTCCGCTCAACGATTTCCACATTTCCAAAAGCCTCGCCAAGGCGATGCGCAAGAAGCCGTTCGAGATACGCTTCAATACCGCTTTCGAAGCGGTGATGGCAGGATGTGCGGCTGAAGCGCCGGACAGGCCGAGCACTTGGATCAACGCCACAATTCGCAAACTCTACACCGAACTGCACCAGATCGGCCATGCCCATAGTGTCGAGGCATGGGATGGCAAGGAACTTGTCGGCGGACTTTACGGTGTATCGCTTGGGGCCGCATTCTTCGGCGAGAGCATGTTTTCCCGCCGCACCAACGCCTCGAAAATTTGCCTCGTGCATCTGGTGGAGCGGCTGAGAGCAAGCGGTTTCGTGTTGCTCGACACTCAATTCACCACCGAGCATCTGAAGACATTCGGCGCGATCGATGTGCCGAAGCAGCAATATGCGAAAATGCTCGATCAGGCCGTCAACCAGCCAGACCTGCAATTCTAAAAATCATAACGTAACGTTATTTGCTTGCCGTTGAGGGAGCGGGAACTTCAGAGTCCTGCTTGCAGCCCGTCAGCCATACGTCGTAGATCGGGTGCTCGACAGCATTGAGGCCGGGGCTGTCGGCGAACATCCAGCCAGTGAAAATCCGCTTTATCTTGCGGTCGAGAGTGATTTCATCCACCTCGATGAAAGCATCGATCTTCTGGGCTTCCGTCTGGTCGCGCGAGTAACAGACCTTAGGCGTCACCTGGAGCGCGCCGAACTGAACCGTTTCGTCGATATAGACATCGAAAGACGTAATGCGGCCGGTGATCTTGTCGATGCCGGAAAACACTGCCACGCGGTTTTCAAGACGGGCGGCGGAGACGGGCGATACGAGGATGACAGCAGAGACCGCTGCAAACAGCGAGACTGTCAGCGCACGCAAAGAACGATCCCGCGTGAATATCCTCATACGATATGTCTCCAAAAAATTGCCTGTGTCGGGACGACGACCGGATCAACGCGTAAGGGCGGAATGTGGCAAAAACCGGTGAGGTCGTGTGCCAAGCGCGGCGTTTTGCACAACACCGCGCATCGCAATGCTCATTTTGCCCTGCTCAGTTGCCGGGGGTCCAGGCATCGTAGTCGCCGGTTACGCGCGGACGCTCGCCTGCGACCGCCAGCGATCCCTGTGGGCGATAGGCCTTGGATGTGCCGGTAAGGTTGGCCTGATGCGCCTTCTGCCATTCCCGCGGAACATATGTTTCCTGGCTCGGCGGCACGTCGGTGCGGTAGTGCATCCAGCCATGCCAGCCGGGCGGAATGGCCGAAGCTTCGGCATAACCGTTATAGATCACCCAACGGCGCGGCATGCCCCAGGAGGTGGTGCCGCCTTCGTAATAGGTGTTGCCCAACTCGTCCTGTCCGACCTTCTTGCCGAAACGCCAGGTGTGAAACCGCGTTCCGATCGTCTGGCCGTTCCACCAGGTGAAGATTTGCGTCAGGAGAGTCTTCATTATGCGTTCCTCGGGCTTGAATGCGCCGCAGCGATTTTCCGTGCACGGCACAAGACAAGCTTATGCCGCCCCTCACGGCGATTGTCCAGTATTTCCCGATATATCCGCGCTATTTCAGCTTCATCCTGAAACCGAAATGCCGCTTCTCGAAACCCAGCCGCTCGTAAAAGCGATGGGCATCGAGCCTCGCCACGTTGGAGGTGAGCTGCACGGCTTTCATGCCCCTGGCGCGCGCTTCATCAAGGCAATAGTTGATCATGACTGCGCCGATCCCACGGCCGCGCATGTCGGGCCGCGTCTGCACCGCTTCAATCACCATGGATTTGGCGCCGCGCCCGATAAGCTTGGTCAGGATGGCCGTCTGGAAAGTGCCGACGATCTCGCCGTCCAGTTCCGCCACGTAAAGCGTCTCGGTGGGTGACGCCTCGATGTCGCGGAAGGCCGCGAGATAGTCCGGCAGCGCCGATTCGTCGGCCGTATCGCCGTGGCCTCCGATTTCGTCAGCGGCATAGATGGCCGCGAGTGCGGGAACATCCTCTTGCCGTGCCGCGCGGATTACCAGCGTATCTAATGTCGCATTCATCGTTTCAGGCTCTTTTCCATGACGATACCGGGAAAACCATCGATACCCGCCATGCGCTCGATTCGGTCAACCTCGGTAAATCCGACGCCTTCATAAAAGGCTATTGCGACAGTATTTTTGGGCTCCACTTCCAGACGCATGATTTCCGCATCCGGAAAGCAGGTTTCAAGCTCGGCGAAGAGATCGCGGCCGACGCCCTGACGCTGGAATTCGGGCCCGACATAAAGCTGGTGCAACAGGGCTGTCTTGCTCATCTTCGCAGACATGGAAGCATAAGCCATACCGCCGATCTGCCGGCCATTATCGGCCACCAGAAATTCGCCGCCCTTTTTCTCGATGCGGTCCTTCATGGCCTGTGGCGAATGCCATGCGGCAATCAGCTCCTTCACCTTGTCTGCGCCGTAGATCGCGTCATAGGTCGCATGCCAGGTGGTAGCCAGAAGCGCCCGGACCGGCTCGATATCGCGCTGGCTTGCCGTGCGTATGAAAAACATGATGTTTGCTCCGTCTCGAAACAGAAATGCCGGGCATGATCCCGGCATAAATCAATGTCAGTCCCAGTGCTCGACGTCATCCTCGGGCTTATGCCGAGAATGACGGATGAGAACTTGCTACTTCAATGCCTTTGTACAGGCACGGGAAGCAGCGTCCGCTTACTCGTCCTCGATGCCGAGCTTGGCCTTCACCAGCGCCTGCACGGCCTGCGGGTTGGCCTTGCCGCCCGTCGCCTTCATGACCTGGCCGACGAACCAGCCGGCAAGCGCCGGCTTCGCCTTCACCTTCTCGACCTGATCTGGGTTGGCGGCGATGATCTCGTCCACGGCCTTTTCGATGGCGCCGGTATCCGTCACCTGCTTCATGCCGCGCGTCTCGACGATTTCGGCCGGGTTGCCACCCTCGTTCCAGACGATTTCGAACACATCCTTGGCGATCTTGCCGGAAATGGTCTCTGCCTTGATGAGATCGATAATGCCGCCCAGCTGTTCGGGAGAAACCGGCGTCGTCTCTATGTCCTTGCCTGACTTGTTCAGCGCACCGAGAAGATCGTTGATGACCCAGTTGGCGGCGGCCTTCGGGTCGCGGCCGGCAGCAACCGCCTCGTAATAATCGGCGATCGCCTTTTCCGAAACGAGGATCGAGGCGTCGTAGACCGACAGGCCAAGATCGGCGACGAAACGGGCCTTCTTGTCATCAGGCAGTTCCGGCAGATCGACCTTCAGCGCCTCGACGAAAGCATCGTCGAATTCGAGCGGCAGCAGGTCCGGATCAGGGAAATAGCGATAGTCATGCGCGTCTTCCTTGGAGCGCATGGAACGCGTCTCACCCTTGCCGGGATCGAACAGGCGAGTTTCCTGATCGATGACACCGCCGTCTTCGAGAATGGCGATCTGGCGGCGCGCCTCATATTCGATGGCCTGGCCGACGAAGCGGATGGAGTTGACGTTCTTGATCTCGCAGCGCGTGCCGAAACCTTCGCCGGGACGGCGCACGGAGACGTTGACGTCGGCGCGCATCGAGCCTTCGTCCATGTTGCCGTCGCAGGTGCCGAGATAACGCACGATGGAGCGCAGCTTGGTGAGATAGGCCTTTGCCTCATCCGACGAGCGCATGTCGGGCTTGGAGACGATTTCCATCAGCGCCACACCCGAACGGTTCAGGTCCACGAAGGACATGGTCGGGTGCTGGTCGTGCATGGACTTGCCGGCGTCCTGCTCCAGATGCAGGCGCTCGATGCCGATCTCGATATCCTCGAAATTGCCCTGACGGTCCGGACCGAGCGAAATCGTGATGATGCCCTCGCCGACGATCGGGTCCTTGAACTGCGAAATCTGGTAGCCCTGCGGCAAATCCGGATAGAAATAGTTCTTGCGGTCGAAGATCGAACGGTTGTTGATCTTGGCCTTCAGGCCGAGACCGGTGCGCACCGCCTGCTTGACGCATTCCTCGTTGATGACGGGAAGCATGCCGGGCATGGCGGCGTCCACAAGCGACACGTTGGAGTTCGGCGCATTGCCGAAAGTGGTCGAAGCGCCGGAAAACAGCTTGGAATTGGAGAGAACCTGCGCATGCACCTCCAGGCCGATCACGATTTCCCAATCGCCGGTGGCGCCGGGAATGAAGCGTTTCGGGTCGGGGGTGCGCACGTCTACAAGGGTCATATGAAGCTCACGATATACGGGTTCTTTGGCTTTGGTGGGTAGAACAAATGGAGCGCGGGCGCAAGACATCTTGCACCCTGTCGCGCCAGGCACCGGATTTTCGCCGGAACCGGATACGCGTTTTTTACGGTTCTCAGTTTCTATTCACGTCATGACCATGATCGCTCTCTGCTTCATGACCTATATCGCCTTCAATCTTTTCGTCTTTCTTGTCTATTGGTGGGACAAGGAGGCGGCGAGAAAGGGTGGCTGGCGCATTCGGGAAAGTACTCTGTTATTGCTTGCTTTTATTGGCGGCAGCATGGGCGCAGTCTCGGCTCAACAACTGCTGCGCCACAAGACCCGCAAGGAACCCTTCCGCAGCATCCTGATATCCATCGTAATTTTACAGGTGGGCCTTGTCGCGTCCCTCGCCATCATGCCGGACTGGCCGATACGGATTGGAACCGGCCTGCAGACGCTCTCTCAGAACCCCGGCCCATAAAGGCCGCTCTCGACCTCGACCAGCTGCTTTTGCAGGCCGACGGATTGCACGTCGCGATCAAGCTTCGGCGCATAGGAGACGGAGAGCCAGTGGACGCTGTAACCGTGATGACGGAAAAAGGCGACCGCCGGTTCGTTCTGCGCATGGGTTTCAAGCCGGATGGTTTCGAAATCACGTTGCAATATCTGCCGTTCGATATCCGCAAGCAGGAGGCTGCCTATACCCCTGCGCTGAAAATCCGGATCGATCCAGAAATCGGAAATCGCCTCGTTGAAATGTTCCCGTGCCGCCCATCCGGCAACCGCGCCGCCGAACTCGGCCACGCGGATGGCACGCCAGGACGAGCGGGTGAAATTGGAAAAGGCGCTGGCTGCGTTATCGTAAAGCGTCGCGGTAATGCCGAGCGCCGTTGTGGCCTGCCGCCACGCCCTGAGGCCGATGGCTGCCAGAACCTCCGCTTCCTGCTCCTGCGCATTGCGAATGACGATCAAAAGTCCAACTCCGATAAGCGCATAATATCGGTTAGCTTGAGGTTTATTGTCCCAATACTAAAAAAATAGCGGAAGATCGCGATCCCTCAATGGACGACGCTTCTTCGTCACTAAGTTCTCATTTTCGATTATTTTCAGCGCATCCTGTACAACCGAGAGATGCTTGGCTAAAACTTCATCGGATACGATGTCTATATCCGACAAGCGTTGAACTCTGAGCTCCCGCCCTTGGCCCAAAACTCTCTCAGAAGCTTCAACAAATTCAATGTCGACCTTTTCGCCATAAAATTCAGTATCAAGTAAATACTTTTTCACAATACTTGCAAAAATTCCAACTTGCTTTTCAGTGTAAACCGTCCGTTTTCTTGGCTGAAGAAAATATGACTTAACCGTTTTCTCCTCAAGAAAAAGAAAAGGGACCCTGAAAGACGCGTGGCGATTAGCGCCATACTGAAAGCTTTTGGAGGGGATATCGATTACTTGAGTCCTACGACCAAAGCTAACAGGGCACACCATATTTGCAACTTCAAGGTTCGCGACTGCGCCTACTGAACCATCGTGCAGATTGCGAGCAGCAACCAAATGCGAAAGATTATGAAATCCTTTATATGCGGCTTTTGCTACTTTCGTCGCACGCAAGTAATTGAAGCCACCACCGCCCGGTGTGAGCGCGACTATGAGCTGCGCCACAGCTTCATCTAAGCTATCAGAGTTTACTAGGGAAATTTCTGGGACTGACGGATTCAATTGTAGACGCATACAACCTCCTGTTTAATGCGTATTTACCCCGCGTCCTCCGCCACGAAGAATCCATAATTTAATATTTTGATTGGGAATTGCCATTCCGGGAACGGCGTTATCCACAGACATATTCCAAATCTTTTCCCAAGGGCCATCCTTGTCGTGAGTTAAATCGACTAGCGTACCCGCGTGGAATTTTGAGTAATATTTAAACAATCCAGATAAAAACAAGTTCTCCTCTTCTGAGAAATGGTAATCGGATTTTATCCATGCCCCAGAATTAATATCAATTTTATTTAATAACCTGTCGATTGGCTTCTTCTTAAGATCTTTAAGCTGGTCGTATACAACCCTAATTACTGGACCATATTGCCAAGCCTCAAATTGCTGACCAATCAGAGGTCGATCAAATTTGGCCAGATGCCATGCATGGGCAAAAAAAAGTATTTTTTGCAACGCAAGATGGGTCAAAATATGCTGCTCGCGACATGCGGTTTCTATGAAGAAATTCGCAACTGCGCGAGCATCGTGTCCCATACTACCACCACTTGGCGGGGGTAAACTTGCCCGCAGCCTGCTCGATGGCATGCGCCGTCTTGAAGAGCGTCTCTTCTTCGAAAGGCTTGCCGATGAGCTGCAAGCCGAGCGGCAGGCCCTTGCCGTCCAGGCCGGCAGGCACCGAAAGACCGGGAAGGCCGGCCATGTTGACGGTGATGGTGAAGACGTCCTGGAGGTACATCTTCACGGGATCGGAAGCGAGTTCCTCGTCACCGACAGCGAAGGCGGAAGACGGGGTAATCGGCGCCAGAATGGCGTCGACGCCCTCATGGAAGACGTTTTCGAAATCGCGCTTGATCAGCGTGCGGACCTTTTGCGCCTTCAGATAATAGGCGTCGTAATAACCGGCTGAAAGCACGTAGGTGCCGACCATGATACGGCGCTGCACTTCCTTGCCGAAACCGGCTGCACGGCTCTTCTCGTACATGTCGGCAATGTCCTTGCCGTCGACGCGCAGGCCGTAACGTACGCCGTCATAACGAGCGAGGTTGGACGAAGCTTCCGCGGGCGCGACGATGTAATAGGCCGGAAGCGCGTATTTGGTGTGCGGCAGCGAGATATCCACCACTTCGGCACCGGCATCGCGCAGCCATTCGACGCCCTTTGCCCAGAGCTTTTCGATTTCTTCCGGCATGCCATCGACGCGATATTCCCTGGGGATACCGATCTTCAGGCCCTTGAGCGACTGGCCGATGGCCTTTTCGTAATCCGGCACCGGCAGGTCGACGGAGGTCGTATCCTTTGCGTCAACGCTCGCCATCGTCTTCAACAGGATAGCGGCGTCGCGCACGTCACGTGCGATCGGGCCGGCCTGATCGAGCGAGGAAGCATAAGCAACGATGCCGTAACGCGAGCAACGGCCATAAGTGGGCTTGATGCCGACGGTGCCGGTAAAGGCAGCTGGCTGGCGGATGGAGCCGCCGGTATCGGTTGCCGTGGCGCCGGCGCACAGATGCGCGGCAACGGCTGCGGCCGAACCGCCGGAGGAGCCACCGGGCACGAGCTTCTGCTCTGAGCCGTTGGCGCGCCAGGGGTTGATGGCCGGACCGTACCAGGAGCTTTCGTTGGACGAGCCCATGGCGAACTCGTCCATGTTGAGCTTGCCGAGCATGACGGCGCCCTGGTCCCAGAGGTTCTGGGTGACGGTCGATTCGTATTTCGGCTTGAAGCCATCGAGAACATGCGAACACGCCTGCGTGTGCACGTCACGGGTGGCGAAAAGGTCTTTCACGCCAAGCGGAACGCCTTCCAGCTCGCCCGCCGCGCCTGCGGCGATGCGGCCATCGGAGGCTTTCGCCATGTCGCGCGCCTTTTCAGGCGTCA
>Ga0308172_1001483_pt1 | contig 16037 bp, 11 predicted proteins | sample PhyGR2_FD_202134 | JGI IMG/M metagenome (GOLD analysis project Ga0308172, IMG submission 202134) | Phyllosphere microbial communities from UC Gill Tract Community Farm, Albany, California, United States - DLSLSG.R2 | ecosystem: Host-associated > Plants > Phyllosphere > Unclassified | place: USA... | reverse complement strand
TCGTCCACGACGTGCACCCCGAAACCGACGTGTACTGGTGCACCGCCGACATCGGCTGGATCACGGGACACACCTACGTCACGTACGGCCCCCTGGCCAACGGCGCGACGCAGCTGCTCTACGAAGGAACCCCCGACACGCCGCATCCGGGACGCTGGTGGGAGCTCATCGAGAAACACGGCGTGACGATCTTCTACACGGCGCCGACCGCGATCCGTTCGTTCATGAAGATCGGGCGCGACGTGCCGCAGAAGTTCGATCTGTCGTCGCTCCGCCTCCTCGGTTCCGTCGGTGAACCCATCAACCCCGAAGCCTGGATCTGGTATCGCGAGATCATCGGCGCCGACAAGACCCCCATCGTCGACACGTGGTGGCAGACCGAGACCGGTGCCATCATGATCTCCGCGCTCCCCGGAGTGACCGAGACCAAGCCCGGCTCTGCCCAAGTGCCGATCCCCGGCGTCTCGATCGCCGTGGTCGACGAGCAGGGCGAGCCGGTCGGCAACGGCAGCGGGGGCCTCCTCGTCATCACCGAGCCCTGGCCGAGCATGCTCCGCGGCATCTGGGGAGACCCCGACCGGTACCGCGAGACCTACTGGGAGAAGTTCGCTGACAAGGGCTACTACTTCGCCGGCGACGGCGCCCGTCTCGACGACGACGGCGACGTGTGGCTGCTCGGCCGGGTCGACGACGTCATGAACGTGTCCGGCCACCGGCTCTCGACGGCCGAGATCGAGTCCGCCCTCGTCGGACACGAGGGCGTCGCCGAGGCCGCCGTGGTCGGCGCGAGCGACGAGACCACCGGCCAAGCCGTCGTCGCGTTCGTCATCATCAAGAGCCGGTACCTGAAAGAGCACCCCGTCGAGGGCCTCGGCGACGAGCTGCGCACCTGGGTGGGTCAGCAGATCGGTCCGATTGCCCGCCCCCGTGACGTCTACATCGTCGGCGAGCTGCCGAAGACCCGCTCGGGCAAGATCATGCGCCGACTCCTGCGCGACGTCGCCGAGGGCCGCGAAGTCGGAGACACCACCACGCTCGCCGACACGGCCGTCATGAGCGTCATCAGCGCCCAAGTGAAGTGAGCTCGGATCCCGGATGCCGCGGGCTTCGGCATCCGGGATCTTCTCGACGAACTCGATCACGGCGCGCTCCGTGGCCACGCGATCTCGTACTGCGACAGGGTTCGAAACCGTTGTTCCAAGAGGGATGAGCGTGGCGGATCACATTCGTGCCGAGTTCGGCGAGCAGCATCTGCGCGGCGTCATCCGTGCGAGACCGATCGCCGTATCGTGCGTTCGACCCACGGGATGACGAGCATGGCCCCTCCCGCCCGCACCGCCGGATACACCCCCGCCACCCAGACGATGGATGCCAGGGCGTCCCCGGCGTAGTGCACGCCGATGACCACGACCGACACCGACATCCCCACGACCAGCACCACCCCGACGACGATCCCGAGGGCGCGCCATCGCGTCGTCCAGAGCGCGCAGATCAACACGGCGGCGAACGATGCCGTGAACGCGACGTGACCGCTCGGGAACGACGGGTCGGCCGTCGCGCCGACCGCGTGCGTCATGGCGTCGGACATCCCGGGCCGCGGGCGGTCGACGATGAGTTTCGCCGCTTCCGCAAGACCCCACGTCACGGCCACTCCCCCGAAGAAGGCGAGGGCGACCTGCCATCGGCGGGAGAGGAGGCCTACAGCGACCGTGGCGACGACCATGATGCCCGCCGCCGGCAGAGGTTTCAGCGAGCGGTAGAACCCCTCCGCCACCTGGGTGAGGGCGCTGACATGCAGATGATGCACCGCGTTCGAGAACGCCACGTCTATCGGCACGAAGCGGAGGATGAATCCCACGGCGAGGAGCACGACGATGGTCGAGATCGCCACCACGATGTCGCGCCGGAGGTGAGCCGAAGGAGTGAGAAGTGCGCTCTCGGCCGTCGACGGCCCACTCGGCGCGGAAGAGGAGGTCACGGGGGCATCCTGCCCCCGCACACTTCTGAATCAGCCGAGACAGCGGCGCAACGATGACGAGAGGGACGCCCAGTGCGACCAGGGCGTCCCTCTCGTGCGAAGGCCGGGGTGCCGGCATCCGGGGTCGTCAGGCGACGGTGAAGACCACCTCGACCTCGACGGGGCTGTCGAGGGGAAGGACGGGCACACCGACCGCGGAGCGCGCGTGGGCGCCGGTCTCACCGAAGACCTCGCCGAGGAACTCGCTCGCGCCGTTGATGACGCCGGGCTGCCCGGTGAATTCGGGGACGGATGCCACGAAGCCGGTGAGCTTGAGCACGCCGGTGAGGTTGTCGACGCCGCCGACGAGGGCCGCGGCTGCGGCGATCGCGTTGAGCGCGCACTGACGGGCGAGGGTCTTCGCATCCGCGGGGGCGATCAGCCCCTCGGACTCACCGACCTTGCCGGTCGAGGGCAGCGCACCCTGGACCATGGGGAGCTGACCCGAGGTGTAGACGAGGTCTCCGTGACGCTTGGCCGGAATGTAGGACGCGACCGGAGGCACCACCGCGGGCACGTCGACGCCGAGGGCGGCGAGGCGCTCCGAGACGCTCACTGCTGGCCCTCGAACTGTCGCGCGGCCGTCTCGGCAGCACCCAGGCCGGCGTTGGCCGCGCCACCGCCGGTGGGCCGCTTGAAGTAGGCGACGAGTCCGCCCTCGGGACCGGTGACCACCTGCACGAGCTCCCACCCCTGCTTGCCCCAGTTGTTGAGGATCGCCGCGGTGTTGTGGATGAGCAGGGGGGTGGTGAGGTACTCCCACGTGGTCATGACGGGCTCCCGGAGGTGGCTCGGAGCGCGCAACGGTGATGCGCGCGAGGATGGACGCGTCCGCGCGCGAGCGCACGCCTTCAAGGCATCGCCCAGCAACGTCGCTTAGCATCAAGCCTATGCCCGAGAACAAACGAACGGCTAGCGGTGCCCTCGGCGGCATCGTCGGCCTGGTCGGCCTGAGCGCAGTCGCCGGACTCCTGGTCACCGCTGCCGTGACACCGGCCATCGCCGTCTCCGGTGCCGCTGCCTCCAGCGCGATCACCGTCTTCGACAACATGCCCAGCTACCTGAAGCCCGACGAGCTCATGCAGCCGACGACGCTCATGGCCGGCGACCGGGTGCTGGCGAAGTTCTACGACCAGAACCGCTCCCCCGTCACCTTCGACCAGGTCTCGCCCGTCATGTACGACGCGATCCTGTCGTCGGAAGACCCCCGCTACTACCAGCACGGCGGTGTCGACCTCATCGGTACGACTCGCGCGTTGCTCAGCAACGCCTCGGGCGGCGAGACGCAGGGTGGATCGTCGATCAGCCAGCAGTACGTGAAGAACGTGCTCGTGCAGCGTTGCGAGCGCGATGCAAAGGCCGTCGAGGCGACCGACACCACTCCCGCGATGACGCGCGACGAAGCGCTGCAGAAGTGCGCCCTCGAGGCCGTGCAGTCCGACGGAGCGGCCGGCTACCAGCGCAAGCTGCAGGAGATGCGGTACGCGATCCAGCTCGAGAAGGAGTACACGAAGGACCAGATCCTTCTCGGCTACCTGAATATCGCCAACTTCGGTGGTACCACCTACGGCATTGACGCCGCGGCGCGCTACTACTTCAACACCCCCGCCGCCAACTTGAGCGTCGGCCAAGCCGCGGTTCTCGCCGGCATGGTGCAGAACCCCAACCGCTTCCGGATCGACCGCCCCGAAGGCTCGATCAGCGACGGCGAGACCGCGTGGAACAAGGCACCCGACGGCTCGATCGACGACGTCGACCAGAGCACGATCCAGGCGCTTTACACGCTGCGCGACAACGGTGAGATCACCCAGGAGCAGCTGGTCAACGCCGCCGACGGATACAGCGAGACCAAGGGCCGACAGCTCTACGTGCTCAGCCGTATGGAGGTCGACGGAAAGATCACGCACGAGCAGTACGTCGCCGCGGCGATCGAGCCGATCTCGCCGGCGATCACGCCCACCAGCCAGGGGTGCGCCTCGTCCGCCGCGCCGTATTACTGCCAGTACGTGGTGTCGACGATCCTGAACGATCCGGCTTTCGGCACCGACACCGACGACCGCGTGCGCGCCCTCCGCCAGGACGGCCTGACGATCCAGACGACCCTCGACTGGCGCGTTCAGGATGCCGCGCAGAACGCGATGAACACCTACACGCCCGCGAGCATCGACGGCATGAAATTCGGTTCGACCGTCGTCAACCTCGAGTCGAAGACCGGGCGCATCCTCGCCATCGCGCAGAACACGAAGTTCACGCAGGACCCCGGGCAAGCGGAGTCCGATCCCTCTTACAACTCCGTGATCTTTGCGGGCGACAGCACGAACGGCGGGTCCATCGGTTTCAATGCGGGATCGACTTTCAAGCTGTTCACCCTCGTCGATTGGCTCGAGAAGGGCCATTCCCTCAATGAGACACTGAACGGCCGGATGGGCCCCGTGCCGAACATGACGAATTCGTGCACCGGCAACTACGTGAACAAGAACAACGACCGCATCAACAACTTCGGCTCCGACGGCGGCTACGTCGGAACACCGATGATGTTCACGCGAGACTCGCTCAACACGGGTTACCTCCAGATGGCGGCGCAGCTCGACCTCTGTGACATCGCAAAAACAGCCAAGAAGCTCGGCGTGACCCGGGGTGACGGTTCGGATATCACGATGCAGTACGCCAACAACGTCATCGGCAGCGACAACGTCTCGCCTATCGCGATGGCGGGGGCCTACGCCACGGTCGCCAACGGCGGAACGCTCTGCCAGCCCAAGGTGATCGACAAGGTCACGGACAGCAGCGGCGCGGAGCGAGCCATCCCCGAGCGCACCTGCTCGGCTGCGCTGACCCCGGAGGTCTCCGCAACGGCCGCATACGCCCTGCAGGGCGTCATGGCCCGTGGCGGTACCGGTGCCCGTGGCAACCCCGGCGATGGCACTCCCGTTCTCGGCAAGACCGGTACGCACGAAGAGTGGCAGACCTGGATGATCGAGTCGTCGACCAACACGACGACCGCTGCCTGGGTCGGCAACTACGAGGGTGGCGTCAACGTCTTCAAGAAGTTCTGGGGCGGTCGCGCTCTCTCGGACATCCGTTATCCCCTGGCGGCCGATGTGCAGCGCGCGTCCGATGACTTCTACGGCGGCGACCGCTTCCCCGATCCCTCGTCGAATCTGCTGCGCACGCAGCAGCGCGACCTGCCGAACGTGGTGGGCCAGAGCATCGACAGCGCGACGTCCACGCTGACCCAAGCGGGCTTCCGCGTAACGGTCGGTGACCCCGTCGACTCCCCCTCGGGTCCCGACACGGTGGCCGCGCAGAACCCCGGCGGCGGTTCCGCGCCCGCGGGCTCGCAGATCACCCTGAGCCCCGGTAACGGGCAGGGCGCAACGGTCCCGAACGTGGGCGGTCAGACCGTACCTGCCGCGCAGGCAGCACTGAATGCCGCCGGCTTCACCAGCGTGTCGATCGGAGCCTGTCAAGCCGACGGTAATGCCCCCAACGAGGGCCAGGTGACGGCGACGAACCCCCCTGCCGGCACAGCGACGAACAAGAGCACCGCCATCGCTCTGTCGATCATCGCGAAGAAGTGCTGATGACGCGTCCTCTCGTGACGGCCGCCCTCGCACCCCTCGGGGTCGCGGGGGCGGCCGCTGTGGGGGCGGCCGTCTGGGGTATGGGCATCGAGCGCTACCTCTTCACGGTCCGCTATCACGCGCTGCGCGTCCTCCCTCCGGGCGCCGAGCCGATCCGCGTCCTCCACGTCTCCGATGCGCATATGGCTCCCTGGCAGCATCGCAAGCAGGAGTGGATGGCACGGCTCGCAGAGCTGTCGCCCGACCTCGTCGTGAACACGGGCGACAACCTCGGCCACCGCGACGGGCTCACCGGCATCCGAACGGCCTTCGCGCCCCTGCGCGGAATCCCGGGACTGGTGGTGCACGGGTCGAACGACTTCCAGGAGCCCGCTCCGCGCAATCCGCTGAGGTACTTCCTCGGGCCGTCCGGGCATCAGCCCGCGCACAAGCACCTCGACGTCGACGCCCTCGACCGGTTCTTCACCGACGACCTGGGATGGCACATCCTCGACGACACGGCCGTCTCGGTCGAGGTGAAAGGACTGCGCGTCACGGCTTTCGGTGTCAACGACGCCCACCGAAAGTGGGACCACCCCGAGCTCATCCCTCCCGTGATGGAGCGACTGGATGCCGCCGACCTCACCCTCGGCGTCATGCACGCGCCCTACCGACGAACCCTCGACACCTTCACGGACTTCGGTGCCGACGTGCTGCTGGCGGGCCATACGCACGGCGGACAGGTGCGCGTGCCGTTCCGCCGGGAGGCGCTGGTGTCGAACTGCGACATCCCGCTCGACCAGGCCCGCGGCCTCAGCGAGTGGACTCACGACGGACGCACGGTGCCGTTGAACGTCAGCGCCGGGCTGGGCCACTCGATCTACGCGCCGGTGCGATTCGCGTGCAGGCCAGAGGCGTCTCTGTTGACGCTGCTCCCACGCTGACGGCTTCTGCACAATCGTCGAAAGGGTCGATCCATTCACGGATCGGCCCTTTCGACGTCTCGCCGGCGTGCACGTCACGCAGGATCGAGTTCCTCGACCGAAGGGACTCCTCGAATGCATCGTCCTCCCCCCTCACTCCGACGTCTGCCCGCTCTGCTGACGTTGGCCGCCCTCCTCGTGGGTGTCGCCGTCGCCCCGGCCGCACATGCCGCTGACCGGGGCACCGGCTTCGGCACCTGGGCCCCTCTCTCGCGAACCGGATGGCACGGTTCGATGCGGGTGGGCGACGTCCACACGTACTGCATCCACCCCGGGCTCCCCGTCGCCACCGGCACGACGACCGACCACGGCACCACGAGCCAGGTGAACGGACTCAGCCCGCAACAGCTCGTCTCCGTCAACTACCTCGTCAGCACCTACGGGCAAACCGACGACCCCGTGCAGGCTGCGAGCGTCGGCTGGGCGGTCAAGGCCATCGTCGATCGCGACACGACGCTGCACTCCTGGGGGTACGGCGGTGACAAGCTGACGGAGGCGATCGACTACATCATGCGGCGCGCGAGTCCCGAGAACAGCGGAGCGATCCAGGAGCGGACCGTGCGCTATCTCGCAGAAGCGGAGCAGGTCCCCGTCCCGCGCGTCGGGGGTTCACTGACCCTGTCGACGGACGAGGACGATCCCACCCGCGGGGTGGTGACCGTGGACGTGGACGCGACCGCCGAGGGATTCTTGAAGCTCGAGAACGCCGTCTTCGCCGACACCGGGAGCGCGGAACGCACAGGTGTTCGGGGCCCGACGAGCTACCAGGTCGTCGCTCCCCCCAGCGCCTCCGATGGGGGACGCCCCTACGTCGTCCGCGCATCGGGGTCGTTCACCGTGCGGTCCGCAGCGATCCGCTACTACTCCACGCCCGGTCAGCAGGAATCTGCGGGGCCAGCCGATCCCACGACATTCGAACTGCGAGCGGAAGACGCCTCTCCTCGCCCCGTTCGCTTCTCGCCGCAGATCGTGACGTCCGCGCAGATCGACGCGCGAGGACGGTTCGTCGACCAGGTCACGATCGAGGCGGCGGAGGGACTCTGGCCCCGCCATAGCGACGGCTCGTTCGTCGTGGTGTCGGCCTCGGCCGACGTCTATCGAACGAATGCCTTCGCCGCCGAGTCGCCCGAGATCCCCGCGAATCTCACCCCGGTTGCGCACCTCGAGCTGCGTACCGACCCCGCAATCGGTCCCGGCACCTACCGGACATCCACGACGACGCTTCCCGGGCCGGGGGTGTACACGGCCGTGTGGCGCATCGAGCGCACGTCTCAGGACGTCGATTCGGTGCCGCATTTCCCCTCGCGCTATTTCTGGATGGAACGGTTCGCCACCCCCGCACAGACGGAACAACTCGCCTTCTCTCCCCCGCCGGTCGATCCCTCCCCGTCGCCCACCGCGAGCCCGACGAGCGTTGCGCTTTCGTCTGCGCCGCCAGCGCCTCCGACGGTTCCCGCAGCGCTCGCATTCACCGGCTTCTCCGCACCGTCGCTGGCGGAGACAAGCGGAGCCGCAACCCTCGTCATCGCCCTGGGGGTTCTCGCCTGGCGCCTCGCACGTCGCCGCAGAGCGAGCGCCCACGCGTAAATCCGTGTCGAGGGTGAGCGTTCTCCCCCTGCGGGGAGGCACGCTCGCCCTCATCGGACGCGTCCACGGAGCGGAAGCGGCTCGCCGTGGTTCGCACCACCCCTCCGGGCAGGGTAGACTTTTCTAGTTGCAACGGGGTGTGGCGCAGCTTGGTAGCGCGCGTCGTTCGGGACGACGAGGCCGCAGGTTCAAATCCTGTCACCCCGACCAAGTGATTAGCAGTCGAACCCTTGGAGACTTCGTCTCCCCGGGTCGTAGAAAACGAAAAGCCTCTCGCGGAAACGCGGGAGGTTTTTCGTTTGTGCTGACGGGTTTTGCCTTCGATCCCACGATGATCAAGTGCCAGTCTCCTCTGACGCCCCTGATCCCTGCGTCGCTCACTCGGACGTGTTCCGCCGGATGCTGCAGGCCGGCCTGCAGGACCTGATCAACGCGGAAGCAACGGCGCAGATCGGCGCCTCCCCGCACGAGCGGACCCAGGGGCGGACAACGCGCCGCAACGACACCCGCTCGAAGACGCTCGCGACCCCCAGCACGAGATGGCCACTTTCGGATCCCGAAGCTGCGGGAGAGGGAGTTTCTTCTGTCTCTGTTGCACCCGCGCCCCCGGGTCGGCGCCCCCCCTGCGCGGTGATCGGTCGGGCCGACCGCCCGGTGGCACATGGACTACCGGCAGCGCCCCGGCGGCTTAGAAAATGTCGCCAACCGTCACACTCGTGACTGTACAGACCCAGCTACTCGGCGCATCTGCTCCGGGCATAGCGTCCATGAGACGCATGACTCGTGAGCCACCGCAAAATCATCTCGGGAATTAACCAAGCGTCACCATGGGGCGGAAATTGATAACAGTGATGTAGTCAAAGTATTGCCAAGAATTATCAACAAAGCGATGGCGGGGAGGAACCAAAAATTGTCAACAAGCCTCCGGGGCGACCGGGTTTTCACACCCAATCTGATTGAAGAAAAAACTCCAACCGTAGTCATCGAGAGAGTCCACCAAATCCAGGCGGGTGTAGCCGATTCGACGAAGTACTCGCGCAGAAGCAGATCACCCCCGGACATGTTTCCCCAGGTCGAGCTCGACAGGAGGATGGCAAGGATCCAATTCCCCACCGCCAGAACCAATGTCAGAATTACCCCAACCACCGACGCGAGAAGCCAACCCCCATCTGTCTTGGAAATTTCCCTGCACCGCAGCGACACGGCAAAGATGGTCGCTGCGATCGTCGAAGCGAGAGCCAATCCCGCGCCCGCACCGATGTAATCGATGCCAACTGAACCGTCTGCGGCTGAGCGGTGAAGACCGAAGTCGGTGCTAAATGTTAGGGAGAAATACAGTGCTACCAGCCCCGCAGCCACCACGAGAGCGCGCACTAATTGGGTAACGACCTTCATCACTTTCACTGGGGCGCTGCGCTCGCACCAGACTGCGCGAGCCCGGAAACGAGATCGGCCCAAGCCTCTCCGATCGCGTTGGCATGGACCGCCGTGGGCTGATACACGGGCTTACCGTACTGACTACGGGATATGAGAAAATCGAAACCACCCATCGTGAATGTAACTGGACCACTGATGGTGAAATTTCCACTCGTGAAGACATCGACAGCCGCCGCTTTCGCGTTAGCCCACGTACTGCCAAACCTTTGAGAATAGAATGCCGTGTACCGCCAATTCACGTCGGCCACGATTTTTGTTCGAATTTCCCTGAGAACGTCATCCAGCCGCCGAGATACGTCATCACTCAGCAGCGATCCGACGATATATCCATCTATGTCACCGATGAGATCGTCGAAACTGAAGTAGCCTTGTGTGTCTGGGTTCAAATCACGAACACCAATACGACGTTTGTACCACGCTTTGGTCGCAGAGGACGACGCGGGGTGGGCGACAGAGGAGTCTTGTGTGAACTCCGTCCACATGCTCGCCAGGTCAAGCGCCCATCCGCCGAGATCGGCGATCGTCGCCTTCGTCCGTTCTGACATCGTCGGCCGACCGTAGCGCATGTAGCCCCGCGCGGTGACAGCTAGATGCGATGTTCCTGCGGACGTACCTCCCAGAACCGGAAACGATGAAACGAAGTCAGTCTCGTTCACGACACTCTCCTCGTCCGTCGCCCACTGCGGAAAGCTTCTGTAAAATGCAATCTGAGGTTGTTGGGTTGGCTCGAGCAGATAGAGCTTGAATTGGTCCGCTAGATATTTTGGATCTTTGATTTGTACATAGTAGAGAACAGTGTTGGTCTGCAGGTCAACTGGAAAGCCAGCCCCAGTGATCTCCGCCAGCACCACGAGATGCGTAATCATCCAGTAAAAGCGGTCAAACCCGCCGTACGGAAGGGGGGTGGGAAGTATCTCCAATTTCCCGACTGGGTTTGCTCTAGACGATTGAACGTTCTTGTCAATCTCCATTTCTTTGCCGTTTGCCGTGTGCGCCGATGTGCCGCTTAGCGCGTAGTTATAGATCTGATCGTACGACCACTTCGGGGGAAGTGCATACCCGAGATTCCCACTCCACCCCCAGGACATCGATGCGATAAAAGCTTCGTCTGCGAATCCGGCGTTGATTACCCTGGTACAGACGTTGCGAGTGCCCTAAATGCCGACCTTGAAAGCGACCCTGGTACGCGACAGATACTCCCGCACTCCCTGAAAGTACGGAATGATGGCCGCACTTATAGTGTCGTCCGTTGCATCGAAGTCGACGGCGAAGAATACCGTCGTCCCAGCGGGAAAACCCAGTTGGCGCAGCCGTCGCGCCGCTTGCTGAGCGTGCCCCTGACCGATCTCCTTATTGAAATATCCAAGGGAAGTACCGTCCTCTTGAAGAATTGGGAAGGTCTCGAGCCCGGCGTCGAAAATTGCCTGCAGCTCGCCTGGAAGGTAACGTTTGGACTTCACCGTAAGGTAGCGCCCGACAGTTCTATAGCCCGCCTTGTACAGTTCTACGCATAGTCCAGCATTCAATTGCGTAGCCATATCACTAGCCATTCCGGGGCGCGTTTCATCCCCGGTGCTAATTAATAGCGAAGCCCAGGTGCGGTAATCACCTGATCCGTGGGTGGGAAGCTCCGCGTATTGCTGGAATGAGATCGTCGCGCTGCGCGTTGACGGGTCGAAAGTTCCACTGAAAGGAGATGAGTAGCCGTTGAGCCGCAGTGAACCCTGAAAAAGACGCACCCAGTTCTTGGTCGTGTCAGTGCTACCCTGACTGACATTTCCGTTGGACCGAAGTCCCGACTTGGTGGACGGCCCGAAATTGCCATTTGCGACACTATCCGTCATATTGAGTTCGTATTGAATGGCATACATCATTCCCTGCTGCGTGTTCCGGGAGAACAACCCGTCGCAGGGTAGGATGTTGAAAGCACTTCGGTGGCTATATGTACCGTTCAACCAACGCTGGACGGCACGTTTCTCTTCCGTTCCGCCTGCAAGGAGAACGTAAGCGTCCATGGACATCAAACTCTTCAGGACTTTCACCGAAACCGAGGACGACGCAATGAGCCCCATGTCGGCTGTCACCTTTTGAACCGAGGACGTCACGACTGCGTCGTAAGAGAACCACGTGTATCCGCCTAGGTAGCCTTTGCACCACAGCGCGCCCTGCGTGAGGCGTATCACGTTCCTGTTCGTCGTCGTAGACGAGACGCTACCAATCTGGGAAGTGAACGCGGATGCTGTGCCGCTTCCGAAGTTGTCGGAAAGAGACGTAATGCCGAGTTCGATCTGCAGCCCTCGAATGAGGGCGAACATCGTCCCCCAGCCGGTGAACCCGTCTTCGCTCACGCGGCGCCACTGAGCGTGACCACCGTAGGTCGTGTTCAGCCACTGCTGAGTGTCGCGCACCATTGCATCTGGCATGTCTAGGCCTTCTCCACTACTCGGTTATCAGTCAGTTCTGTGCCCGAAGAGGTAATAGCGGCAACAGAGTACCTTCCAGTTGCACGCATATCGTCGGTCCTGTCGCCAATCGGCCGTAGATAGATCGCGCCCACCTGCGTGAGAGATGCCCGCGACGTATCATCCACTTCCTGCTCAGGCGCAACGTGCAGGGTGAACGTCTCTCCGGCCGCCACGTCTTGCTCAATGGTCGATACGACTTCGCGGAACTCATTCACTGCCGTCGACTCCACATCGACCGACTCGCCGTCTGCAGACTGCGTGGAAAGAGTAGCGACGGAGCGGTAAGTTTCGATGACAACTTTCGTGCCGGCTGGGATGGGTCCTGGCCCGGTACTCAGAACGTCAACTAGAGACGGGTAGCTGTATCCCCTGGCAGTCGACCACGCAGCGCGAATCTCAGCTCCCCATGGTGATGCGTGCACTGCGACGGTCGAAGCAGTGTACGCCAGTGCATTGTTGAGAAGTACCGAACTCATCAATGGATTACCGACGTTCTCGGCGGGGTAGAGCTCCAGCGCCGCCGGCTGAAGGAAGAGTCGGTCCGTCTGCGCGGGCACGGTAAAGTGCAGCTGATTAGCACCAGCACTTTTCCCTGACAGCTCAACGTACTTCGAGGCTGTCAGGACCACCGCGGTGGGGGAAAAATCGTATAGTCGTTCATCCCATTCGACCGTGACGAGGGTGTCCTGGCGAATGTTCTCAAATTTTAGTATCACCGGCACGGAGGTCTCGAACCGTGTTGCCCAGTCTTCGGAATTGCAACGATTCGTGACCGACTCATCTACGCGCACTGAAGGTTCTAGTGCAGTTGCGCCCGATGGCGACACGGAGGGATTCTTCAGGGGTTCACCGTCGTCAGCGATGACGCTCGTCGCTATCGAGGCCGCGGTGGTGAGAGCGACGAGAACCTGCCGCCGAGAAAGTAGAACGCGTCCAAGGGTCATTACCGAACTTCTTTCAACTTTTGGAGGAGGGCGGGGTTCCTTCGCACATGGAAATCACGTGCGGTCGGGAGGCATCCAGCGATGCCCACCGGGTCACGAGAATCACCGTCGCGTGGAGCTCTGGAGGGTTCCTTGCGGTCTCGCCTCTCGTGATTAAGAAAGAGCGGCGGGGCCCTACGCGCGCGTACACCAGAGGCATGCCTGCGCAAGACGACTCTCACGCGATCCCCATGCACAGATCGCCCACTCGCCGAGGCCACCACGGGTCCAGGCGATGAACCGGAGGCGACTTACGGCTTCAGCGCCAATTGCGCGCTTGTCGACCCGCCATACAGCCGCCGGAGCACTCATTGACGCACACTCGCGCTCTCAACAAGCCACTACAGTCACGCCGACCGCCGCGACTCGTCGCGTCACGATTGTGATCGACTGCTGAAGTTCCGACATTCAAGCTTCTCGGTCCCGTCGCATTCCGCGACGGGACCGAGAAGCCAGTCGTCGATTCAGCGCCATAGGAAACGGTCAGGGACCAGGCCACCAACCGTACTTGTCGTACTGCGCTCCCTTGTAATTGCAACCACCACTGTAGTTCGTGGGGAAGTACATGCGGTTTCCTGTCTCCGGCCCGTAAATACCGTCTGCCGTAACCCCAAGCCTCCGCTGCACGTTCAGCAGGGCGTTCCGTGTCGCCGGTCCGAACTGTCCATCAGTCGCTATGTTCTGCCCATAGCACGCCTTCATCGCACGTTGAAGAGCACTGACACCCGATCCAGCGTCACCCTGGCGCGAAAGGCAGACCTTCGACAACTCGGTGCCTTCGGAAGGAAGGCTCGCGGTGACGGACCCGCCAGTCAGGGTGTGGTACGGCCCTTTCTCGCAGGGGCCCCAGTCAGAGGCGTATGCACCGCTCGCGCTCATGACAGATCCGCCGAGAATCGCTGCGACAAGCATCGCCAGCGTCGCGAGTCGTGTTCTTATCTTCAATGTGCCCCCCACTTATCATAGATACCGGGGGGGCGCAATGCCCTCCCGCTTTGAATCTCAAGCGTATAAGGGAATTATCCGGTCGTCTGTCCTCCTTTCGGGGGACGCAGGTGACCAGTCGATGACAGACTCCAAGCGGCCAGCCGCCTATCGGTTGCCGCTTCAGCACTCGGGAAGCTAAAGCTGGCCGCAATGAAAGATCGCGACACCAGCCCTCGCACTGGGACCAACGCTGTACATGACACGAGGCGCGCGAAGCTCAAGCTGCCGACTTCAACGCGCCTGACGCACCCTGTTTGCCTGCGATAAGCCGCACTTCCCGCGGTTATTTGGCGCCAAACCACGGCGAGACTTCATCCGCGATCGGAACGTATGACCGACGAACCTCCCCGAGACGACGTTCTTTATAGCGCACAGGAGGAGTTTCCCTCCCTGGTGCTGTGATCAGGTAGTCGGTCCGCCGTAGCCGGTTTGGGCCCTTCCGTCCCGCCTCCCGTCGAACGAAGTCACTTGCCGCTGGACCGGCCTTGGGCACGTCTGCCAAGTCACCTCCCTGCCGAATGCCGACTGGCAGCTGATCTCCGACGCGATCTTCGCGCGGCCGGTTCGGACCACATCACTTCAGCAGCGTGGCGGCTTCGTCGGATGAGAGCGTTACCCGAATGAGGGCGCGTTGCGAACACTGTGCAGCGGCGCGTGAGCGAGCACTGAGGTGTGGCGCACGGCGAGATCTGGAATGAGGCGTGGGCTGTGGTCGGCCCGCTGTTCCCGGTCGTAAAGGCGACGGGTCGACCGCCGGTGGGTCGGCGGACGGTGGCGGAAGCGGCGACGTGGCGGCAGCGCACCGGCGCCCTGGCGAGACATTCCGGAGCGGTTCGGGAAAGGGAGCGCCAACACGCGGGATTGTCGGGCTACCGGACGGGCCAGATACCATGGACAGCGGACCCCCGGTCCGCCACCCGTGGACTTGAGGAACTCCCGTGGCCTCGCCCGCGGCACTGTCGAGGGTCCGTCCTTCCGCCTGACAGGAGCACCGTGTCCGACGCCTCGCCCCGCCTCGTCGCCTTCGACCTCGACGACACCCTCGCCCCCTCGAAGTCGGCGATCGACCCGCGCATCGGCGACCTGCTGCTCGCCCTCGCCGAGAAGGTCGAGGTCGCGATCATCTCCGGCGGGCAGCTCCAGCAGTTCCGCAGCCAGGTCGTCGAGCGCCTGCCCGAGGCCTCTCCCGAACAGCTCTCGCACTTCCACCTCATGCCCACCTGCGGCACCCAGTACTACCTGCTCACGCCCGCCGGCGTCGAGACGGTCTACGCCCACTCGCTCACCGACGACGAGAAGCAGCGCGCCCTCGCGGCCGTGCGCGAAGAGGCCGAGCGTCTCGGGCTGTGGGAGGCCGAGCCCTGGGGTGACATCCTCGAGGACCGCGGCTCGCAGATCACGTTCTCGGCCCTCGGGCAGTCCGCCCCTCTCGAGGCGAAGATGGCCTGGGACCCCACTGGCGAGAAGAAGAACAGCCTGCGCGAAGCGGTCGCCTCCCGCATCCCCGACCTCGAGGTCCGCTCTGGCGGATCGACCTCGGTCGACATCACCCACCGCGGCATCGACAAGGCCTACGGCATGAACAAGCTCGTCGAAGCCACCGGCATCCCTCTCGACGACATGCTCTTCGTCGGCGACCGCCTCGATCCCGACGGCAACGACTACCCCGTGCTGGCCATGGGCGTCGAGTGCCAGGCCGTGCACGGGTGGGAAGACACCGCCGTGTTCCTCGAGAAGCTCATCCCGACGCTTCCCGCACGCACCGGGGAGTGAGCCCGGGCAGCGCGAGCCGTCAGAGGATCTGTCCGATCGGCTCGCGCTTCTCGGCCTGGAACCGATCCTCGGTGCGGCCGTAGGCCCAGTAGCCCGACAGGGAGACCTGCTCGCGTGCCAAGCCCCACCGGGTGAAGACGAGATCGCGGATCCGCTTCATCGCCTCACGCTCTCCGTGCGCGAACACGTGTCCTCGTCCGTCGAGCGGATGCCACGCGGACACGGCATCCGCCAGGACGTTC
>Ga0308172_1001481_pt1 | contig 16049 bp, 13 predicted proteins | sample PhyGR2_FD_202134 | JGI IMG/M metagenome (GOLD analysis project Ga0308172, IMG submission 202134) | Phyllosphere microbial communities from UC Gill Tract Community Farm, Albany, California, United States - DLSLSG.R2 | ecosystem: Host-associated > Plants > Phyllosphere > Unclassified | place: USA... | reverse complement strand
TGCTTGCCAAGGGTAAGGCTCCAAAGACCATCCTCATCGCCGTCGCCAGACAACTCCTCGTCATCCTCAACGCCATGATCCGAAAACGTCAGCCTATCGTGCTCGCATGAGCATCACAGTTGCCCCCAACCCCCTCCCGCCTGCGGGAGGGGGAGCGGAGAAATTGACGGAAGAAAGCACAATCTTCCCCCTCCCCCCGCAATCCGCTAACCGGGCCGACATGGCCTTTTATCATCCGCTCCTCTTCGCCCTCGATGCCGAGCGCGCCCATGGTCTGACGGTTTCGATGCTGTCGCGCTGGGGGTCGCTGGGCGCACCGATGGGGACCGATCCGGCGCGCTATCCCCGGCTGGCGACGCGGGTGGCGGGGATCGAGTTCGCCAATCCGCTGGGGCTGGCGGCGGGGGTCGACAAGAATGGCAAGGCGATCGACGGCTTTTTCGGACTGGGCTTCGGCATGGTGGAGATCGGCACGCTGACCCCCAGACCCCAGCCCGGCAACCCCAAGCCCCGCCTGTTCCGGCTGGTCGAGGACAAGGCGGTGGTCAACCGCTATGGCTTCAACAATGGCGGGCTGGATGCGGGACTGGCACGGGCGCGCGCCGCGAAGCGCAAGGGCGTGCTGGGCATCAATGTCGGCGCGAACAAGGACGCCGCCGACCGGATCGCCGACTATCGCCACGGCGTGACCCGGGCCGCGCCGATCGCCGATTATGTCACGATCAACATCTCCAGCCCCAACACGCCGGGCCTGCGCGACCTGCAACACGGCCCCGCCCTCGCCGAGCTGCTGGCCGCCTCGCGTGAAGCCGCGGGCGCCGTGCCGCTGTTCCTGAAGGTCGCCCCCGACCTGGAGCCCGCGCAGATCGACGAGATCGCCCGCGCCGCGATCGACCACCGGCTGGACGCGATCATCATCGGCAACACCACCATCACCCGGCCGGACGTGAAGAGCAGCAACGCCGCCGAGACCGGCGGACTGTCGGGCCGTCCGCTCGCCCCGCTCGCCCGCGTACGGCTCGCCGATTTCCGCAAGGCCACCGGGGCGGCGATGACGCTGATCGCGGCGGGCGGGATCGATTCGGGCGCGGAGGCCTATGCCCGCATCCGCAGCGGCGCGAGCCTGGTCCAGCTCTACTCCGCGCTGGTCTATGAGGGGCCGGGGCTGGCCGCGCGCATCCTCGCCGATCTCGACGCGCTGCTCGCCCGCGATGGTTTCGCCAGCATCGCCGAAGCGGTCGGCGCCTGACGTTACGGCTTGGCGGGGGCCGACCCTTGCCGCTAGGGTCGGCGGCATGAAGCACTGGCTCCTCTCCGTGGCGGCGCTCGCGCTGGCCCCCGTCGCGCCCGTCGAGGCGCGCCAGCCCGCCGCCAAGGCCCCCACCCAGGGCATGGTCAGCGCCGCCGACCCCCGCGCCGCCGCCGCCGGGGTCGAGATCCTGCGCGCCGGGGGCAGCGCGACCGACGCCGCGATCGCGACGATGCTGGCGCTCAACGTCGTCGAGCCGCAAAGCTCCGGCATCGGCGGCGGCAGCTATTGGGTCCGCCACGGCGCGCGCGGCACCGACACGATCGACGCGCGCGAGACCGCGCCGATGGCCGCCACCCCCGACTGGTTCTACGGCCCCGATGGCCGCCCGCTATCCCATGCCGAGGCAGTTCCCGGCGGGCGCAGCGTCGGCGTCCCCGGCGCGTTGCGCGGCATGGCGCTGGCGCATGCCAGGGGCGGCAGGCTGCCCTGGGCGCGGCTGTTCCAGCCCGCGATCCGACTGGCCCGCGACGGGTTCCAGCTGACCCCGCGGCTTCAGACCGCGCTGACCCGCTATGGCGGCCACGTCGACGCCGCCACGCGCGCGCGGCTGACCGGACCCGACGGGCAGGTGCTCGCCATCGGCAGCATCATCCGCAATCCCGAACAGGCCGCGCTGCTGGAGCGGATCGCACGGCTCGGCCCCGACAGTTTCTATGTCGGCCCCCAGGCGCAGAAGCTGGTCACGACCGTCAACACCGCGACACGCAATCCGTCGAAGATGACGACCGGCGATCTCGCCGCCTATGCCGCCAAGCCGCGCCCGCCGCTCTGCGCGCCCTATCGCGGCTACCGGATCTGCAGCATGGGCCCGTCCTCGGGCGGCGGATCGACCATGTTGTCGATCCTGAAGCTGCTCGAACGCTTCGACATGGCCAAGCTGGGCAAGGATTCGCCGGTCGCCTGGCATCTGTTCGCCGAGGCCTCGCGCCTCGCCTATGCCGATCGCGACATGTATCTGGGCGATCCCGATTATGTCCGCGTACCGCTGAAAGGATTGTTCGATCCGGCCTATATCGCCGACCGCTCGGCGCTGATCTCGCCCGACCGCACCATGGCGTCGGTATCGCCCGGCACGCCGCCCGGCGCCCCGCCGCGCGTCCGTGCGCCGGTCAGCGAGGTGCCCGGCACCACCGACCTCGTGACCGTGGACGATGCGGGCAATGTCGCCGAGGTGACGACCACCGTCGAGGGCTCGTTCGGATCGGGCCTGTCGGTCGACGGCACGATGCTCAACAACGAGCTGACCGATTTCGACATCGTGCCGGTCAAGGACGGCGACCTCGTCGCCAACCGGGTCGAGGGCGGCAAGCGTCCGCGCAGCTCGATGTCGCCGACCATCGTCTATGGCCCCGACGGCCAGGTCCGGCTGGCGATCGGCGCGGCGGGCGGATCGACCATCATCGCGCAGGTCGCCAAGGCGATCATCGGCGTCATCGACTGGAAGCTAAGCGCACAGGATGCGATCGCGCAGGGGCTGCTCTTCGCGCCGGGCCATGTGGCGACGGTCGAACAGGGCACTTCGCTGGTCGCGCTGGTCCCCGGCCTCCAGGCGCTGGGCGAGACGGTGACGGTCGCGCCGATGGGGCTGAAGGCCAATGCCATCGAGCGCGTCGGCGGCCGCTGGGTCGGCGCCGCCGATCCGCGCAGCGAGGGCGTGGCGATCGACGTGACGGGTCGCACGACGGCGATCCGGCGTGTCGGCGACAAGCCGGGCCGTCCGGCCGAGTAAGCGACGAACCAGCAAACAAAGAGCCCGATCGCGCGTTGACGTGCACGATACGGGCCGGTGGGAGAGGCACCATGCGTACGCTCGAATATTTCCCCAATCTCGTCACCATGTTCTTCACCCGCGCCGCCGAGAAGGGCGACGCGCCGTTCTTGTGGCGCAAGCAGGGCGGCGCGTGGCACGCGATCAGCTGGGCCGAGGCGGCGCGGCAGGTGGCCAGCCTGTCGGCGGGGCTGCGCGCGACCGGGCTGCAACGCGGCGACCGGGTGATGCTGGTGTCGGAGAACCGCCCCGAATGGTGCATCGCCGACCTCGCCATCATGGCGGCGGGCTGCGTCACGGTGCCGACCTACACCACCAATACCGAGCGCGATCATACCCACATCATCGAGAATTCGGGCGCGCGCGCGGTCATCGTCTCGACCCAGAAGCTGGCGACGACGCTGCTCCCCGCCGCGCTGCGCTCCAACCATGTCCAGACGGTGATCGGGTTCGAGCCGTTGAAACTCGGCCCCGCGCAGATCGAGTGCCGCCAATATGACGCGCTGATCGCCGCGCATCCCACCGCGCCCGATGCGGTGGCCGCACAGGCCGATTTCGGCCGCAAGGACCTGGCCTGCATCATCTACACCTCGGGCACCGGCGGCGCGCCGCGCGGGGTGATGCAGCATCACGGCGCGATCCTGCACAATTGTGCCGGGTGCAGCGCGGTGATCGCGGAGGATTTCGGCTGGGAGGACGAGGTGTTCCTGTCCTTCCTCCCCCTCTCCCACGCCTATGAGCATACCGGGGGCCAGCATTTCCCGATCGCGCTGGGCGGGCAGATCTATTACGCCGAGGGCCTGGACAAGCTGGCCGCCAATATCGAGGAGGTGCGCCCGACGATCATGTTCGTCGTGCCCCGCCTGTTCGAGGTGCTGCACACCCGCATCGCCAAGGCGATCGAGAAGAAGGGCGGGCTCGGCGCGCGGCTGCTCGACCAGGCGCTGGCGCTGGGCGCGCGCAGCTATGACGGCAAGCTGCGGCTGGTCGACCGGCCCGCGCAACTGGCGGTGGCGACGCTGTTCAAGCCCAAGATCGCCAAGAGGTTCGGCGGAAGGCTGAAGGCGATGGTGTCGGGCGGCGCGCCGCTGAACCCCCAGGTCGGGCTGTTCTTCCATTCGATCGGCCTCACCTTGCTGCAAGGCTATGGCCAGACCGAGGCCGCGCCGGTCATCGCCTGCAACCGGCCGCGCGCCGGCGTGCGGATGGAAACGGTCGGCCCGCCGCTGGCGGATACCGAGGTCCGCATCGCCGAGGATGGCGAGATACTGGTGCGCGGCGAACTGGTCATGCACGGCTATTGGCGCAATCCGGTCGAGACCGAGCGGGTGCTGAAGGATGGCTGGCTGCATACCGGCGATATCGGCGAGTTCGACGCGGCCGGTCGCCTGCGCATCACCGACCGCAAGAAGGACCTGATCATCAACGACAAGGGCGAGAATGTCGCCCCCCAGAAGGTCGAGGGGATGCTGACGCTCCAGCCCGAGATCGGCCAGGCGATGATCGCGGGCGACCGGCGCCCCTATATGGTCGCGCTGATCGTGCCCGATGCCGAATGGACGGCGGAATGGTGCGCGAAGTCGGGGACGGGGTGCAACCGCACCGCGCTGGACGACGATCTGGATTTCCGCGCGGCAGTCTCGGCGGCGGTCGACCGGGTCAATCGCGACCTGTCGGTGACCGAACGCATCCGCCGCTTCATCATCGCCGACGAACCCTTCACGATCGAGAACGAGCAGCTGACCCCGTCCTTGAAGATCCGCCGCCACGTCCTGCGCGAGATCTATGGCGAGCGCCTGGACGCGCTCTACAGGAATTGAACGGACGGATGGCGATCGCGTCCGACGCCTGAGACGCCCCTCCCCCCAGCGGGAGCGGCTAGGGCGGATCGCCATTCAGCCATGCCTTTCCCTCCCTCGCCCCTCGCAGAGGGGAGAGGGTTGCGCAGACTTGGTCTTTGCGAGAGCAAAGGCTTAGTCGGAGCTGGGTGAGGGGTGGGCGCGCGCAGCGCGCGAGCCTTCAGGCTCGCTCAACCCCTCACCCAAGCTGCGCTAGCCAGCAGGCTGGCAAGCTTCGCTAACCCTCTCCCCTGTCCAGGGGAGAGGGAAAGAAGAAGCGGTACTGAATGTCGATCAGCCCTGAGTCGCCCCCATCACGCCGGGGTCAGCAGGCCTTCCTTGGCGATCTTGTCCCGCCAGACCAGCGGGGCCAGGGTGTGGACGTTCTGGCCCTCGGAGTCGACCGCGACGGTGACGGGGAAATTCTCCACGTCGAACTCGTAGATCGCCTCCATGCCCAGATCCTCGAAGCCGACGACCTTCGATCCCTTGATCGCGCGGGCGACGAGGTACGCCGCGCCACCGACCGCCATCAGATAGGCGGACTGATATTCGCGGATCGCGTCGGTCGCCGCCGGACCGCGCTCGGCCTTCCCAACCATCGCCAGCAGGCCCTGGTCGAGCATCATGCGGGTGAACTTGTCCATGCGGGTCGCGGTCGTCGGGCCCGCCGGGCCGACCACTTCCTCGCCGACCGGATCGACCGGACCGACATAATAGATCACGCGGCCGCGAAACTCGACCGGCAGCTCCTCGCCACGATCGAGCATGTCCTTGATCCGCTTGTGCGCGGCGTCGCGGCCGGTGAGCATCTTGCCGTTCAGCAGCAGCCGGTCGCCATGCTTCCAGCTCTTCACCTCTTCCGGCGTCAGCGTGTTCAGGTCGACGCGGCGAGCGGCCTGGAGGTCCGGCTTCCAGTCGACCTTGGGCCATTCCTCCAGCTTGGGGGCTTCGAGATAGACCGGGCCAGAGCCGTCCAGCGTGAAATGCGCATGCCGGGTCGCGGCGCAATTGGGGATCATCGCGACGGGCTTCGACGCGGCATGGGTCGGCCAGTCGAGGATCTTGACGTCGAGGATGGTGGACAGGCCGCCCAGCCCCTGCGCGCCGATACCCAGCGCATTGACCTTGTCGAACAGCTCGATACGCAGCGCCTCGATATCGTTCCTCGGGCCACGCTCCTTCAGCTGGCCCATGTCGATCGCGCCCATCAGCGATTCCTTGGCGAGCAGCACGGCCTTTTCGGCGGTGCCGCCGATGCCGATGCCCAGCATGCCGGGCGGGCACCAGCCAGCACCCATCTGGGGCACCATCTCCAGCACCCAGTCGACGATCGAGTCGGACGGGTTCATCATCTTGAACTTGGACTTGTTCTCCGACCCGCCGCCCTTGGCCGCGACGTCGACCGTGACCTTGTTGCCCGGCACCATCTCGACATGCAGCACCGAGGGCGTGTTGTCCTTGGTATTGCGGCGGGTAAAGGCGGGGTCGGCGAGGATCGAGGCGCGCAAGCGGTTCTCGGGGTGGAGATAGGCGCGGCGCACGCCTTCATCGACCACTTCCTGCAGCGACCGGTCGCCCGACAGGCGGCAATCCTGGCCCCATTTGACGAAGACGGTGACGATGCCGGTGTCCTGGCAGATCGGGCGATGCCCCTCCGCGCACATCCGGCTGTTGGTCAGGATCTGCGCGATGGCATCCTTGGCCGCCGGGCTCTTCTCCGCCTCATAGGCTTTGCCGAGCGCGCGGATATAATCCATCGGGTGGTAATAGCTGATGAACTGGAGCGCGTCGGCCACGCTCTCGATCAGGTCGGTGTCGCGGATCAGGGTCGTCATGCGCGCCTTGTGCGACAGCGGCGCGTGGCTTGCAACGCCGCAGCGGAGGCATGACGGCATTTCGCGTCCGGCCAAACTTTAATCTATCTTAACTTCGCTGGGGCAAGACGGGGGACCACCGATCGGGACCCCCTTTCGCGCATGCCTTCCGCTTCCGACCGCCTATCGTTTCTGGCCTTGCTGGGGCTCGTCGAGGACAATGACGAGCTGCTGGTCGAGGTGCATCTCAAGCGGTTGCAGACGCTGTGCCGGACCTGGCCGCTGGCGATCCTGCAGAATCTGGTCGCGGTCGCGCTCGTCCTCAGCTTCAGCCTGCGCGACGACCCGTCCTGGATGCAGGTCCAGAAGGAGATTGCGAGCGGCGTGCTGGTCGGCAGCACGCTGATCTTCGGCCTCGTGCTCGCCTGTGGCGAGGCGCGCCAATGGCCCTTCTACCGGCTCAAGCAATATCTGGTCGGACTGGGTTTCCTCGTGGCGCTGGCGACCGGCGCGCTGCTGGCGCTGGTCATCGGGTCGCAGCATGCCCCCGGGCCCTGGACGCCGACGCTGGCGTTGATCTGCGCGATGTGGACGACCGCCGCGATGCTGCATCCGGTGCGCGGAGCGATGATCGGCTATTCCTTCGGTTTCGCCTTCATGGCGGTGATCGCGGCGCTGGCCTGGCGGGTGCCGCTGGCCCCGATTCTCGGCGCGGTGGTGCCGCCGCTGATCATCTTGGTCCTCAACGCCCGGCGCGTCGGCCGCCTGGACTATAATGTCGCGGACGCCCGCGCCCGCGCCTTTGGCGAGGGGCAGCAGGCGGTCAAGATGATCGCCGAGTTCGAGGAACATGGCACCGGCTGGTTCTGGGAAACCGACCGGCACGGGCGCCTGACCTATCTGTCGAAGAAGGTGGCCGAGGATCTCCAGTCCACCGGCCTCGCCTGCAAGGGCCGATTGCTGACCGATCTGTTCCAGATGGACCCCTCGGCACCGGGGACCGAACGGACGCTGTCCTTCCACATGGCCTCGCGCACCAGTTTTTCCGACTATACCGTCTGCGCGGTCGATTCGGGCGCGGGCGATCCGGAACGATGGTGGTCGATCTCGGGCCGTCCGATCATCGACGGCATCGGCCGGTTCCGCGGCTTTATCGGCTCGGGCTCGGACCTGACCGAAAAGCGCCGCTCCGAGGCGGAGATCACCCGGCTGGCGCTGTTCGACAGCCTGACCGGCCTTGCCAATCGTCAGCGGATGAAGCTGTCGCTCGACACGATGCTCAAGCAATCGGTCAGCCCCTATCGCCCGACCGCGCTGTTCCTGATGGACCTCGACCGGTTCAAGGCGGTCAACGACACGCTGGGCCACCAGGCGGGCGACCTGTTGCTGCAACAGGTGGCGCGGCGGCTGGAGCAGGCGGTGGGCGATGCCGGGCTGGTCGGCCGTCTGGGCGGCGACGAGTTCCAGATCCTGCTGCCCGGCACCGATTCGCGCGAAAGGCTGGCGACACTGGCCAGGGTCATCATCGATACCTTGTCGCAACCCTATGGCATCCAGGGCCATGACGTGACGATCGGCTGTTCGATCGGCATTGCCATCGCGCCCCAGGACGGCGCCGATTCGCAGACGCTGATCCGCAACGCCGATCTGGGGCTCTATGCCGCCAAGGGCGACGGGCGCGGCGTCCACCGATTCTATGCCGAGGCGATGCTGGAGGGCGCGCGCAGCCGCAAGCGGATGGAGGAGGATCTGCGCACCGCCATCGCGCAGAACCAGTTCCGCCTCGCCTATCAGCCGGTCGTCTCCACCCGCGACGAAGAGATCGTCGGATTCGAGGCGCTGCTGCGCTGGTCCCATCCGACCCAGGGCGACATCTCGCCCGCGCAGTTCGTGCCGGTGGCGGAGGAATGCGGCCTGATCGAACAGATCGGCGAATGGGTGCTGCGCACCGCCTGTCTCGAGGCGGCGAGCTGGCCGCGTGCCGCGCGGGTGGCGGTCAACGTCTCGTCCATCCAGTTCGCCAAGCCGCATCTGCCCGTGCTGATCGGTCAGGCGCTGGAGCAATCGGGGCTGGCCCCGTCGCGACTGGAGCTGGAGATCACCGAGAGCGTCTTCCTGAACGACGATCTGGAATCGCAGCGCCAGTTCGTGGCGCTCAAGGCGCTGGGCGTGCGGCTGGCGCTGGACGATTTCGGCACCGGCTATTCCTCGCTCGGCTATCTGCGCCATGCGCCGTTCGACAAGATCAAGATCGACCAGTCCTTCGTGCGCGGCGCGGTCGGGACCGGCAGCCGCAATGCCGCGATCATCCGCGCGATCGTGACGCTGGCCGACACGCTGGGCATGGAGACGACCGCCGAGGGCGTCGAGTTGCAGGACGAGATCGCGCTGATCCGCGATCTGGGGTGCAGCCATATCCAGGGCTATGTCTATGGCAAGCCGAGCGGCGTGGAGGAGGTCCACCGCCTGCTGGGCGAACAGGGCGCGCGGGCCACGCCGGTGGGCATGAAGTCGCACCGTCGGCCGCGCACCAAGGTCCTTCGCGTCGCGCAGATCGTCTCGGGCGGGGCGACCGTCGATGTCCGGCTTCGCGACCTGTCGACCACCGGCATGATGATCGAGGGGCTGCCCCCCGCCTATATCGTGGGCGGCGCGGCGGTGGGTGTCCGGCTGGGTGTCGACCCGCCCTTGCGCGGCTATATCCGCTGGGAACGCGAAGGGCGGGTCGGCATCGCCTTCGCCACCCCGCTGCCCGACGACCACCCCTGGCTGGAGGTCGCGCGCGACGAGGCCGAGCCGCATCACCGATCGGCCTGAGGCGGATGGCGGGATAGGAAAGGGTCGCCGCACGTTCGCGCCGTCATGTCTTCCCCCGCACCGTCCCCCGCCCCCGGCCCCCTCCCCATGGCGGAGGCCGCCGACGCGCGCATTCCCCCGCTCAGCCTGATCTTCGGCTATGGGCCGGTGCTGGTCCTGCCGATCGCGGCGCTGGCCGCCTGGGCGAAGGTGCCGCTGGCGCTGCTGATCGGGCAGATCTGGGGGGCGGCGATCCTGATCTTCCTGGCGGGCGTGGCGCGCGGCCTGAGCTTCTTCACGCCCGGCGGCCCCCATGTGTCGCAGATGCTGACCATGATCCTGCGCTTCTCGCTGGGGCTGCTGGCGCTGGTCGCGGGGCCGGCGACGGGCTTTGCGTTGTTGCTGATCGGCTATGCCTCGATCGCGCTGACCAATCCCTGGCTCGCCCGATGGGGCGGTGCGCCGCGCCACTTCGCGCGGCTGCGCCCGCCCCAGATGCTGGTCGCCCTGGCCGGGCTGGCGGCGCTGTTCTGGCTGTCGCTCGGCTGACCGGGGCGGCGGTCGTCGGCGCTCAAAAATATTTCTTTGGGGCTTGCGCTTCGCGAACCCCGCAGACATCCATGCGTCGCGGGTTTCGACACCGCTTTGACGACCGCCATTCGTCGCAACCAACCCCCTTTCCGCGCTTTACCCCCCTTGCGGTGATCGCCGGGATTTTCCACTATGGATAGTGGAAGAGGTCGGGGACAACCCCAATCGCTGGTAGGAAGGGATCGGACCGACAGGCCCGGTCGGGATCGCGGAAGCGCCGGAAAACGGCCTTTGCGATGCCATTTCCCACCGTTCGCGACGCCTGTGGCACGGCTGTGCCGGGGGCGGGGCACCGACCCGAACGGATCAGGAACAAAGGAGCGGCATCAATGATGGACTTCAGGGATGACCGGGATAGCGACATGACGACTGACATGCTTGAGAAGATGGCGGCGGACATTGCCGCCCCGGCCCCGACGCCCGCCGACACCAAGTCGGTCCGGCCGCAGCCCTATCCGGTCGAGGTCGACCATGCCCGCGACGCGCGGCTGACCGATTTCGGCAAGGAAACGCTGAACGACCGCTACCTCCTGCCCGGCGAAAGCTATCAGGACCTGTTCGTGCGCGTCGCCTCGGCCTATGCCGACAATGCCGAGCATGCGCAGCGGCTGTACGACTATATCTCCAAGCTGTGGTTCATGCCCGCCACGCCCGTCCTGTCGAACGGCGGCACGGGTCGCGGCCTGCCGATCAGCTGCTACCTCAACTCGGTGCCCGACAGCCTGGACGGCATCGTCACCACCTGGAACGAGAATGTCTGGCTGGCCTCGCGCGGCGGCGGCATCGGCACCTATTGGGGCCAGGTGCGCGGCATCGGCGAGCCGGTCGGCCTGAACGGCAAGACCAGCGGCATCATCCCCTTCGTCCGCGTGATGGACTCGCTGACGCTCGCCATCAGCCAGGGTAGCCTGCGTCGCGGTTCGGCCGCCTGCTATCTCGACATCTCGCACCCCGAGATCGAGGAGTTCCTGGAAATCCGCAAGCCGAGCGGCGACTTCAACCGCAAGGCGCTGAACCTCCATCACGGCGTGCTGATCCCCGACGCCTTCATGGAGGCGGTGCGCGACGGCGCCGAATGGCATCTCAAGAGCCCGAAGACCGGCGAGGTCCGCGCGACCGTCGACGCCCGCGCGCTGTTCCAGAAGCTGGTCGAGACCCGTCTGGCGACCGGCGAGCCCTACATCGTCTTCGCCGACCATGTGAACAAGAACATGCCCAAGCATCACCGCGAGCTGGGGCTGAAGGTGTCGACCTCGAACCTGTGTTCGGAAATCACCCTGCCGACCGGCATCGACCATAAGGGCAAGGACCGCACCGCCGTCTGCTGCCTGTCGTCGCTGAACCTGGAAACCTGGGACGAGTGGAAGGACGACAAGCAGTTCATCGAGGACGTGATGCGCTTCCTCGACAACGTCCTGCAGGACTATATCGACCGGCACGAGCCGGGCATGGAGCGTGCCGCCTATTCGGCCGGTCGCGAGCGGTCGGTGGGTCTGGGCGTGATGGGCTTCCATAGCTTCCTCCAGGCGCGCGGCATCCCCTTCGAGGGCGCCATGGCCAAGTCGTGGAACCTGCGGATGTTCAAGCACATCAACGCGCAGGTGAACCAGGCGTCGATGACCCTGGCGGTCGAGCGCGGCCCCTGCCCCGACGCGGCCGACGTCGGCGTGATGGAGCGTTTCAGCTGCAAGATGGCGATCGCGCCGACCGCGTCGATCAGCATCATCTGCGGCGGCACCAGCGCGTGCATCGAGCCGATCCCGGCGAACATCTATACCCACAAGACGCTGTCGGGGTCGTTCTCGGTCAAGAACAGCTATCTCGAAAAGCTGCTGATCGAGAAGTCGAAGAACTCGGACGCGGTGTGGAACTCGATCCTCGAACATGGTGGCTCGGTCCAGCATCTCGACTTCCTGTCGAGGGAAGAGAAGGACACGTTCAAGACCTCGTTCGAGATCGACCAGCGCTGGCTGCTCGAACTGGCGGGGGATCGCACGCCCTATATCGACCAGGCGCAGTCGCTCAACCTGTTCATTCCGGCGGATGTGGAGAAGTGGGACCTGCTGATGCTCCACTTCCGCGCGTGGGAGCTGGGCATCAAGTCGCTCTATTATCTGCGGTCGAAGTCGGTGCAGCGCGCCGGTTTCGCAGGGAGCGGCGGCGTCGAGGCGGACAACACGATCAGCGCACCCAAGTTCGAGATCGGTGAGACGACCGATTATGACGAGTGCCTGGCGTGTCAGTGAGGTGAGCTGTCAATCCCTCTCCCCCTCGGGAGAGGGAGGGAGCCGCGAAGGCGGCGGAAGGGTGAGGGTGTGCGTCACTACGACAATCATCGCTCCGGCACGGTGCAACGCGCCCGCCAACTCCGCCGCGACGCGCCCGACCCCGAACGCCGTCTGCTCCGCGCGCTGCGTGAAACCTATCCGCATCTGAAATGGCGTCATCAGACGCCGCTGGGACCTTTCTTCGCCGACATGCTGTGCTTTTCCGAAAAGCTGGTCATCGAGGTCGACGGCGACACCCACGTCGTCGCGGAAGGCCATGACGCGTCCCGCGAAGACTATATGGCGCGCGAGGGGTATCGGACGGTCCGCGTGACCAACGCGGAGGTAATGCAAAATCTTGAAGGCGTGATCGCTCAAATCTCCTTCTCCCTGCGGGAGAAGGAAGGGGCCCGCGCGGCACAGCCGCGTGGGAAGGATGAGGGTGGATCGCCCACGGAAAAGGGCGGCGCCGCATGACCGACACCGCCCTCACCCTTCCGCGCCCTGACGGGCGCTCCCTCCCTCTCCCACAGGGAGAGGGAGACTATGCCTCACTCCGCCTCTTCGAACTGGTCGACGGCGTTCTGCGCGGTCGCCGACAGGCGGACCTGATCGCCCTCGACCTCGGCGACCAGGCCGATCGGCAGGTAATGATGCTTGGCGCCCTGCCCGTCCTCGGTCTGGGGGCTGTCGTTCTTGGTCAGCTTGATGCGGTCGCCCTGGACATGGTCGACCGTCCCGACATGGACGCCGTCGGCACCGATGACTTCGGCATGTTCCTTGATCTGGCTGACATCGACCATCTTGAATCTCCTGTGTTGGGTTCGGTTTCGGAACGCGCCACACCGGAATTGGTCGCATGACATCGGCGTTCATCATGTACGCCGTCGCGGCCTTGCTCGGCGGGATCGGCTTGATCCTGCTATTGCAGCTCCGCACGCCCCGGTCGGAACAGGGTCGTTACGCCCGGCTGATCGCGGGCACCATGTTCGCCATGGGCGGGATCATTCTCGCCGGTTTCGCCACCGCTCTACGCTCCTGGGCCAGCAGCGGCTGAACCGGCCTTCAACCTCTTCACGTCATTCGTATCCGGAGTAACCCCGATGCCACTTCTCCAAGCCTCCAAACAGTACAAGCCCTTCGAATACCCCTGGGCGTTCGAGTTCTGGAAGCGCCAGCAACAGCTCCATTGGCTGCCCGAAGAGGTGCCGCTCGGCGAGGATTGCCGCGACTGGGCGCAGAAGCTGACCGATCACGAGCGCAACCTGCTGACCCAGATCTTCCGCTTCTTCACCCAGGCGGACGTCGAGGTGCAGGACTGCTATCACGAGAAATATGGCCGGGTGTTCAAGCCGACCGAGATCAAGATGATGCTGACCGCCTTCTCCAATATGGAGACGGTACATATCGCCGCGTACAGCCATCTGCTCGACACGATCGGCATGCCCGAGAGCGAATATGGCGCCTTCCTCGAATATGCCGAGATGAAGGACAAGCATGACTACATGCAGAATTTCGGCGTCGACAGCGACGAGGACATCGCCCGCACGCTGGCCATGTTCGGCGGCTTCACCGAGGGCGTCCAGCTGTTCGCGTCCTTCGCGATGCTGATGAACTTCCCGCGCTTCAACAAGATGAAGGGCATGGGCCAGATCGTCAGCTGGTCGGTGCGCGACGAGAGCCTGCACTGCGAGGGCATCATCCGCATGTTCCACGCCTTCTGCCAGGAGCGCCAGTGCCTGACCAAGGCGGTGAAGGACGACATCGCCGATGTGTGCCAGACGACGATCCGCCTGGAGGATAATTTCATCGACCTCGCCTTTGAAATGGGCCCGGTCGAAGGGATGAAGCCCAAGGAGATCAAGAAATATATCCGCTACATCGCCGACTGGCGCCTGGGCCAGCTGGGCCTGAAGCCGATCTATATGATCGATGAGCATCCGCTGCCCTGGCTGACCCCGCTGCTCAACGGCGTGGAGCATGCGAACTTCTTCGAGACGCGCGCGACCGAATATTCGAAGGCGGCGACGCGCGGCCAGTGGAACGACGTCTGGGATGCGTTCGACACGCGGCAAAAGGCCAAGACCGCCAAGGCGGCCAACGAGGAGCCGGGCGAGACCGGCGACATGTTCTCGGCCGCGGGCGTCGCGGCGGAGTGATTGCCGAAAGGGCGGGCTTCGGTCCGCCCTTTTTTTTTCGCGCGAAGCCGCGATGGCGCGAAGAAGTTTGGTTCGCGCAGAGGCGCGGAGGGCGCGGAGAAAAGAGGGCAGGGGGATTATATCCTCGCATCCGTTCAGCCTGAGCGTAGTCGAAGGCCACGGGATAACGCCTGTTACACTATGAGATGTCGAACTTGGCCTGCGGCCGTAAGGGTTGTGGGGATAGGGTTTCCCTTGGCCTTCGACTGCGCTCAGGCTGAACGGAGATTGGGGAGCTGGCCGCGTGCCCAAATAATCTCCGCGCCCTCCGCGCCTCTGCGCGAACCACACCTCTTCGCGCCATCGCGTCTTCGCGCGAACCCAGATCACCGCGCCGCCCGCGTCGGCGCATGGAAGTCCGCCGGTTTCCCTGCAATCCACCGCAGGAACCGAGCCATCTCCGGATGCGCGCGCAATACCGCGAAGTCCGAAAACCCCCGCGCCAGTTCCGCGTTGGAAAAGGTCGCGTGGATGATCCGGTGACAGATGGGATGGACCGGCACCGTCTCGCGCCCGCCTACGCTCTTGGGTACGGGGTGGTGCCATTCCGCCTTCGCCCCCAGCGGCCGGTCGCACAGCGCGCAGGATCGCGGCGGGGCCCGCTCGACCCGTTCGGCGGCGGCCGCCAGTCCCGCCTTGCGTTTTACCCGACCGACCATCGCCATCGATATGGGAAGCCTGTCCACAAAGGAAAACGGGGTCCGGCATCACTGCCGAACCCCGCCACCTTAAGCCAACTGGACCCCGAGGGATCAGAAGTGTGCGACGACACCCGCCATCGGACGGAACGAGTGCGCGTCGTCGAAGGTCGAGACTTCCAGACGCAGACGCAGACCCGAGTTGCCGGTCAGGCCGCCCAGACCGATGTCCTTCGGGCCGACTTCGGCGCCGACGCCATAGACGGTCGCGTGATAGTCACGCTTCAGGTCGCCAGCGACGCCCGGAGCGAAGTTGTGGAAGTTGTTCCAGCGATAGCCGACCTTGCCGTAGAACAGGCCGCTCTCACCGGCGCGGAAGCCCGCGCGGCCATAGGCGCCATACTGCCAGTCGATGTCGCCCGACACGCCCTTGGCGACCGCGCCCTCAGCGCCGACGAACACGGGGCCCAGCGGCACGTTGAAGCCGACGATGCCCTCGACCAGCGCGCCGTCCAGGTTATAGCCCTTGGGCTGCGTGGGAATGCCGGCGACCGACTGGCGATCGAACTGCTCCCAACCACCCATGACCGCGACGTACGGCTCGATACCGAAGGCGCGGGTGCCATCGGGAGCGGTCGCGGTGTCGGCGGCCGGGGCGGGTGCCGCAGCCGTCGTGTCGGTGGTGTTCATGTCCTGTGCCATGGCAGGCACGGCAACGAACGCGGCCGCCGCAGCGGCGACGAGGGAAAGCTTACGCATGTGAGATACCCTTCTCTTATTCTATGTGGGGCGGCGGATCGAACCGCTCAGCCCAGGCCCGCTTA
>Ga0308172_1001470_pt1 | contig 16157 bp, 16 predicted proteins | sample PhyGR2_FD_202134 | JGI IMG/M metagenome (GOLD analysis project Ga0308172, IMG submission 202134) | Phyllosphere microbial communities from UC Gill Tract Community Farm, Albany, California, United States - DLSLSG.R2 | ecosystem: Host-associated > Plants > Phyllosphere > Unclassified | place: USA... | reverse complement strand
CGCTGGTCTATTTCGACAACGCCAACACCGGCCAGAAGCCGGTGCAGGTGATCGGCGCGGTGGACGAGTTCTACCGACGCTACAACGCCAACGTCAGCCGTGCCGTGCATGCGCTGGGTACCGAGGCCACCGACGCCTACGAAGGCGCACGCAACAAGCTGGCCCGTTTCCTCAATGTGCGCAGCAACGACCTGGTGCTGTGCAGCGGCACCACCTTCGCGATCAATCTCGTTGCCTACTCGTGGGCCCTGCCCCGGCTGAAGGCCGGCGACGTGATCCTGGTGTCGCGCATGGAACACCACGCCAACATCGTGCCGTGGCAGCTGGTCGCCCAGCGTACCGGCGCGACCATCCGCGTGGCCGAGATCACCCCCGACGGCGCGCTGGACCTGGATGCACTGCGCGCAGCGATGACCGCCGAGGTCAAGCTGCTGGCCGTGGCCCATGTCTCCAATGTGCTCGGCACCATCAACCCGGTGCGCGAGATCTGCCGTGAAGCGCGCAAGCGCGGCATCGTCACCGTGGTCGACGGCTCGCAGGCCGCACCACACCGCAAGGTCGATGTCACCGCGATCGGCTGCGACTTCTACGCCATCACCGGCCACAAGATGTGCGGCCCGACCGGCACCGGTGCGCTGTGGGCGCGTCGCGAGCATCTGGACGCGATGCCGCCGTTCCTGGGCGGCGGCGAGATGATCAAGGAAGTCAGCTTCGACGGCACCGTGTTCAACGACGCCCCGCACAAGTTCGAAGCCGGCACCCCGAACATCGCCGGTTTCATCGGCCTGGGCGTGGCGGCCGACTATCTGCAGAACGTCGGCCTGGACCACGTGGAAGCGCGCGAAGCCGAGCTGCTGGCGCACTTCACCGAAGAGCTGCGCCGGGTCGATGGCCTGCGCATCATCGGCGAGGCACCGGAAAAGGCCGCGGTGGTGTCGTTCCTGATTGACGGGGCGCACGCGCACGACCTGGCTACGCTTCTGGATCTGGAAGGTGTGGCCGTGCGTTCGGGCCAGCACTGTGCGCATCCGCTGCTGCAGTACTACGGCGTGGCGGCGACCTGCCGCGCTTCGCTGGCGTTCTACAACACGCATGAAGAGATCGAACGGTTCATGACCGCATTGACGAAGGTGCGGAAGCTGTTGGGGTGAGTTTTCCAGCAGCAGTTGGCAAAGACGAGAACGCCGCGGGAGACCGCGGCGTTTCTGTTTCTAGCGACTGCCAATGCTGACCTGCGGAACGACAACCGTAAATGTCATCTGCATAGGCAAACCCAAAATCGGCCCTACTTCTGCATACACATCGCTAGCAACATGAGGTCACCTGCGTATGAATGTTGCGGCCAATCAAGCAGTGAGTACGGCTGGGATCATATTTTACTCGCGCCAGCTTCGCCGCACCGTAGCCGGCGGCTTGCAGCTGTGCGCTCGGCATAGGAAGCCGCAGACCAACCCACGCTACAACGGTCATTGAAGGCAGTGGCCGGCACGTTCAGGGTCGGCATGGTGGACGGCGATGATCGGAGGGCCACCAAGGCGACGTTGCCCCTACCGCCATACACTGCGCGGCAACCGCGCACCCGAAGCTGGCAGGTACCGGCGACCAGGCCGGTGCGGGTGAAAAATAGCGCTGCATCATCCGGCTCAATCAGCTGGAGTGCTGGACACCGGCACTGATCCTACTTGCCAGAGAAGCGATTGGAGACAGCCGCATAAATCGCCTCTGGCGGCTCATCAACCCCGAACATCTCCATATGCATCATCTCCTCAATATAGCGATGTTTCTCTATGTCACCCGGATAGGGGCTCGCGACCTCCAAAAAATCTCGACCACCTACAGCCAGAACAAAACGTTCATGAACATCCCAATAGCACAGAGAGTCGGAAGCATCGTGTCGAAGCACAACCTCGAAACCGGCAGCGCGACTATCAATTTCATAAACATCATGAGCATTCGCAATCACAACCTCCTCAATCTGCTTGCCACTCGCAGATATTCTCGAAAGCAGCACCCGCTCAGACGCAGAGATCTTGGAAAATGCAGCCCATACAAAGTAGCAGTCCACAATTGACAGCGACCAAGGGTATACAGAATTCCATCGCCCTTTCACAAATCTCATAAACAGCTGGGAATCGTCACCAAACATGAGCCTATTCCTCCTTAAACCTAACCTTGATAACCTTTTTGATCTTGGTCCCGGTTCGCTCAGTACTGAGCGGCACTGAAGTCTCACCCGATCCATCTCTCGTAATTCTTGCGCTCATCTGGACCACTGAGCCGTCACCCAATTTCCCTAGCTGCCCCCCATCCCGAGCCTCAGACTTACCGCGCGTCAAGACATTGAACATTTTCTTTGCGCCGGCATCGCCACCATGTCCCTCATACTGGCTGGTTCTTCTGCCTGCGCGTCCCCGGTGGGCCCCAGCTGATCTGCGATTGAGTCAATGTACTTCTGCGCTTGAGAAAAATCCTTCCCCGCAGTTATGGTGCCTCGCATTGCCGCAACCAGCGCTGATACGAATCCTCCACCTTCGGCCGCTGCGCCACCGGTTGCACCCGCCGCCGCCGATCCGCCGACAATTCTCAGCATCAGACGGCCATCTCGCCCGATTTGCTGCTGTGCCTGATCAAGGGTCAGGCACTCGAGACATTGCCGTCAGCCTGAACTCGCCCAAGTGCTCACGCATGAAAGCGTACTTCGCCATCACCCCTTGGCGAAGTACGCCGCGGCTTTTTTTTAGGATGTCGCGCTCTTCAGTCAGGCGTTTCACCTCGGCCTTCAACTGACGCACCTCGGCTGAGTCCCTGGGCGTCGGCAACATCGACCCCTCTGGCGTGCCCGCCAAGGCCTCGCGCTTGGCCTTGCGGAGCCATTGGTAAAGGCTGTGGGATGAGACCCCCAGCCGCTTGGCAACCTCGGCTACAGCAAAGCCTCTTTCGGTAACCTGCTTGACCGCCTCGGCCTTGAACTCATCGGTGTACTGCTTGCTTGCCATAGACACCTCTCTCGCTTCCATTGATTATGGCTCTGAGATGTCTACGAAATCCTGGCCGGTCCACCCTTGGCTGGAAGACGCCCAATCAAGCGCTGGAAGAAGAGTTCGCTCAATTCAACTCACGTGTTGCGCTTGCAAGTTGAGACCGCCCTGTATGCCCGTACACGAGACGCAGCAACCCATAGCTGGCGATCGTGAAAACAGCAGCTTTCGCGTAATAGACGGTGACGCCCTTCAGGATCGGCTTGGAAATTTTCACTTCCGCATCAGGCATCATTGCGATTCACGAATCCACCCTTTGTACTAGATGTCGGATCATCCAATTCGGCATGAAAATTCTCTTGTATAAGATGCAAGGCAGTTTTCGCGTCAACTCCATATCCCGAATGAAGCGCGTCAGCAATGTGTCGGGCAGCATCCGCAAGGATGACACCCCACGCCTTCTCTTCTGAGATATTGGTTGTCTCCCGATACATGCCAACCTTCATTGAACAGTGGAGTCCTCTTTTCGCAATCCACACTCGTAGCATCTCAACAGAGTTCTCGTCTTCCAAAGCCGCTTTAGGAATCGGGCGCTCGTTCATTGCGAAACCTCACTTTGCCGTTGGGGGATCAATTCCGCGCTCCTGCCATCTTTTTGGTGCCACTTCATTACGTTTATTGTCCAGGCCATCCTTGCCGCCACGATCATTCATCGCTTTCTGTTCCTTATTCTGCCTGTCGGTGCGATCTCCCTTCTTGTAAGAGTCGACCTTCTCAGCCCCCCCCTTCGGTCGCGACCATCTGATCTATCGCGTGCACGACTATCGAGGTCGTCCGTCGAGCCAATGTAGTCTTTGCCTGAGCTCGTGTTCTCGCCACTTACACAATAAATGCAACCTTCATCACTGCTAGTGGTTCCTGGCTCAGGGGTTGGGCCTTGGGACTCGTTTTGCTGGGACTCTGCAATTGCATTTTCGAGTAGTCGCCGAGCGTAAATTATAGCAACGGCCCCATAGTCCACGATCGCTTCGCCGAGTGAACGACTTTCGATCGTGCAAGAGCTTTGATTGCAAGTGACATCCCTTCCATCTGGGTCGGTGAACTTGTAAGGATTGTTCAGCGCATAGACATAGCTATTGAAGTTTGAAACGGGCTGCTGATAGGCCGTCACGGGGTCCGCTGACAGAAACCGGCCCAACTGAGGGTCCATATATCGCTGCTGCATGTAACTCAGCCCGGTCTCCGAGTCCGTCACATGCCCCGTATACCCCGGCCCATTCTTCAACGGCCGATTGACCACGCCTCCATACGGTTCATACACCGTGCGCTCGATGACATTGCCGCTGGCATCGGTGATCGCCACCGGTGACCCCAGTGCGTCAGTGTGAATGTACTCGACAACTTCCTGGGCGACCGCCGGCGCCACACAGGCCACCGGCCCCGCCAGCACAAGTGACGCCCGAATCAACAGCGAAGAGAGTCCATTCATGGCTTAGTCCCAGCTCAGTACACCGCGGGTGACAGGATGGTCGGCTGACCACGACGAGCAACCGCCTGCATTGCAGGCACGCACGCGATAGTTGCCGGCACAGTACGCATTGCTGTTTGCACTCGCATAGGCGTTGGGCCCGGTATACAGACGCTTGCCACCGCCACCACTCTCAATCTGGTACTCGGTGACATCGGCCACTTTGTTCCAGCCGACCGAGCACTGCACCTGATACGGCGCATTGCGCGTAATCAACCTTGGCGTGCCCAGCGGAAGTGCGACTACAGCCGTCGCAATGCCTGCGTAGGGGCTACACCCGGCGAAGTTGCAGGCTCTCACCCGGTAGGCATAACTGCCTTTTCCACGGCTGGCACCAAAGCCGTTCGCACCGCCGTTATGCACCACAGCCCAGCCGCCGCCGTTGGCGCTCTCCTAATCTCTCGGCGGCAGTCGACATTCAGAACTCGACCTCTCTGCAATAACTGCAACGCAGTCACCCACGGACAGTCCACAGGTGTCCGCCGACACAAAAATTCCTCGATAATTGGTCAAAACGAAATAGCTTCTCAGCTTTTCATTCCCCTCCTGATCGAATGACTGCCGAACATCAATCAAATGGACCTCACACATTTGCTCCCTCGATGCGCCTCCGGCGACAGAACTGGAGCGGAGCGCCGCAGCGTATTGATTTGCCCTTGCATTGTTCGGGAGATGATTGACAACCCCACCTGAACTCGCCACTTCACTAGTACACGCAACAAGGCCAGCCAGGCAAATCGCTGCAAAAATTACGACTATTGATCTTCGAATGCGATCAGAATACTGAACTTTACTCACTAATATATGCTCCGATGGCTTAATGCAATAAATTCAGACCTCGCCACATAGTTTCACCATTTTTTTCGAAACAACCGAAGCACATTGACCTTCTCCGACATCACATGTGGATGCATCCATGAACCTCCCCTCCCCATCCATCAATACATAGAAAAGCCTCCTCCTTCTCTTTCCTTCCCGGGACAGCTCAAGCTGCGACACCACCAACTCCGTCTTTACCTCGACGCCGCCATCCACAGAGCGCGAACGAATGACGTCATCCACTTCAGCAAAGATTTTCTGGGATGATGAACTGTCATGATCTTGATTGATAACCTGCAAATGGCAGCCGCGCTGCTGACCGCAGGAAGAAAGAAGAAAAATTGATATGACGGAGGCCAATAAAGTTGAAATATTCATCGGAATATCCGGTTGGTTATTTCCCTGAAAACTGCTTATCGAGGCGTTTTGCATCAAGTCGCCCCTCAACCCTAAAGACCCCCTTGAAATCGCTCAACCGATGCCTCGATGTCGTGTCATTACTCAGCATCGCATCCTCATCTCTCGCAGTAATTCGCGTACCATTTCGATCAGCCATAATATGATCGGAAGAGTACCCCTCCATGGGGCTCGATGTACGCCCATCTCGCGACCCCACATCACGATACCCCTCCGGGGCGCCTGCAAAATGCAGGATATCGTGAACTGCCGCGCCTATCCAGTTGCTCTCGGAGCTATCGATATGAGCCGTCCTCCCGCCGATTCCGCCATATACCCCCTGGCCGGCACGAGGATAGTTTGCATAATCCTTTCCAGGCCCCAAATTCATTGAATTCTGGCCATGACCACCGGCGGAACCCAGGACCTGCAAACGAACCTTAATCCCTCGATACTCGGAAGCAATTGAATCAACCCGACTCCTGATCGCTTCCACATTGGATTTTGTTGCAGCGGGACCCGTAAAATTAACCGGAATCACCAGAACATTGACATCTGAAAAATATATCGCATCAGCGCCATCCGGATCGACGAACTTGTAGGGATTCCCATTTCCATATCTGTAACGCTGGAAATTTGCATAGGGATTTTCGACAGTAGTGACTGGATCCACCGAGAGGAAGGTACCCAAACTTGAGTCGAAGTATCTCTGCTGCATGTAGTTCAACCCGGTTACAGAGTCCGTCATATGCCCGGCATACCCTGGACCATCCTTCAACGGCCGATTGACCACGGCACCATACGGTTCATATACCGTACGCTCGATGACATTTCCACTGGCATCGGTGATCGCCACCGGTGAGCCCAGTGCGTCAGTGTGGATATACTCGACCACCTCCTGGGCTGCTGCCGGCGCAATACACGCCAGCATCGTCACCACAAGAAGCGCTGCGCGAATTAGTAAAGAAGTGATTCCATTCATGGCTCAGTCCCAGCTCGGTACACCGCGGGTGACAGGATGGTCGGCTGACCACGACGAGCAACCGCCTGCATTGCAGGCACGCACGCGATAGTTGCCGGCACAGTACGCATTGCCGTTTGCACTCACATAGGCGTTGGGCCCGGTATACAGACGCTTGCCACCGCCACCACTCTCAAACTGGTACTCGGTGGCATCGGCCATTTGGCTCCACCCCACCGAGCACTGCACCTGGTAGGGCGCCTTGCGCGTGGTCAGCCATTCGGCCAGATAGAAATGGGGCGTCCCAGGCGGAAGTGCCACTGTTACCGTTACGATGCCTGAGTAAGGGCTGCACCCCACGAAGTTGCAGGCGCGCACGCGATAGGCATAGCTGCCCTTGCCGCGGTCCGTGGCGAAGCTGTTCGCACCGCCGTTATGCACCACGGTCCATCCGCCGCCGTTGGCGCTCTCCTCCAGGATGGAGCTTTCGCTGTTGGCAGGCACAGACCAACTGAGACTGTACTGCGGCACATTCACCAGCCCTGGGGCGTTGATCACCGGCTCGATCGTCGGCGCGCCGATCATCGCTCCGGCAGCAGCCCGGCCAGGAAAACGGGGAAGCCCGCGAAGCCGAGCTGCTGGCGCACTTCACCGAAGAGCTGCGCCGGGTTCCGCAGAGATCGGACATCGAGCGGAGCATGGATTTCGCCGAGAAGCAGATCGTCAGTCGACGCATCCTTTTCCCTCAGCCTGAACGCCCCGCCTACGGACACCCACGGATACGCATGCTGATCAAACACGCGGCGCTGTAGATCTACTGGCCCTCGGATTCGAACCTCAGTCTCGTCCGTCACTCCAGCCTCGAACGACTCTTCGCTTGAGCTCAATACAAAGAGTCCCCGAATCACCCCAAGATACCCCTCACCCGAACGGATTTGACGTCGTATCGGTCGGGATTCGTTGCGAGCGCTCTGAAGCTCACTCGACAAACCAGACGATCACTGACTCCACACGCAGTTGTGCGGGCCACCTGCCCTTCCTGCTGATGCCCACAACCGGCTAGAAGGATCAACACGATGAAAGCCGTGCAGAGCATTCTATTAAGTTTCATCTCGGAATATCCGACCTATTCAGAGACAGCCACGTCACTAACGCAGCGCCTTCACAGCGGTACACGCGTTCAACAGCGCAAGGAGGCCTTCGGGATGGGGGCCGAGGCCAACAACATCCTCGCCATCACGGCCGGAGTTGAGCGAGGCATCCACCTCAATGTGCAGCACCTCGCGGTTGAAGTCGTCGACCACATTGAACGTTCGGAATCGTTTGCCGCAGGCCAGCGCATCACTCATGAAGTCCATGGACCAGACGGTATCCGACCGCCAGTTCTACGCCGATTGGCCGAACGCGTTGTGGCTGAGCGACTTCACCTATGCCTCGACCTGGCAGGGCAAGGTGCACATGGCGTGTGCGATTGACGTTTACGCGCAGTCGATCGTGGGCTGGAAAGCCCTACCCTCAATGGGCACGAACTTCGTACTCGATGCGCTGGCAGGTCTTGCACGCCCGGCAACGGGACGGTGAGCTGATCCACCACTCCGACAGAGGGGACGCAATACGTCAGTATCTGCCACGGCGAGCGGCACGCCGAAGCCCGGATCGAGTCATCGGTGGGCAGCGTGGGCGACACATATGACAACGCCCTGACCAAGACTATTAGCAGGCTGTACAAGGCCAAGGTGATCCATCGCAAATCGTGGCGCAACCGCGAGTAGATAGAACTGGCCATGCTGGACTGGGTGCACTGGTTCAACCACAAACGCCTGCTGGGGCCGATCGGGCATATCATCCCACCAGCGAAAGCCGAAGCGGCTTATTATCGGCAGCACGTCGGCCAGGCTCGGGGGGCCTGACTCAAACCAAATAGCCTCCAAGAAGGTCGGGGTGGTTCACAGCACTTCTAAAGCAGAGGGAAGAGCGACTCTGTTCACGCCCCCTCCAGTACGAATGAACTTCTTCTGGTTACGTCGAAATGAACAGATGAAGTTGGAATCTTTACTACTTCAGCAACGCGCTCCCCATCCAAGTGATTTGAGATAGCCTCACCGGGGGATTCACCTTGGCCTAGCAGGTAGACGCGATAGTAATCTTCGTAATCATCAAGGATCTCATTGAACTCGCAGTCCAGCACCCATACTCGACCAAACTCATCCATTGCCACCACTAGTCGCGGGATGTCGTAAAAGTCCCGATATTCACATACAGTAAATTTACCTTGCGGAATCTTCATTTTATGCGTTCTAGTTTTGGGACAGGGTTTGACTGAGGGGGACTGAAGCTACTTGGCGCGCCACGGCCCTCCGCAACATTCACGTGTTGGAAGTTAACATTTCCAGCTCGAGTAGGCTCAGGCGCGACATCCACCTTTCCTCCACCCGCTCGAATCTGCCCTGCAGTGGAAGTTCGAATGGTCCCGTGCGGAACTCCAGCCCCTGCTTCTTGAACGGAGCGTCCTTGAGAACCAGAGAAGGTGCTTCCTTGCGCAGGCATCTCGCCAGCCCCACCTCGCACAATCACATTGGCATTGGGCACATCTCCGGGAGCGTGCGGATCCCCCTTTGGCGATGCTCCCGCTCCTTCGGAACCTTGATTTCTGTTTGGCGTAGTTACTGATCTTGCGATAGCAATAACCGCTCTAACAACTGGCGAAGCCGGAAGAGCCGCCACAGCTATTGCCGAGGCCGGCTTTACCATTGGGCTATAAACATCCGTTTTTCCGGCAGCGGCATCACGTGCGAATTGATCACTGTGTCGATCACACGCTCCGCATCGCCCGTCTGGATCATTAAATTTGTACGGATTGTTGTAAGCATACGCGTAGGGAGTGAAGTGCCGCATGTCCCCTTTGCTGTAGATGGTCACTGGATCAACGCTCAGGAAAGCCCCTAACGCCGGATCCATGTACCGCTGCTGCATATAACTAAGCCCGGTCTCCGAATCCGTCACATGCCCCGTGAAGCCGGGCCCGTCCTTCAAAGGCCGGTTCACCACGGCCCCATACGGCTCATACACCGTGCGCTCGATGACATTGCCGCTGGCATCGGTGATCGCCACCGGTGAGCCCAATGCATCGGTGTGGATGTATTCCACCACTTCCTGGGCCGCAGCCGGCGCAGCACTGGCCATCGTCGCCACAACAAGCAGCACCGCACGAATCAGTAGAGAAGTGATTCCATTCATGGCTCAATCCCAGCTCAGTACACCTTGGGTGACGGGATGATCGGCTGACCATGGCGAGCAGCCGCCTGCATTGCAGGCACGCACGCGATAGTCACCGGCGCAGTAGGCATTGCCGTTTGCACTCACATAGGCGTTGGGCCCGGTATACAGACGCTTTCCACCGCCACCACTCTCAAGCTGGTACTCGGTGGCATCGGCCATTTGGCTCCACCCCACCGAGCACTGCACCTGATAGGGCGCCTTGCGCGTGGTCAGCCATTCGGCCAGATAGAAATGGGGCATCCCAGGCGGAAGTGCCACTGTTACCGTCACGATGCCCGAGTAAGGGCTGCAGCCCACGAAGTTGCAGGCGCGCACGCGATAGGCATAGCTGCCCTTGCCGCGGTCCGTGGCGAAGCTGTTCGCACCGCCGTTATGCACCACGGTCCATCCGCCGCCGTTGGCGCTCTCCTCCAGGATGAAGCTTTCGCTGTTGGCAGGCACAGACCAACTGAGACTGTACTGCGGCACATTCACCAGCCCTGGAGCGTTGATCACCGGCTCGATCGTCGGCGCACCGATCACGGCAACTGTTGCAGATCCCGACCACGGCCCGCATCCAGCGCCGTTGCAGGCCGCGACGCGGTAGGCATAACTCCCCACACCACGTGCGGGCGTTGCAAAGGACACCACGTGTGCATCCACCAGCGTCACCCAGCCACCGCCATTGGTGCTTTCCTGCAGCGTGTAGCGGTCAGCACCACCAATCCCGTTCCAGCCGATGCCAATGCTGCCCGGTGCCGAGCGCGCCGGCGCGGAGAGCCCGGGCGCAGTGGCAGGCGGATACACCACCATCACCGCCGCAGTTGCGCTGTACGCCGTGCACCCAACCGGATTGCAGGCACGGACCCGGTAGCTGTAGTTGCCTGCTCCCTTCCCACTGAAGGCCTTGGACTGACTGATGGCGTTGTGCACCTGGGTCCATGCGCCGCCATTGGTGCTTTCCTCCAGGTCATAGCGCTCGGCACCGGAAGCCGCAGACCATGCCACGCTGTAACTGCCATTGAAGGCCGTGGCCGGCACGTTCAAGGTCGGCACGGTGGATGGCGCCAATGCCACGGCGACTGACGCGACATTGCTCCATCCGCCGCACACCACGCGACAGCCGCGTACACGGAACTGATAGGTACCCGTGACCAGGCCAGTGCTGGTGAACGATTGCGCCGCGCCGTCGAAGATCTTGCTCCACGTGCCCGCCAAGGCACGCTGCAGTTCGTAGCGGTTGGCGCCACCAGCCAGGCTCCAGGTCAGATTCACGCTGCCCTGGGTGATGTAGCCCGGCGCACTCAGCGCGGGAACGCTGGGTGCGGCCTCACCGTGCACCTGGGCAACCAGGCTGCCGGAAAGGTAGAGGTAGTCTGTCTGCTTGCCGGTACGCTCGTTGCGCTGGAAACGCAGCACGCCGCCGTTGTCGTAGAACGAATAGATCGCGCCCGTGCCGCTTGCGCTGGCTTTCACTCGACGCCCATGGGCGTCGTACTCATAATTCTCTGCCGTACCTGCCGCACGCAGCCGGTTGCCGTAGTCAAACGTGAAGGGCTGACCATTGCGCACCGAAAGATTGCCCTGCACGTCATAGCCCAGGCCGGTTACGGTTGCGCCGGTGCCGGTTTCGATCACGTTGACCAAGCGGTTGGTCGGATCGAAGTAATGCGTACGATCGCGGCTGCCGACCTTGGCCCGACGCAGGTTGTCCAGCGCATCATATTCATACAGCGCATTGCCGAAGCCCGGCGCAGTGACCGCGCGCAGCCGGTCCAGGCCGTCATAGGTCATGTCCCGGTTGCCGGGCGCCCCGGGCAGGCCATCGGAAATGGCCATCACGTTGCCGCCGGCATCGTAGTCGTAGCTGTCATCGAGCACTGCAGCCGCTGCAGTGGCATCACGGCTGCGGTCCGGCAGCCCGCGGGCATTCTGGGTCATCGTGTGCACGATCCCGTTGCCATACGCGAAACGCGCCAGCGCGCCGTTGGCGAAGTAGCTGGCCTCTTTCGCATAACCGCCGACGATGGTCGCCCGACCCAGTGCATCTGGCGCATAGCTGACCACACGCCCACCCGGGTAAGTGTTGCTGGCCAGCGTGCCGTTGGCATCGTAGCCATAGGCCAGGCTCAGATTGCCGAAGTCTGGATGCTGCAGGGTTTCGCCGCTGAGCAGGCGGCGACGGTTGTACTGGTAGCGATTGACGACCATCGGCCGGGCCGGGTCGTTCTGCGTGCTGATTTCGACCGGCAGTCCGTCCGCCGTGTAGGACCAGGTCTGGTTTCCACGGCCGTCCGGGAAGATCAGGGTCGACAGGCGGTTGGCGGCGTCATAGCTGCGCTTCACCGCGCGCCCGCTGGCAAGCGCCTCGGTGCGATTGCAGTCGGTGGTGCTGGTCAAACCCGTGCCAGCCGCCGACCACAGCACGTTGCCTGCCACGTCGTAGTCCTGCACTGTCGCACCAGTTTCCGGCTCGATGGTCTTGCACAGCTGCTGGTAACCGTCATAGACATAACGGCGGGTCAGCGACTGGCTGCCGTCTGCATTGCGGCGTGTAATCGCCAGCGGCTTGCCCAGTGTGTCTCGCTGGATCTCGGTCACCACGCCTTCCGGGTGCTGCAGCGTCAGCGGCATCTCGTAGCTGGGCTGGTCATAGGCCAGATGCCGTGTTGTGGTCGACTGGCCACGCGGATTGGTCACTTTCACCGACAGGTTGCCCACGTACTCGGTGCGGGTAACCAGTGCCCCAAGCTCGGACGACTGGCTGACCACGACCGGTCGGCCCAACGCGTCGTACTGGGTGGTGGTGCCGTCAAACGACGCATTGATGTCGGAAAGCTGGCGAACCGGATAGGACGCGAACACCGTCTTGCCGCTGGTGTCGTAGCGGGTCACGACTGCGCTATCGAGAACGTTGTCTGCATTTTCAGTGACCAGCACCGGGCGGAACATGGCGTCCAGATAAGTGTCGGTCCGTCTACCGCCTTGGGTTCGGGAATGCTTCCATGCGCCAGCCGGCACGCCGAACTGCGCTCCGCCCAACCGCTGCAGGTCCATGGTCACCGCATTCCAACTCACGGTGTCGCCACCAGGGAACTGCTGGCTGCGTAGGCGCCCCATGCTGTCGTAGCTGAAACTGGTGGTCGCACCGATTTCATCGGTCAACGAGGTGATCCAACCGTTGTCGTCCACCACAACGGTGCGCGTCGCTCCATTGGGAGATTCAGCCGTGGCTGGCATCCGCAACTGCCGCGGAATGCCGCGTTTCCATGCTGACAGATGGCTGGTGTTGCCGCGGCCATCGGCTACCGACGCCACAGTGCCATCGGCCGCATAGGTCACCTGCTGCGCCAGGCGGCCGAATGCATAGGCGCGCAGCGGCAACGCAGTGGCGGTGTCGAACTCGGTGCGCGACTGCTCAATACCATTGAGGACACTGCGCGCGGTCTGACCATTCAACCATAGCGTCGGATTGTCGTAGTAGGTCGTGGTGCTGGTACGGCTCTGTCCGGCGGAATTCGCTTCGACGACGGTGACTTCGCGGACGAAGGCGTCAAAGCTCTGCACCGTACGGGTGAACTGCACGCCATCCTGATTCACGCTGGTGCTCTGCACTGGGCGATTCAGGTGCTCACCCAACTCCCTGGCGCCGTACTTGAGATTCCGTCCTGCCTCATGCGGGAACGGTGCGCTGGCAAGCTGCGCGTCCGGGTAGTAGTTGTTGCGCTCCGTGCGAACCACCGCGCCGCCAGAGCTGGTGGTCGTGGACAGCAATAGACCGTCGTTGTAGCCGACTTCCTTACCGAATTCGTATGTCCGGATGACCCCATCGGGGAGGGTTTCAATCGTAATCTTGGGTTCTGCCAGCCCCACCGGGATCATCGGCCACCCAGCCTGGTCGACCCTTCTGTCGTACTCCCATCCCAGATTTGTGTACTGATAACTCCATTGAGCGGTAGGCATGCCGGGACCACTGATGGTTTTGGCAACCAGCGACATCGCGTCACGATAGATGGGCGTGAGATTCCACCCATCGGCCAGCAGCTGCTCATCACCTGAGGTCTGGCAATTGAATGGCACATTCTTGCGCCCATGCCGGAATGGCCGGAAGACGAAGGTTCCCACCGCACCGGATGGATGCGTGATGGAGGCTGTAACTTCCGTCTGCACGATCTTGTTCGTCTTCGCGCAGAGGGCCGGGGTTTCCATGTAGTCACTCACAGGCTGCCCGGTGTACTCCTGGTACTTCTTCGTCACATAGACCGGCGGCAGGTTGTAGCCCCATGCCGTCCCGTCCGGCAAAGTAACCGACTGCAATTCACCGGTAGGAGCATAGCCATATGTCCAGGTTCGGCCCGATGCCGCCGCCGATGCAATGCGCCCCAAGGAATCATAGGAAAGGCTGATGCTGCGCCCATCGTTGGCGACCATTCGATCCAATCGCCCACCACTCCACTCGTAGCGGACCCAGTTGCCGAAACGATCAACGACCTGCGAAGGATAGAGGAAGACCTTTTTTCGCTTCAGGGTGGCATGGGTGATGGTGTCGTAGGGCTGAAGAACAGCAGACTCGTTCTCGCGCGCCACCATCCAGTCAAAGTAGTACTTGGTTCCGTCTGGCGCGTGCCCCAGGAAGCCCTCGCCCGGCTGACCACTCTTGAGCGAACTGAGGCAGGAGAAGAACCATCCCCCTTTCGTATTCCAGGGAGTTGGCGTGCCAACCTGCGGCGTTGGCTGGCGTGCGTCCCCACTGCCCGCAAGGACGGTTTCACCACCTCCTCCCGGCAACGAAAGCCTTACCCCCTCCCAATAGGTGTAGGGGGCAAAACTGATGGTCTGGGTATGTTTGTAGTTCCAGACGTCCAACGACGGGGGAGCGGAAACTGTCGAGCAGCGTGCGCTTGGCGTCCAATGCCCGCCGACCGCGGTTTCGGGCTGGTCTCCGTATGTGCCTGAAAGTGATGGGATGTCCAGATCCCAGTTTCCATACTCCTTGTCGTTTGCACTGCCGCTGACGTCGCTGCAACTGCGGCTAAGCGACACCGACAAGCCACCATTGCCCGGAATCGAAATATCCGTGGCCTTGAAGCTGATCGAACCGTCATACAGGTTGACCTGCTCGCCAAAGATCTCGCCCTTCAAGGGCTCGACCAGGTCGCCGTACTTCAAGCGCTTGTCATATTCCTGACGCCAAGTCGGCACGATCTGGGCGGAAGCGGTTACCGGCGCCATCACGCAGAAGGCCAGTGCTGTCAGAAGCAGGCCTTTGATGGCGTTTGCCGCGCGCGGATGAGCAATGAGCCGTGCTTGCATGAAGATCCTCCCTGGATCGACCTTCCTTGAGAGCCCCGTCCACATCGAGCCCTGTCGATGATCGGATCAGACGGTGCCCACTCCGGCAGACAACCACACGCTTGAACGCGGTGGGCGGGCATTGACCCATTTATGAATGAAAAATGAAGGGGGTGTCAACATGGCGTATCCGCCATACCCGGCAAAGCCGGCCGACGCCGCACTCTCCCCCCCCACCTAGAATGCCCCCATGAGCACCCTGACCTTCCGCGCCGCCACGTCGGCCGACATCCCCGCCCTGATCACCCTGGTCACCTCGGCCTACCGCGGCGACGCCAGCCGCGTCGGCTGGACCACCGAAGCCGACCTGCTGGACGGCGCCCGCGTCGATGCCGAAGGCATCCAGGGCGACTTGGACCGCCCGCGCTCGACCATCCTGCTGGCCGAACGCGACGGCCAGCTCGTGGCCTGCGCCCATGTCGCCGACGTCGACGGCAAGGGCTACTTCGGCATGTTCTCGGTCGACCCGGCCCAGCAGGGCGGCGGCGTCGGCAAGCAGTTGATGGACGCGGCCGAAGCCCACGCCGCACGCGAATGGAATGTGCCGGTGATGCAGATGACCGTGATCGACATCCGCGACGAACTGATCGCCTTCTACCAGCGCCGCGGCTACCAGCGCACCGGCATCAAGAAGCCGTTCCCGTATGGCGACGAACGTTTCGGCATCCCCAAGCGCGACGACCTGCGCTTCGAGATCCTGGAAAAGCCGCTGGCCGGAGCCACCGCGTGAGCGAGGCATGGACCTTTGTCTGCGCCGGCGCCGAACTGCTGCCGGGCGAAATGAAGAGCGTGTTCGACGAAGTCACCGGTACGCCGATCGTGGTGTTCAACCTCGACGGCGAACTGTACGCGCTGGAAGACCAGT
>Ga0308172_1001464_pt1 | contig 16237 bp, 8 predicted proteins | sample PhyGR2_FD_202134 | JGI IMG/M metagenome (GOLD analysis project Ga0308172, IMG submission 202134) | Phyllosphere microbial communities from UC Gill Tract Community Farm, Albany, California, United States - DLSLSG.R2 | ecosystem: Host-associated > Plants > Phyllosphere > Unclassified | place: USA... | reverse complement strand
AGCAACTGTTCAGGGTTGTGACCAACGCGGAAGGGACCCTTGCTCCCTATCGGGCTCCAGACCCTCGGGGGGGACGGGCTCCCTTCCGCAACACCTTCATACCAGCATCACATCAGACAGGGGGGGGTGGGGGGGAGGGCAGGGTGTCTCACCGAGTCTGCCGCCCGTGGCCCTTCCCTCCCTCATCCCAGTCTCAGGTAAACGATGCCCCGCATCGTTCAGGTCATGCCGGGGGCATGACCGGCCTAGAACTCGCTCGCGGGAGGGGAGCGGCAAGATCGAAGCGCGTGCGCCATCATTGAGTCAGTGCCCGTAAAGGAACGCTATCACCCAACATGGGTTGGTGGGGACCCACAGGGAGATCCCCCCGATGAAGACCCCCGTCGCATTCACACCCCAGGTCGAAGACGTGAAGCCCGATGAAGGCGAAACCGTCGACCAGATGAAACAGTCCTTCGCGCATATCCTCGACACCACGTCCAAGGACTATGGCCACGGCGTCCGCGCCGTCCATGCCAAGGCGCATGGTATCATCCGGGGTAAGCTGACGGTGCACGACAACCTCCCGCCCGAGCTGGCGCAGGGGCTGTTCGCGACGCCGGGCGAATATGACGCGGTGGCGCGCATCTCGACCAATCCGGGGGACATATTGGACGATGCGATCGGCTTGCCGCGCGGACTGGCGCTGAAGGTGATCGGGGTCGAGGGCGAGCGGCTGCCCGGTTCGGAGGGCGATGCGACCCAGGACTTCGTGATGGCCAATGCGCCGGTCTTCACCGCGCCGACCGCAGACGCCTTTGCCAAGAACCTGAAGATGCTGGCCGCGACCACCGACAAGGCGGAGGGTGGCAAGAAGCTGCTGTCCGGCATATTGCGCGGGATCGAGGCGACGCTGGAGACGGTCGGGATCGAAAGCGCGACGCTCCAGACGCTGGGCGGGGCCAAGCAGGTCCACCCGCTCGGCGAAACCTATTACAGCCAGACGCCGTTCCGCTATGGCGACCATATCGCCAAGTTCGCGCTGTTCCCGGTCAGCCCCGCGCTGACCCAGATGACCGGCGACACGGTCGATACGCATGACCGTCCCGACGCGCTGCGCGAGGTGGTGCGCGAGGTGATGATCGAGCAGGGTGGCCAGTGGGAGCTGCGCGTCCAGCTCAACCGCGATCTCGATGCCATGCCGATCGAGGATGCGACCGTCGAATGGAGCGAGGCGGACAGCCCCTATGTCACCGTCGCGACCTTCACCGCCGCTCCGCAGATCAGCTGGCGCGATGGCGAGACCAATGCGATCGACGACGCGCTGTCCTACAGCATCTGGCACGGGCTGGCGGCGCACCGGCCGCTGGGCAATATCAACCGCGCGCGCAAGGACACGTACCGCTTCTCCGCCGAATATCGCGGCCGGGTGAATGGCTGCCCGATGCACGAGCCGCGTGCCATGGCCGAGTTGCCGTGACGGGCGCGCGCAGGCTAGGACGGGCCGCATGATCCGCCTGTTTCATGTCAGCGACGTGCATTTCGGTGCCGAGGACCCCGCCGCGCTCGCTTGGTTCGCCGAGCGGGTGGCGGTGGAAAAGCCCGATGCCGTCATCATGACCGGCGACCTGACCATGCGCGCGACCAAGCGCGAGTTCCAGGCGGGCGGCGAGTGGCTGCAATCGCTCGGCGTGCCGGTGACGGTCGAGGTCGGCAATCACGACATCCCCTATTATTGGGACCCGTTCCGGCGGCTGTTCGCGCCCTATCAGCGCTATGCCGCGGTCGAGCGGATGATCGAGAAGCCGCTCGACCTGCCCGGCGTGACGGTGGTGCCGCTCAAGACCACGGCGCGCGCCCAGTGGCGGTGGAACTGGTCCAAGGGGCGGGTCAGCACGGGGTCGCTGCGCCGCGCGCTGGCGCTGATCGAGCAGGCGCCCAAGGATCACCTGATCCTGGTCGCGGCGCACCACCCGCTGATCGAGGGGCCGACCAAGGGCACCGCCAAGACCCGCAACGGCGATGTCGCGCTGACCCAGCTGGCGGCGGCGGGCGCGCATGCGGTGCTGAGCGGGCATGTCCATGACCCGTTCGACGTGCCGATCGACCGCGACGGCCGGATCATCCGGATGATCGGCGCGGGCACCCTGTCCAAGCGGACGCGCAAGACACCGCCCGCCTTCAACGAGCTGCGGATCGAGGGGCTGGGGTTCGAGACGCTGGTCCGCAGCCTCGACGAAGCCCCGCCGCATGTCATTACCGAGGATATGCGGGCGGGTTGATCGGACGAGTTGGGGCCTGGCCTTCGACTTCGCTCAGGCGGAACGGAGGTTGGGGCCCGCTTTCTGATCGCCAGCCGTTCGGGCTGAGCGAAGTCGAAGCCCACGCCCCGACCTCGCCGAAAATCACCCTCGCATCACGTGCGGCCGCGCCGCGATCTGGTCGTACATCCGCCCCGGCTGGTCGAGCCAGATCGGCGACAGCTTGGTCGAATCCGCCCGCGCCAGCCCGACCGCATAGGTGCAGCGCGCCACCCCCCAGTCGGTATGCGCGGCGGCGGCCAGGATGGGCACGAACATCGGGCGGCCCGCCGCATCGATCACATGGATCGCCTCGCGCGGCAGCGCGGTGACCCCGCGAACCGTCCGGCTCTCGCCCGGCGCCAGTGCGAAGGGCGGAACCACCGGCCGTCCCTGCGGCTGATAGGCGAGTTCGACCAGTTGCTCGTCCAGCCCGGCATGCGCGCTGAGCAGCCGCAGATCGACCGCGACCCGCCCGATCGGCGTCGCGCCGGTGTTGCGGACCGTCACCTCCGCCTCGATCGTCGCCGACAGCATGTTGAGCCCAACGCGCAGCGGCTTGGCCTCGACCGCCAGGAAGCTGGGCTCGGGCGGCAGTGGCGGCAGCGCTGGCGGGGCGACCGGCTCGGGCGCGGCGGGGACGGGGGCGGGGCGCGGGTCGGGCGCCGCCGAACGCGTCGCCACCGGCTCGGCGGCGGGTTCGGGGCGGGGCGACGGCGCGGGCAGCGCGCGCGCGGGGCGACTGCGCCGACCCAGCCAGATTCCGATCAGCAAGGCCGCCAGTCCGGTGCCGATCAGCAGCGGCCAGAAGGGCAGGGCGCGATCCGTGTCGGCCTGTTCCGGCGCGGTGGTGCCCGGCGCGACGATGGCCGGGGCCTGGCCATTGCCGATCGTCATGCCGTCCATCGATTCGGTCCGGTCGACCATCGGCGTCTCGGGATCGGGCAGGCGCGTCGCGGGCGGCTCGGGCGAGGGCAGCGGCGTCGGCTCGGCGGCCGGGCTGGGCGTCGGGGTCGGCGACGGTGCGGGCGTGGGGCGCGGCGTCGGCCGGGGGGCCGGGGTCGCACGCGGAGTCGGTGTCGGCGTCGCTTCGGGCGTGGACTGGCCGGGCAGGACCAGGCGCGGCGTCGGCGGCGTCGGCACCGGGGTCTGCGTGGATTGGGGCGAGGATGCGCGCGGCGTCAGGCTGAATCCGTCCAGCCCGCCGGAGGAACGGCCCGTGGCGTCACTGTCCTGCGTGGTGGTCTGGGCGAGGACGGGGCTGGCGAGCATCGGGGCAAGCACCGGCGCCAGCGTCAGGGCAAGAAGGCGCGCGATGCGACGCGGCCCGGACGATGTCATCAACTGCATTCCTCGTGGTAACTACAATCTTCACCGGCCGCCTGGGCCATCGACCCGACCATATAGCCGTGCCCGGTAGGCCCGGCGGATGCAACCCCTTGTGTAGCGCGATATGCGGCCAATATATGGCAGAGCGCGCCGGGGCCGGAACTTTCCCGCCCTTGTGGCGTGCGGCGGCTGGACAGTTCGGGTGTCCGTCCCTATATGGCAATCATCCACCACAATCTTCGGGAAATGATGCGCCTTCGCGCAGCGTGTCGGTCGAATGGAAGATTGCTGGTTCAACGGACGCCGGATGCCGCCGCATGTGAATGCGAGCGGCCTTTCGGCGTCCGATGTTGCGTCCCGTCCGGAGGCATCCGGGCAGCGAATTGACGGCTGACGAGGCAGACAGACCCATGGCAACCAAGGCGATCGACAGCGGCTCCGCCCCGCGCAAGGGCGATGGCGGCACCGCCAAGCGGCGTATCCGCAAGGTGTTCGGCGACATCCACGAAGTGGTGCAGATGCCGAACCTGATCGAGGTTCAGCGCGAAAGCTACGAACAGTTCCTCCGTTCGGACAAGTCGCGGGGCCATGTCTCCGGGCTGGAAAAGACGCTGCGCAGCGTCTTCCCGATCCAGGATTTCGCCGGGACGGCGTATCTCGACTTCGACGATTACGTCCTCGAGGACCCCAAGTTCGACGTCGAGGAATGCCGCCAGCGGGGCATCACCTATGCCGCGCCGATGCGCGTCACGCTGCGCCTGACTGCGTTCGAGGTCGATCCCGACACCGAAGCCAAGTCGGTCATCGATATCAAGGAGCAGGACGTCTACATGGGCGACATGCCCCTGATGACGGAGAACGGCACCTTCTTCATCAACGGCACCGAGCGCGTCATCGTCAGCCAGATGCACCGTTCGCCGGGCGTGCTGTTCGACCATGACCGCGGCAAGACCCATGCCTCGGGCAAGTATCTGTTCGCTGCGCGCGTGATCCCGTATCGCGGCTCGTGGCTGGACTTCGAGTTCGACGCCAAGGACATCGTCAACGTCCGTATCGACCGCAAGCGCAAGCTGCCGGTGACGGCGCTGCTCTATGCGCTGGGCATGAACTCGGAAGAGATCCTCAACTATTTCTACAACCGCCTGACCTTCGTTCGCGGCGACGGCGGCTGGAAGATCCCGTTCCAGGCCGAGAACTGGCGCGGCGCCAAGCCGATGTTCGACATCGTCGATGCGAACTCGGGCGAGGTCGTGTTCCCCGCCGGTCAGAAGATTTCGCCCCGCGCCGCCAACAAGGCGGCCAAGGACGGTCTGACCCAGCTGCTGATCCCGACCGAGGAAATCTTCGGTCGTTACTCGGCCTATGACCTCATCAACGAGCAGACCGGCGAAATCTATGTCGAGGCCGGTGACGAGATCAGCGCCGAGAATCTCGAAGCGCTGGACAAGGCGGGCGTCGACACGATCGAGCTGCTCGACATCGACCATGTCGCCACGGGTCCGTGGATCCGCAACACGCTGAAGGCCGACAAGGCCGAAGAGCGCGAGCAGGCGCTGTCGGACATCTACCGCGTGATGCGCCCCGGCGAGCCGCCGACGCTGGAGACGGCCGAAGCGCTGTTCGCCGGCCTGTTCTTCGATCCCGATCGCTACGACCTGTCGGCCGTGGGTCGCGTCAAGCTGAACATGCGCCTCGACCTCGACTGCCCGGACACGGTGACGACGCTGCGCACCGAGGACATTCTGGCGGTCGTCAAGACGCTGGTCGACCTGAAGGACGGCAAGGGCGAGATCGACGACATCGACAATCTCGGCAACCGCCGCGTGCGTTCGGTGGGCGAGCTGCTGGAGAACCAGTATCGCGTCGGCCTGCTGCGCATGGAGCGTGCGGTCAAGGAGCGCATGTCGTCGGTCGACGTGTCGACCGTCATGCCGAACGACCTGATCAACGCCAAGCCCGCGGTCGCTGCGGTGCGCGAGTTCTTCGGTTCGTCGCAGCTGTCGCAGTTCATGGACCAGACCAACCCGCTGTCCGAAGTGACGCACAAGCGTCGCGTCTCGGCGCTCGGGCCGGGCGGTCTGACGCGTGAGCGTGCGGGCTTCGAGGTTCGCGACGTTCACCCGACTCACTATGGCCGTATCTGCCCGATCGAAACGCCGGAAGGCCCGAACATCGGTCTGATCAACTCGCTGTCGACCTTCGCCCGCGTCAACAAGTACGGCTTCATCGAGACGCCGTACCGCAAGGTGATCGACGGCCGCGTCACAGACGAGGTCGTGTACCTGTCGGCGATGGAGGAGCAGAAGCATACCGTCGCACAGGCTTCGGCCGCGACGGATGCGGACAACCGCTTCACCGAGGATCTGGTCTCGGCGCGTCAGGCGGGCGAATTCCTGATGGCGCTGCCCGATCAGATCACGCTGATGGACGTCAGCCCCAAGCAGCTCGTCTCGGTCGCCGCCTCGCTCATTCCGTTCCTGGAAAACGACGACGCCAACCGCGCGCTCATGGGCTCGAACATGCAGCGTCAGGCCGTGCCGCTGGTGAAGGCGGAAGCGCCCTTCGTCGGCACCGGCATGGAAGAAACCGTGGCCCGCGACTCGGGTGCGGCGATCGCGGCGAAGCGCGCCGGCATCGTCGACCAGGTCGACGCCAGCCGCATCGTGGTTCGCGCGACCGGTGAGGTCGATGCGGGCAAGTCGGGCGTCGACATCTACACGCTGATGAAGTTCCAGCGCTCGAACCAGTCGACCTGCATCAACCAGCGTCCGCTGGTGAAGGTGGGCGACGTCGTGCGGGCGGGCGACGTGATCGCCGACGGCCCCTCGACCGAGTTCGGCGAGCTGGCGCTGGGCCGCAACGCGCTCGTCGCGTTCATGCCCTGGAACGGCTATAACTATGAGGACTCGATCCTCATCTCCGAGCGGATCGTGAAGGACGACGTGTTCACGTCGATCCATATCGACGAGTTCGAAGTCATGGCGCGCGACACCAAGCTCGGGCCGGAAGACATCACCCGCGACATTCCGAACGTGGGTGAAGAGGCGCTGCGCAACCTCGACGAGGCGGGCATCGTCTATGTCGGGGCCGAGGTGGAGCCGGGCGACATCCTGGTCGGCAAGATCACGCCGAAGGGCGAATCGCCGATGACGCCGGAAGAAAAGCTCCTCCGCGCCATTTTCGGTGAAAAGGCCAGCGACGTGCGCGACACCTCGCTCCGCCTGCCGCCGGGCGTCGCCGGTACGATCGTCGACGTGCGCGTCTTCAATCGTCACGGCATCGACAAGGACGAGCGCGCGATGGCGATCGAGCGCGAGGAGATCGAGCGTCTGAAGAAGGACGCCGACGACGAGCGCACGATCCTCAACCGGGCGACCTGGAGCCGCCTGCGCGAGATGCTGCTCGACCAGACCGCCACCGCTGCGCCCAAGGGCGTGAAGAAGGGCATCGTGATCGATGCCGAGGTGCTGGAATCGGTCGATCGTCACGAATGGTGGAAGTTTGCCGTCGCCGACGACGCGCGCCAGAGCGATCTGGAAGCGGTCAAGGCGCAGTATGACGAAGCCGCCAAGCGGATCACGGACAAGTTCCATGACCGCCGCGACAAGCTGGAGCGTGGTGACGAGCTGCCGCCGGGCGTGCTGAAGATGGTCAAGGTCTTCGTCGCGGTGAAGCGCAAGCTGCAGCCGGGCGACAAGATGGCCGGCCGTCACGGCAACAAGGGCGTCATCAGCCGCATCCTGCCGCAGGAGGACATGCCCTTCCTCGCGGACGGTACGCCGGTCGATCTCGTGCTGAACCCGCTGGGCGTGCCGTCGCGCATGAACGTCGGTCAGATCTTCGAGACGCATCTGGGCTGGGCGGCGCGCAACCTGGGTATGCAGGTCGCGGCGCAGCTCGAGGATTGGCGCGAAGCCAATCCCGACGCCAAGCCGGGCGCGGTGCCGGAAGCGGTCAAGGCGCGGCTCGTGGAAATCTACGGCGATCACTATGCCGAAGACATCCAGAACCGTGACGACGAGGAAGTGGCCGAACTGGTCCAGAACATCCGCACCGGCGTGCCGATGGGGACCCCGGTGTTCGACGGCGCGCGCGAGAGCGACGTGTCGGAGATGCTGGAGCTGGCGGGCCTCCACACCTCGGGCCAGTCGGACCTGTTCGACGGGCGCACCGGCGATCAGTTCGACCGCAAGGTGACCGTGGGCATCATCTACATGCTGAAGCTCCATCACCTGGTCGACGACAAGATCCACGCGCGTTCGATCGGGCCGTACAGCCTCGTCACCCAGCAGCCGCTGGGCGGTAAGGCGCAGTTCGGTGGCCAGCGCTTCGGTGAGATGGAAGTGTGGGCGCTGCAGGCTTATGGCGCGGCGTACACGCTCCAGGAAATGCTGACGGTGAAGTCGGACGACGTGGTCGGCCGCACCAAGGTCTACGAAGCGATCGTCAAGGGCGACGACACCTTCGAGGCGGGCATTCCGGAGAGCTTCAACGTGCTGGTCAAGGAAATGCGCTCGCTGGGTCTCAACGTCGACCTCAAGTCGATGGAAGACGCCCAGGACGACGGTCTGGCCGAGGCGGCGGAGTAAGAAACGGAGCCGGTGGGGCCACCCGCCCCGCCGGCCTCTTTCTCGCTCGCCCGATGAATTTTCCCTCCCTGTGAGGAAAGCAAAATGAACGAACTGACCAACTTCGCCAATCCGGTGGCCAAGCCGGAAACCTTCGACCAGATTCAGATCGGCATCGCGTCGCCCGACAAGATCCGTTCCTGGTCGTTCGGCGAGATCAAGAAGCCCGAGACGATCAACTACCGCACGTTCAAGCCGGAGCGTGACGGCCTGTTCTGCGCGCGCATCTTCGGTCCGATCAAGGATTACGAATGCTTGTGCGGCAAGTACAAGCGCATGAAGTACAAGGGCATCGTCTGCGAGAAGTGCGGTGTCGAAGTCACGGTGTCGAAGGTCCGCCGCGAGCGGATGGGCCATATCGAACTGGCCGCCCCCGTCGCGCACATCTGGTTCCTGAAGTCGCTGCCGAGCCGCATCGGTCTGCTGCTCGACATGCAGCTCAAGCAGCTCGAGCGCGTGCTGTACTTCGAAGCCTATATCGTCATCGAGCCGGGCCTGACCCCGCTGGAGAAGTATCAGCTTCTCACCGAGGACGAACTGCTCGACGCGCAGGATGAATATGGCGAGGACGCCTTCTCGGCCGGTATCGGCGCCGAGGCGGTCCGCATCATGCTCGAAAGCCTCGACCTCGAGGGCGAGCGCGTGCAGCTTCTGGAAGAGCTGGCGACGACCAAGTCGGAGCTGAAGCCCAAGAAGATCATCAAGCGCCTGAAGGTCGTCGAGAGCTTCATCGAATCGGGCAACCGTCCCGAATGGATGATCCTGGAAGTGATCCCGGTCATCCCGCCCGAGCTGCGCCCGCTGGTGCCGCTGGACGGTGGCCGCTTCGCGACCTCGGACCTGAACGACCTGTATCGCCGCGTCATCAACCGCAACAACCGCCTGAAGCGCCTGATGGAGCTGCGTGCGCCGGACATCATCGTCCGCAACGAAAAGCGCATGTTGCAGGAAGCGGTCGACGCGCTGTTCGACAACGGCCGTCGCGGCCGCACGATCACGGGCGCCAACAAGCGTCCGCTGAAGTCGCTGTCCGACATGCTGAAGGGCAAGCAGGGCCGCTTCCGTCAGAACCTGCTCGGCAAGCGCGTCGACTATTCGGGCCGCTCAGTCATCGTGACCGGCCCGGAACTCAAGCTGCACCAGTGCGGCCTGCCCAAGAAGATGGCGCTCGAGCTGTTCAAGCCGTTCATCTATGCCCGTCTGGACGCCAAGGGTCTGTCGATGACCCTGAAGCAGGCCAAGAAGTGGGTCGAGAAGGAGCGCAAGGAAGTCTGGGACATCCTGGACGAGGTGATCCGCGAGCACCCGGTCATGCTGAACCGCGCGCCGACGCTTCACCGTCTGGGCATCCAGGCGTTCGAGCCGGTGCTGATCGAGGGCAAGGCGATCCAGCTTCACCCGCTGGTCTGCTCGGCGTTCAACGCCGACTTCGACGGCGACCAGATGGCCGTGCACGTCCCGCTGTCGCTCGAGGCGCAGCTGGAAGCGCGCGTCCTGATGATGTCGACCAACAACATCCTGTCGCCCGCCAACGGCAAGCCGATCATCGTGCCGTCGCAGGACATGGTGCTGGGCCTGTATTACCTCTCGCTCGAAAAGCAGAAGGAACCGGGCGAGGGCATGATGCTGGCGGACATGGAGGAGGTCCATCAGGCCCTCTTCGCCGGTGCCGTCACGCTGCACACCAAGATCATCAGCCGCGTTCCGCAGACCGATGAGCAGGGCAACCAGTATCTCAAGCGCTATGAGACCACGCCGGGTCGCATGCTGCTGGGCGAGTGCCTGCCCAAGAGCCACAAGGTGCCCTTCGACATCGTCAACCGCGTCCTGACCAAGAAGGACGTCGGCGAGGTGATCGACGAGGTGTATCGTCACACCGGCCAGAAGGAGACCGTGCTGTTCGCCGACGCGATCATGGCGCTGGGCTTCCGTCACGCGTTCCGCGCCGGCATCTCGTTCGGCAAGGACGACATGATCATCGCGCCGGACAAGGATCGTCTGGTCGACGAGACGCGCGAGCAGGTGAAGGACTTCGAGCAGCAGTATCAGGACGGCCTGATCACGCAGCAGGAGAAGTACAACAAGGTAATCGACGCCTGGAGCCGTTGCGGCGACCAGGTCGCGAACTCGATGATGAACGAGATCAAGGCGGTCCGGCATTACGAGGACGGCCCGATGGAAGGCCGCGAGAAGCCGATCAACTCGATCTACATGATGGCCCACTCGGGCGCGCGTGGTAGCCCCGCGCAGATCAAGCAGCTGGCGGGTATGCGCGGCCTGATGGCCAAGCCGTCGGGCGAGATCATCGAAACGCCGATCATCTCGAACTTCAAGGAAGGTCTGACCGTCCTTGAATACTTCAACTCGACCCACGGCGCGCGTAAGGGCCTGGCCGACACGGCACTGAAGACGGCGAACTCGGGTTACCTGACCCGCCGTCTGGTCGACGTGTCGCAGGACTGCGTCATCATCGAAGAGGATTGCGGCACGACCCGCGCCCTCGAGATGAAGGCGATCGTGCAGGGCGGTTCGACCATCGCGTCGCTCGGCGAGCGTATCCTGGGCCGCACCACGGCCGAGGACATCGTCAACGCCAAGACCGGCGAAGTCATCATCGCATCGGGCGTCCTGCTCGACGAGCCGATGGTGGCGAAGATCGAGGCGGCGAACACCCAGTCGGTCAAGATCCGCAGCCCGCTGGTCTGCGAATCGAAGGTCGGCGTCTGCGGCAAATGCTATGGCCGTGACCTCGCCCGTGGTACGCCGGTGAACATCGGCGAAGCGGTCGGCGTCATCGCGGCGCAGTCGATCGGTGAGCCGGGTACGCAGCTGACCATGCGTACCTTCCACATCGGTGGCGCGGCGCAGCTGAACGAGCAGTCCAACCTGGAAGCGGCGGTGGACGGTGTCGTCCAGTTCCGCGACCTGCGCCTGATCGTCGACCAGCGCGGTCGTCGCGTGGTGCTGAGCCGTTCGGGTGAGATCGCGATCGTCGACATGGACGGCCGCGAGCTGTCGGTGGATCGTATCCCTTACGGTGCGTACGTGCTGTTCGACGATGGTCACATCGTGTCGAAGGGCGACCGGATGGCCGAGTGGGATCCGTTCACCATGCCGGTGATCACCGAAAACCCCGGTACGGTGAAGTTCCAGGACCTCATCGAGGGCAAGACCCTGACCGAGCAGGTCGACGAAGCCACGGGTATCGCCCAGCGCGTCGTCACCGAGTACCGCGCCTCGACCAAGTCGAAGGAGGATCTGCGTCCGCGCATGACCCTGCTCGACGACAATTCGGGCGAGGCAGGTCGCTACATGCTGGCGCCGGGTGCGACGCTCTCGGTCGAGGACGGTGCGCAGGTGCAGGGCGGTGACGTTCTGGCCCGTGTCGCGCGCGAGTCGGCCAAGACCCGCGACATCACCGGCGGTCTGCCGCGCGTCGCCGAGCTGTTCGAGGCACGCGTTCCCAAGGACTCGGCGATCATCGCCAAGGTCTCGGGCCGTGTCGTGTTCGGCAAGGACTATAAGGCGAAGCGCAAGATCGGCATCCAGCCCGAGGATGGCGGCGAGGTCGTCGAGTATCTGGTGCCGAAGTCGAAGGTGATCGACGTTCAGGAAGGCGACTACGTCAAGCGTGGCGACAACCTGATCGGCGGTTCGCCCGATCCGCACGACATTCTGGAAACGATGGGCGTGGAGCCGCTGGCCGAATATCTGGTCAGCGAAATCCAGGAAGTTTACCGTCTCCAGGGCGTGAAGATCAACGACAAGCATATCGAGACGATCGTTCGTCAGATGCTGCAGAAGGTCGAGATCACCGATGGCGGCGACACCACGCTGCTGAAGGGCGAGCAGGTCGATCGCGAGGAAATGGACGCGATCAACGACAAGCTCGACGCGAACCAGGTCCGTGCGCAGGGCAAGCCCGTCCTGCTCGGCATCACCAAGGCGAGCTTGCAGACCCGCAGCTTCATCTCGGCGGCGTCGTTCCAGGAGACCACCCGCGTCCTCACCGAGGCGGCGGTCCAGGGCAAGCAGGACACGCTGATGGGCCTGAAGGAGAATGTCATCGTCGGCCGCCTGATCCCGGCGGGTACGGGCGCTGGCATGAACCGCCTGCGCGTGGCGGCCTCCAGTCGCGACGCCGCGCTCCGCGCGCAGCAGCGCAAGCTGGCCGAGGCGATCGTCGCGCCGGTCAGCGCGGCCGAGCAGCGGGCGGCGGAAAACGCCCGTTCGCCGCGGGAAGACGTCGGCACGGGCAATGACCCGCTGGCCGAGGTCGCGCCTTCGGGTCACGGCACCGACGCGGATGCCGGTGAGTATCTGAACGACTGATCCGGCTAACGGATTGGAAACAAAGGGCCGCCGTCCGGGCAACCGGGCGGCGGCTTTTTTTGGAACGCCGTCGATCGGGTTTTATCGTTGACGCGGATGCGTGGCTGATCGAGAGGCCGACGCGACGAAAGTCCCGGATTTGCGCCGAATGGAGGGTGCGTAGAGCCGGATACGGGAACCGAAATGCCCTCCCAACCATATACGAATATTGGAGAAGATCCCGGACGCGCGCGGGTTGTTGGCGTGCCGATGGGACCCCGGAGACCTGAAATGACGTCCCCCGAGATTGACGAAGACTATTTCTACCAGCGTGCCGAAACCGAACTCGAACTGGCCCAGAAAGCGACCCACCCCGCCGCGGTTCGAGCCCATTACATCATCGCGAACCACTATCTGGATCGCGCCTATAACCAGCCCGCCCATGGCGAGGTGATCGAAGCAGCGGAGTAACGAAAGGGGGCCTGCGGGGCCCCCTTCTTTCGACGGGCTGGGTGAGTCGACATTCATGATGTCTTCTTCCTTCCCTCTCCCCTGGACAGGGGAGAGGGATAGCGAAGCTTGCCAGCCTGCTGGCTAGCGCAGCTTGGGTGAGGGGTTGAGCGAGCCGAAAGGCTCGCGCGCTGCGCGCGTGCACCCCTCACCCAGCTCCGACTAAGCCTTTGCTCTCGCAAAGGCCAAGTCTGCGCAACCCTCTCCCCTCTGCGAGGGGCGAGGGAAGGAAAGGCATCGCTGAATATCGAGCGGTCCTAGCCTTCCCGACCCTCGTGCATCACGCAGAGAAGAGGGAAGGATAGGCGGGGCGGAATGGTGATACGACCTGGGGCATAGTAATACGGTGTTGAGTCGACGCGAGCCCCTCTCCTTCAGAGAAGGGGGGCGGGGCATCGCCGCGAACCCCACGCTTGCGGAGGCGCCCCACCCCCGGCGATCTCCTGCCATGGTCCTCGCCGGGAACTCGGCGCACGGCGTCCCAATGGCGTTCGCCCGATCAGGGCGTCTTGGCCGCTGGGATCGGCGTATATTGCGTGGAGATCAGCCGCCACTGGCCGCGATCCAGTCGTGCGACATAGCGGGCTCGAACTGCTCGGGTCGTACCGTTGGGAAAGGTGATCGATCGCCTGGCGGTGACCAGCGCGACCGGCCCTTGCGCTCTGACGACGACGTCATCGGTCGTGATGGACGGCACCGGGGTCTTGGCGGTCGGCGCATAAAAGCCCAGCACCTGGGCGCGCGAATCGACATCGCCGATCGGCGAGATTTCCTCATAATCGGGGGCCAGCGTGTCGGCCAGCGCAGCGGGGTCGAACCGGCTCCGCGCCGTCTCGAAGCGGTCGACCAGGTGGCGTAGCGGCGCATCCTGGGCGGAGGCCGTCGGTGTCATGCCGATTCCCGCGACGGCCAGTCCCAAGGCCAGAATGTTCATTGCGATCCCCCCTCTCATCCGGTCCGGCATCACAACCGATATCGGGCATCGGCGCAAGATGCCGAAGGATTGGCGATCCGCCGGAGCCCGACACCGACAGCCAGGCCGCTCTATTGTCGTCGAAAAGGAGAATCGTTGGACTTGGAGGAAACCCAGGATCGCCGGTTAAGTCTGTGGGAAAGCATAAGGAATATGGCGGCTGCACGCTCGCGGCGGGAATGGGGCCTTGCGCGACGGCGGGCGAAGGCTCGACAGAGGCTCGGGCTGGCCATAGGCGGCAGCCATGGCCCTTTCCCGCCCGCAAGACGCCCGCGTTTCGCTTTCCTTCCCGTCATGGGCTTCGGCCTCGGGCGGCGTGATGGCCTGGGTGGCCACTTATGCGCTGGCCATGGCGATCTTCTTTCGTACGGTGATCGCGAGCGGTTTCGATCTGGGCTTTGGCGAGCGGGGGGATGCGCTGATCGAGATGACCATTCTCGAGCATTGGCGCAATGTCGTGTCGGGCGTGTCGCCCTGGGATGCGGCCTTCTACTTCCATCCCTATGGCGGCTCGCTGGGCTATAATGACGGCTATTTCCTCTATGGCCTGTCCTATTCGGTCTGGCGGCTGGTCGCGGACCCGTTCCATGCCGACACGCTCAACATCCTGACCTTCAAGACGATCGGGTTCGCGGCCGCCTATCACCTGGTGAAGCGGACGCTGGGCTGGGGGCGGGGGAGCGCGCTGCTGGTGGCGCTGCTCTGGAGCATCGCCAGCAACATTCACCTCCAGGCCGTCCATGCCCAGTTGCAGAGCGTCGCGCTGTTGCCGGTGGCGATGATCCTGGCGATAGGCTGCGTCCGCGCCGAGGGGTGCGGCGATCGCATCGCCGCGCGCTGGCGGGCGGTCGCGCTGGCGGCGCTGATGGCGGCGTGGCTGCTGACCTCCTATTACATGGCCTGGTTCACCATCTTTTCCGCCTGTCTGTTCGTGCTCTGCTGGGCGATGCTGAGTGGTAACGCCAGGCCCGCTGTACTGGCCGGGCTGGTCCGGCGACATGGCGGGACGCTGGCCTGGGGCGGCGGTGCCTTTGCCGTGCTGATCCTGCCCTTCCTGGCCGTCTATCTGCCCAAGCTGCGCGAGACGGGGGGCGAGGGCTATTATGAGATGCTCGGCTATCTGGTGACGCCGGGGATCGACATGATCAATGTCGGGCCGGGCAATTATCTGTGGGGCTGGCTCTTCCGCCCGCTGTTCGCGCTGCTGCACGCGCTGTTCCCCGACGACCCGCTATTGCCGGGGCGGGTGCTGGGCGGCGAGCATGAGGCGGGGTTCCCGCCGTTGCTGTGCGCGTTGCTGCTCGTCGCGGCGTGGCGGATCGTGGTGCGGTGGCGGATCGGGATCGCGGGGGAGGCGCCGGTGGCGTGGCGGGCCTTTGCGCTGGCGATGATCGTCGCCTGGGCGCTGACGCTGCAATTCTGGGTGGCGTCGCCCTGGAACCTCGTCTTCTGGCTGGTGCCGGGGGCCAAGGGGCTGCGCACCGTGTCACGCTATCAGCTGTGGCTGAGCCTGCCGTTCCTGCTGATCGTCCTGGCCGCGTGGCGCGAGCAGGCGGCGCGGCTGGCGGCCAGGCGTCCCTGGTGGATGGCGGGGATCGTCGCCTTGCTGGTCGCCGAGAATCTGAGCGCGGAGACGCCCAACCAGATCAGCCATGCCCTCCATCACGAGGCGCTGGCGGCCATCCCCGCGCCGCCCCGCGACTGCGCGGTCTTCTATGTCGTCGCGACGCGGGTGAACGAGCCGCTCTATATCAATGCCGAGCTCAACGCGCTCTATCCGCACAATGTCGATGCGATGTTCCTGGCGGAGCGGTGGCGGGTGCCGACGATCAACGGCTTCTCGACCTTCAATCCGCCCGACTGGCATTTCGCCGATCCACAGGCGGCCGATTATGATGCCCGGGCACGGGCCTATGTCCGGGCGCATGGGCTGCGGCACGTCTGTCGGCTGGACATGCGCTCCGCGCGGCCGTGGAGCCGGATGGCGGAATAGGGATCTGGGCCAAAGAAAAAGGGCGACCCCCGCAAAGGGGCCGCCCTTTCCTTAGCTCGCCAAGCGAACGGGTGCGGGGGTTGCCCCCCGCAGTCCGATTACTTGAGCTCGACGGTCGCGCCGGCTTCTTCGAGCTGCTTCTTGATCTTCTCGGCCTCGTCCTTGGCAATGCCTTCCTTGACGGGCTTCGGAGCGCCTTCGACCAGCGCCTTGG
>Ga0308172_1001459_pt1 | contig 16300 bp, 17 predicted proteins | sample PhyGR2_FD_202134 | JGI IMG/M metagenome (GOLD analysis project Ga0308172, IMG submission 202134) | Phyllosphere microbial communities from UC Gill Tract Community Farm, Albany, California, United States - DLSLSG.R2 | ecosystem: Host-associated > Plants > Phyllosphere > Unclassified | place: USA... | reverse complement strand
CCGGCCTGTGCGCTGCACAGGAAGGCGCAGGCGGCGCCGAATTCGTCCGGCGTGCCGAAGCGGCCGGCGGGGATCTGCTGGCGGCGCCGGTCGGCCACGGCCTGCACATCGCCATCCCCACCCGCGGCGTGGGCGAAGTTGGCGCGCAGGCGGTCGGTGTCGAACTGGCCGGGCAGCAGGTTGTTGATCGTGACGTTGTGGCCGACGGTGCGCCGCGCCAGGCCGGCGACGAAGCCGGTGAGGCCGCTGCGCGCGCCGTTGGACAGCGCCAGCGTGTCGATCGGTGCCTTCACCGAGGACGAGGTGATGTTGACGATGCGGCCGAAGCCACGCGCGATCATCGCGTCCACCGTGGCGCGGATCAGCGCGATCGGCGCCAGCATGTTGGCATCCAGCGCGGCGATCCAGTCGTCGCGCTCGAACGTGCGGAAATCGCCCGGCGGCGGGCCACCGGCATTGGTCACCAGGATGTCGACCTGCGGGCAGGCGGCCAGCGCCTGCGTGCGGCCGGCCTCGGTGGTGACATCGGCGGCGACCGTACGCACTTCGGCGGCACCGCGCAGGGCACGCAGTTCCTCAGCGGCAGCCTGCAGGGCGGTTTCGCCACGGGCCACGATCACCACGTTCACACCTTCAGTCACGAGGGCGCGCGCGCAGCCCAGGCCGAGGCCTTTGCTTGCGCCACAGACCAGAGCCCAGCGGCCGGAAATACCCAGATCCATGCGTCAACCCTGCGGAGTTCGGAAGGCGCTCATTGTCCGCCATCGGCCGGTGACAGGCCGGCAACGAAGTGTTGCAGGGCGGCGGCCACCTCGTCGGCGTGGCCGAGGAAGGGCGCATGGCCGCCGTGGGCCACGGTGAGTGCCTGCGCGCCCGGCGCCAGTGCAGCGGCGGCCTGCATCGCGGTGGGGGACACCAGACGGTCGCGCTGGCCGGCAATCCACAGGCTGGGCTTGCCCAACGCCGGCAGGGCGCCGCGCAGGTCGGTGCCTTCCAGCAGGCGCAGGCCTTCCAGCAGGGCGCGCTCGCTGGGGGCGCCGCGCTCGACCAGGCGCTGGCGCAGGGTGCGCAGCTCCTCGCGGGCGTGCGCCGAGCCCATCACGTCCAGCGCCAGGAAGCGCTCCAGCGTGCCACCGAAGTCGGTGGCCAGGTCGCGGCCGAACTGCTCGAACACGGCCGGTTCCACCGCATGCGGCCAGTCTTCGCCACGCACGAAGCGCGGCGTGGCGGCAATCATCGCCAGCCCGCGCACCTTCGGCAGGGTGGCTGCCGCATGCAGTGCGAACAGCCCGCCCAGCGACCAGCCACACCACACCGCCGGTGGCGTGGCGGTGGCAATGGCGTTGACCACGTGCGGCAGGCGCAGCGAGGTGCTGTCGTCGCGGCTGTGGCCATGGCCGGGCAGGTCGACCACGTGCAGGGTGAAACGGTCGGCCAGGCGCTGCACCAGCGGCGCGAACACGCCGCCCTGCAGGGCCCAGCCATGGATCAGAACCAGGTCCGGCCCGTGGCCGGTGACGTCGATATGCATGGGGTACGACGGGCGCGTGTCAGGCCAGCGCCGGCAGCGCAGGCGGCAACAGTTCGTGCGGCGCCGAGGCGACACGATCGCGCGCCTGGGCGATCGCTTCGACCAGTTCGCGCACCTGCTCGGGCGTATGCAGCGCCGACAGGGTGACGCGCAGCCGCGCCTTGCCTTCGGGCACGGTCGGCGGGCGGATGGCACCGACCAGCCAGCCGGCCTGTTCCAGCGCCTGCGACATCGCCACGGCAGTGTGGTCATCGCCACACAGCAGCGGCTGGATCGGGGTTTCCGAGGCCATCAGGTCGAGCCCGAGACGGCGCGCTTCGCCGCGGAACAGGGCGATCAGGTCGGCCAGCTTGGCGCGGCGCCAATGGTCGCGGCGGGCCAGCCGCACCGCTTCCAGTGCCGAGGCTGCCAGGGCCGGCGGCAGGGCCGTGGTGTAGATGTAGGGGCGTGCGGTTTCGGCCAGATGCTCGACCAGATCCTCGCGGCCGAGCACCAGCGCACCGGCGCTGCCCAGCGCCTTGCCCAGGGTGACCAGCTGCAGCGGCACGTCGTCCACGCCCAGGCCTGCGGTCGCGACGGCACCACGGCCATCGCCGAGCACGCCCACGCCATGCGCGTCGTCCACGTAGAACAGCGCCTGCTGCAGGCGCGCGACCAGCGACAAGGCACGCAGCGGTGCAACATCGCCGTCCATGCTGAAGACACCGTCGGTGGCCAGCATCGCCGCACCTTCGGGCGCGTGCTTGAGCTGGCGCATCGCGCCTTCCGGGTCCAGGTGCGGGTAGCGGCGCAGGCGTGCACCGGCCAGGCGCGTGGCATCCAGCAGGCTGGCGTGGTTGAGCTTGTCCTGCACGCAGACGTCGTTCTCTTCGCTCAGCAGCGCCTGCTGCACCGCCAGGTTGGCGGCGAAGCCACTGCCGAACAGCAGGGCGCGCGGGTAGCCCAGCCAGTCGGCCACTTCGCGTTCCAGCGCATCGTGCAGTGCGTGATGGCCGCAGACCAGGTGCGAGGCACCGGCGCCGGTGCCATCGCGCGCGGCGGCGTCCTGCAGCGCGTTGACCACGCTGAACTGCTGGGCCAGACCCAGATAGTCGTTGCTGCAGAATCCGGTCAGCCAGCGCCCGTCGATTTCCAGGCGCACGCCATCACGACGGGTGACCGTGCGCCGCGGGCGGCGACGGCCTTGTGCATCGCGCAACGCGCGCTGGGCTTGGAGGCGGGCGGTCAGGTCGGGGCGGGCCATGCTGGCTTCAGGCGACGACGGGGCGGCTAGGGTAGCGCGTTGCCGCCACGCCTGCTCGACGCCCCAATCACGCGGCGCGTCACGCGGCGTGGGCGCAGCCACAACCGGGGCCATCGGCGCTGATATCGGCATGCACGGTGCCGCCGTGGTCGTGGCCGTCGGCATCCACCTGCGCGGTCATCGGCTGCAGGCCCAGGCGCGCGAACAAGGCAAGGTCGCGCTCGCTTTCCGGGTTGCCGGTGGTCAGCAGTTTCTCGCCGTAGAAGATCGAGTTGGCACCGGCCAGGAAACACAGCGCCTGCAGCTCGTCGCTCATCGCCTCGCGACCGGCCGACAGCCGCACCATCGAGCGTGGCATCGCAATGCGCGCCACCGCGATCATGCGCACGAACTCGAACGGGTCCAGTTCCGCGCTGCCATGCAGCGGGGTACCGGCCACCTGCACCAGTTTGTTGATCGGCACCGAATCGGGATGCGCCGGCAGCGTGGCCAGCGCCAGCAGCAGGCCGATGCGGTGTGCGCGCGTTTCACCCATGCCGACGATGCCGCCGCAGCAGGTTTTCAACCCGGCATCGCGCACGTGGCCGAGCGTGTCCAAGCGGTCCTGGTACTGGCGGGTGTGGATGATCGAATCGTAGTAATCCGGCGCGGTGTCCAGATTGTGGTTGTAGTAGTCCAGCCCGGCATCCTTCAGTGCGCGTGCCTGCTCGCCCGTGAGCATGCCTAGCGTGGCGCAGGTCTCCAGGCCGAGTGCCTTCACCCCGGCGATCATCGCGGCCACCTTGGGGATGTCGCGGTCCTTGGGCGAGCGCCACGCTGCGCCCATGCAGAAGCGCGATGCGCCGGCCGCCTTCGCCTGGCGCGCCTTGGCCAGCACCGCATCGGTGTCCATCAGTTTCTGCGCGCTTACGCCGGTGCTGTAGCGCTGCGCCTGCGGGCAGTACGCGCAGTCTTCCGGGCAGCCGCCGGTCTTCACCGACAGCAGCGTGGATACCTGCACCTGCGCCGGATCGAAATGCGCGCGATGCACGCTGGCGGCGCGGAACAGCAGCTCCGGCAGGGGCAGGTCGAACAGCGCCTGCAGTTCATCGTGCTGCCAGTCGTGGCGGATGGCAGAAGCCATGGCGGGACCCTGGGGAGTTGGAGCGAGGGCGGCAGTGTGGGTGGGTTGGCAATGGCTGTCAACTTCCAGTTACTCAACTAGGTTTACAGCATTCCGGCGCCGGCGTGCCGCTAGACTGGGCCGCCGAGCGAAGGAACTGCCATGGATCTGCCACGCTTCACCTATCACCCCGATCCCGTCGCCACCGGCAGCGTGGTCGCCGCCGATACGCCCTGTGTCTGCTGTGGGCAGGCGCGCGGTTACGTCTATGCCGGGCCGGTGTATGCCGAAGAGGAGTACGCGCAGCAGATCTGCCCGTGGTGCATTGCCGACGGCTCGGCACATGAGCGCCTGGGTGTCACCTTCAGCGACGAGGAAGGCGTGGGCGGTGGTGGCGAGTGGGATGAGGTCGGTGAGGACATCATCGACGAGGTCGCGCAGCGCACCCCCGGCTTCAACTGCTGGCAGCAGGAACAGTGGTGGACGCACTGCGGGGATGCCGCGCAGTTCATCGGCCGCGCCGGTCGCGCCGAACTGGAAGCACACGGCAAGGATGCGGTGGTGGCGATCCAGGACAGCACCGGGCTGGACGACGGGCCGCAGTGGCAGCACTTCCTTGCCGCGTTGGACAAGGACGGTTCACCGACGGCCTACCTGTTCCGCTGCAGGCACTGTGGCGTGGTGGGTGGTTACCAGGATTGCGACTGACGCGCACTGATGGAGCCCTTCGACGCCCGCGCCGGACGCTGGGAGCCAATCACCGGCGACGAACTCGATGCGTTGGTTGCTGCCCAGCTGGCCTGCTGCACACCTGACCAGCAGGCCGCCTTCGCTGCGCTGCGCGTGCCGTTCCATACGGTACCGTTGCATCGCCTGGGTGCGGTCGAGCCGGTCTGGGTCGTCGCCCATCTCGCTGACGGGTGGCTCTACTACGAGGACGTGGAAGAGGGATTCGAGATGGGTGTCCCCGGCGAAGACGGTGCGCTGCCGGCGCGAGGGTGCGACCAGTTGGAACTCACCCACATCCTGCATCGCGCGGGATGCGTTGGATGAGCGCATGAGCAGACGCGAGCGGAAGCTGCTGGTCCTGGATCTGGACGAAACCCTGGTGCATGCCAGTGCGTGCGAGCTGGATCGCCCGGCTGACGCGCGGGTGGTGGGTTACCACGTCTACAAGCGCCCCCACGTCGATGCCTTCCTCGATTTCGCGTTCGCGCACTTCGATGTGGGCGTGTGGACATCATCCGGCCAGCTGTATGCCGAGCCGCTGGTGGCCTGGTTGATGCCAGAGCGGACACTCGAATTCCTGTGGTCATCACAGCGTTGCTCGATCGCGCGTGACTGGGTAACGGGTGGGCATTCCAGCCAGAAGCGGCTGTATAAACTGAAGCGGCTGGGGTTCTCGCTGGAACAGATGATCGGCATCGACGACACGCCGGAGAAGTACGCGAAGAACTACGGCAACCTCGTGCAGGTGCAGGCGTTCATCGGCGACCTCGGCGACGACGAACTGCTGCATCTTCCGCGTTACCTGGAACTGCTGCGGCAGGCCCCGAACATCCGGGCCGTGGAAAAGCGCCACTGGCGCGAGCGCATGCCGGCCTGAGCCGGCAGCGCTGATTCATCCATGGCCGCACGCGCGGCCGCGCATCACACCTGGGCCATGCCGCCATCGACAAAGAACTCGATGCCGTTGACGAAGCTGGCCGCATCCGAGGCCAGGAAGGCCACGGCATTGGCCACTTCCTGCGGTTCGCCGAGGCGGGCCAGCGGCACCTGCGCGGCAAGGTGATCGAACAGGCCCTGGCGTGCTTCATCGGGCACCAGGTCGCCCAGGCCGGGGGTGCGGATCGGGCCGGGGCTGACCACGTTCACCCGGATGCGGCGCTCCTTCAGGTCCAGCGCCCACGAGCGGGCGAAGTTGCGCACCGCAGCCTTGCTGGCGCTGTACACGCTGAAGTTGGCCGTGCCCTGGATCGAGACCGTGGAGCCGGTGAGGATGACCGAGGCCCCATCGACCAGCAGCGGCAGCGCCTTCTGCACGGTGAACAGCACGCCGCGCACGTTGGTGGCGAAGATGCGGTCGAAGTGTTCTTCGGTGATGGCGCCAAGCGGCAGCATGTCACCACCACCGGCATTGGCGAACAGGATGTCCAGGCGGCCGGCCTGGCGGGCGATCTGCGCGTAGACCGCATCGAGGTCGCTGGGCTGCGCGGCATCGGCACGGATGCCGGTGGCCTGGGTGCCGATGGCGGCCACGGCGGCGTCCAGTTCAGGCTGGCGGCGGCCGGTGATGAAGACCTTGGCGCCGAGGCTGGCCAGGTGCTGGGCGGTGGCCAGGCCGATGCCGGTGGTGCCGCCGGTGACGAGGGCGATCTTGCCGTTGAAATCAGTGCTCATGGTGTTCTCCTGTAAGGGCTGCCGGGGAAGGGGGCAGCGGGTGGGAGAATGATGGTCGGCGGCGCTGCTGCGATAAATCATGCGCAATGACAATGACTATGCATGTGGGTGCATAATCAATCGCATGAACCAGCTCAATGCCATCCGTGCCTTCGCCCGCGTCGTCGAGACCGGCAGCTTCACCCGCGCCGCCGATTCGCTGGACATGCCCACCACCTCGTTGAGCAAGCTGGTGCGCGAGCTGGAAACGCACCTGGGGGTGCGCCTGCTGCAGCGGACCACGCGGCGCGTAGCGGTTACCGCCGAGGGCCAGGCGTACTACGAGAAGGCCGGCCGCCTGCTGCGTGACCTGGAGGATGTCGACGCCTCCTTCAGCGCTGCACGCGGCGCACCCCGCGGCTTGCTGCGCGTGGACATCGGCGGCTCCACCGCGCGCGATGTGTTGATCCCCGTGCTGCCTGACTTCATGGCGCGCTACCCGGACATCCGCATCGAACTGGGCGTTTCAGACCGCGCGGTGAACCTGATCAGCGAGAACGTGGACTGCGTGATCCGCGGCGGCGCGCTGGATGATTCCTCGCTGGTGGCCCGTCACCTGGGTGATGCGCACCTGATCACCTGCGCCAGCCCACGCTACCTGAAGGCGCATGGCATTCCCGCCTACCCCGAAGAGCTGCGCAACGGCCATCGACTGGTCAGCTACCTGTTGCCGTCGAACGGCCGTGCGGTGCCCTTCCGGTTTCGCGGCGAAGACGGTGCGTTCGAGATCAAGGCCGAGCACCGCATCGGCATCAACGAAAGCAACGCGCACCTCGCCGCCGCCATGGCGGGCATGGGCCTGGTGCAGACCTTCGGCTACGCGGCCGGCGCTGCGCTGCGCAGCAAGGCACTGGTGGAAGTGCTGCAGCCGTGGCGGCCGGCGCCATACCCGTTCCACGTGGTGTACCCGAACAACCGGCACGTGACGCCGCGCCTGCGGGTGTTCATCGACTGGCTGGCGCAGGTATTGCCGCCGTTGCTGGCGGGTGGGAGCTAGCGTTTGCGCGGCCGCACCGAGACATGCGGATGGTCCGGCACATGCCATCGCCATGGGAAATCGATTGCGCGGCTGATGCCGATGCGTGGCCCGACGACGGGTGATTCCGGCGGCGGCGTGCCATCACAGACGATGACGATGCCACGGTCAGCGGCCACCAGATCGGCTCCATCCAGATCGCGGGTGATGCCGAGCGCCTGGGACAGCTTGCCGGGGCCGCTGGCCAGATCGCGTTCGCGCCTGGCGGCAGGCCGTGCCGCCTGCATGGCGCCCACCCCGGCGACCGGTTCGGCCGCCCGCAGCAGCACGCCCACCCCTTCGCCAACCTCGCCACAGACCGCGTTGCTGCCCCAGTGCATGCCGTAGGTGAAGTAGACATAGAGGTGGCCGGCTTCGCCGAACATGGTGGCATTGCGGGCGGTCTGCCCCCGGTAGGAATGCGCGGCGGGGTCCTCGCTGCCTGCGTACGCCTCCACTTCCACGATGCGCGCGGCGCGACCGTCATCGCGCACGATCAGCTTGTTCAGCAGCGCGGGTGCCACCGCCGTGGGGTGGCGGCGATAGAAGTCGCGCGGCAGCACGTTCCAATGGTCCGGCAGCCAAGCCGGTACGACGGGTGCGCGGGGGGCGGATGCTGGCACGTCAGGGTTTGTCCTGCTCCTGCTGCATCCGGTCCGCCTCTTTCTGCAGGCCCGGGTCGTGGGTTTCGCCGTACTTCATGTACAGGATGAGGCTGGGCACGGCCATGGCGAGTGCCCCGATCACCAGGACAAGGATGATGATTCTGGTCCGCTTGTTCATACGCGATCCGCAACTCCGGCATGTGGCGGGCACAGCCTAGGCGGGCCGATGTGCATTCCCTGTGTCCTCGCCACCGCCTGCGCTGGACAGCCTGCACCTACCCGCCGAGGCGCTCAACCCTGATGCCATCCAGCGAATGCAGCGCACACAGTAGCGGGCATGCCGATACAGGGAATCCACAACGCGCTGGCTCGCGCCGCTTCAGCGGCCCTGCAGGTGCTGCTGCCGCTGCGCTGCCTGGTCTGCGACGACCCCGGTCACGATGGCCTGGATCTGTGTGCCGCCTGCCTGGCGGATCTACCCTGGTCCGGGCGGGCCTGCCTGCGCTGTGCACTGCCATTGCCGGACAGCGCGCTGCCAGTCTGCGGCACCTGCCGCGAAGAGCCGCCGCCGCAGGCTGCCACCCATGCCAGCCTGCTGTACCTGCCGCCCGTGGACCAGCTGCTGGTCCGCTACAAATTCCACCAGGACCTGGCCGCCGGCCGACTGCTGGCGCAGTTGATGCTTCGCCATCCGCCACCGTGGGCGTGCGCGCCGCTGGCACCGGTGCCGTTGCATCCGCGGCGCCTGCGCCAGCGCGGTTACGACCAGGCCGGTGAGCTGTGCCGGCTGCTGCGGCAGCCGGTGTGGCGTGGCCTGTACCGGTGCCGGCACACCGCGCCGCAGTCGGAGCGCAGTGCCGAGCAGCGCCGCGACAACCTGTTCGACGCCTTCGATGTGCGCGGTGCGGTGCCACCGCGCCTGACCGTGGTGGACGATGTGATGACCACCGGCAGTACCGTGCTGGAAGTGGCGGAAACGCTGCGGCTGGTCGGCGCCGACGAAGTGCGCGTGTGGGTGTGCGCGCGGGTGCCGTGATGCGTTCCGGTAGAGTCGACCGTTGGTCGACTGCCCTTCGATCTGGATAACGCCAGTCGACCAACGTTCGACTCTACCCAGCCTACTGCCCCCCGGGTGCCGTGATGGTGCCATCAACGAGGCGGGCGCTAGGATGGGCCAGGAACCTGATCGAAGGAGTGGTCATGCTGTCTCCCGAATCTTCCCCGTCGCCGCTGTTGTCGGCCATCGGCCGCAGCTGGTCGATCCTGCTGCTGTATGGCGTGGTCGCGCTGGGCTTTGGCATCACCGCAATCGGCTGGCCGATGGCCGCAGCCACCGCGCTGGCCTGGGCACTGGGCCTGATGGCCATCGTCGAAGGGGTCATCAGCCTGATTGCGTTGATCAGTGGCGGCAGCGGCGCGCCGCGGGGCTGGCTGCTGTTGTATGCGGTGGCTTCGCTGGGCTTCGGCACGCTGGCGGTGATCAATCCGCTGGCCACCGCCAGCGTGCTGGTGCTGCTGCTGGCTGCCTGGCTGCTGGTGGCGGGCATCTACCGCATCGTGTTTGCCGTGCGCGTGCGCAGGCACATCCGGGGCGAGTGGGTGCTGATCCTCAGCGGCGCGCTGGCCATCGTGCTCGGCCTGCTGTTTGCGGCCAACCCGCTGGCCGGGGTGGCGGTGACCACCCTCTGGATGGGCATCGGCAGCCTGCTGTACGGGCTGCTGCAGATTGTCGTGGCACTGAAACTGAGGACGCTGGCGTGAGGGCCGCGCTTCCGTTGTTGCTGGCGGCGGCGCTGGGTTTGACCGCCTGCATGCCGGGCGCACCTGCTGATGCGCCGGTGGGCCGGCAGCAGGCACCACGCCCCGGCGTGGACGTGCGCCTGAGCGCGGTCGATGCGGAGGGCAAGGGCACGCCGGTTGAGTGGCAGGGCGAGGCACTGGCCCTGCGTGAACCGCCGATTGCCGGCAGCGCGGACATCGCCGATGTGCGCTATGTGCTGGACAACGGCAATCAGCCGGGCCTGCAGATCCGGTACCGGCCGGAGGCACACCAGCGCATCCACGATGGCACCGCAGCCCTGGTGGGCCAGCGTGCGGCCATCAGCGTGGATGGCCGTGTGCTGATGGTGGCGACGGTGCAGGGCCCGTTCGGCGAATCAATGCTGCTGAGCGGGCTGTCCAGCATTGCCGAAGCGCAGGCGCTGGCGAAGCACATCACTGGCAGATGACCGGCGCGCCGCCACTCCCGCGCTGCGCGCGGAGGTCGACCAAGGTCGACCGCTACCTGGCGAACCGCGCTTCGATCTCTTCCAGCGACTTGCCCTTGGTTTCCGGCAGCCACAGGGCGGCCACCAGGAAGAACACAAACGTGCAGCCGGCCCAGAACAGGAACATGCTGGCATAGCCATGGTGCCCCACCGTGGGCAGGAAGATGGCGGCAATGGTGGTGGATACGAACTGGTTGATGAGCAGGGCGATGCTCATGCCATTGGAGCGGATGCGGTTGGGCATCAGTTCCGACAGCGCCAGCCACACGCACACGCCGGGGCCGACCGCGAAGAAGGCCACGAACACCAGGATGCATGCGGCCACGGCCCAGCCGTGTGCCGGTGGCGGCACCGGGCCGATGCGTGCCTGTTCGATGCGCAGCGGTGCCTGCGCGGCGCTGGCCGGGTCGGCGAAGGGGTTCAGGTGCAGGTGGCGGAAGAACGCGCCGATGACGCTGTCCGGCTGCACGGTGCCGGCACGCGCGATGCGCAGTTCGCGGTCACCCAGGTTGTCGCTGCGCAGGGCACGCACGTTGGTGAAATCGCCATAGGCATACGACACGGTGAGCTGCATCGGCCGGCCCTCGCTGTCGGTGCCAGCGGCCAGGCGCTGCCACTGCGCGTCATCCAGCACCAGCTGCAGGCCGTCACCACTCACTGCGGCCTGCAGCTGCGGCTGCACGTCGGCGCGACCGCGCTCGGCCTGGAAGAACAGCGTGGCCGCAGCCAGCAGGGCCACGCAGATGCCGCCGCTGCCCAGCATCAGCAGGAAGCGGCGGCCCTTGCGGTCGACCAGCAGCAGGGCGACCACGGTCATCACCGCGTTGAGCAGCTTGATGGCCACGTCGGCGCCGTTGGCCACCGAGCCGGACAGGCCGGCCTGGTTGAGGATGTTGACCGCGTAGGCCAGTATCGAATTGATGCCGGTGGCCTGGGTGCAGGCCAGCACCACGCAGGCCAGCAGGAACGGCACCACGTAGCGGCGGCTCAGCAGCGGATCACGGCGGCCATCGCTGCTGCGCGTTTCCGGTGCCTGGATCTGCGCCAGCGTGGGTTCCACATCGGCAGCGGGCAGCACGCGCTGCAGGCTGCGGCGCGCGTCTTCCACGCGGCCACGGCGTACCAGCCAGCGCGGTGATTCGGACAGCCAGAAGATGCCGGCACAGAACAGCAGGCCCGGTGCCAGGCAGCTCCAGAAGATGGTGCGCCAGGCGTGATCCTTCACCACGAACAGTTCCTGCGCCTGCTGTGTCAATGGCAACGAGCGTACGGCCTCGGCGGCGGCATCCACGGCATGCGCCTGGTACAGGCCGATGAGTGCAGCCAGCACCAGGCCGATGGTCAGCAGCAGCTGGAACATCGCCGCACCGCGGCCGCGCCGCTCGGGACTGAGCACTTCGGCCAGGTACAGCGGCACCACCACGCCGATCAGGCCCCCGCTGATGCCCTGCAGCAGGCGGCCCAGCAGCAGCGGCGTGTAACCCGAGGCCAGCGCCATGATCGGGATGGAGGCGGTGAACAGCACGCCCGCCAGCAGCATCGCGCCGCGGCGGCCGATCAGGTCGGCCACCATGCCGGCGAACAGTGAAGACAGCACGCTGCCCAGCAGCACCGCGGCGACCACGAAGCCGAGCTGTTGGCTGCTGAGCTGCCAGGCATGGCTGGCGGTGGCTTCCAGGTAGGGCAGGGCGCCGGCGATGATGCCGATGTCGATGCCGTACAGCAGGCCGCCGAGGCCGCCGATGAACAGCAGGTAGCGAACGGGCCAGCGCGGGGCTGTGGGTGCGGTCATCGACAGGTTTCCTGTGCGGCGTTTCGGTGCGGATTGCTTTCTGTAGAGTCGAGCCATGCTCGACTGCTTTGCCGCGGCATGCGCGGTCAGTCGAGCATGGCTCGATTCTACAAATCGATTACCCGCCCGCCGACGACCACCTGCTGCAGGCGCAGTGCGGCGTCCAGCACCACCAGATCTGCGCGGGCGTCGGGCGCGATGCGGCCGCGATCATCCAGGCCCAGGTAGGCGGCGGGGAAGGTGGAGACGCGCTGCGAGGCATCGGCCAGGTCCAGGCCCACCTGCACCAGGTTGCGCAGCGCCTGGTCCATGGTCAGCGCACTGCCGGCCAGCGAACCGGTGGCCAGGCGCACGCAGCCGCCGCACTTGTGCACGCGCTGTTCGCCCAGCGCGTATTCGCCATCGGGCATGCCGGTGGCCGCGGTGGCATCGGTCACCGCATACAGGCGCGGAATCGCGCGCGCGGCCAGGCGGATCACGCCGGGGTGGATGTGCTGCAGGTCGGGAATGATTTCCGCGTACTGCGCATGCGCGAGCGCGGCGGCGGCAATGCCCGGGCGGTAGTGGTCGACGCCGGTCATGCCATTGAACAGGTGGGTGAAGCCGGACGCGCCGGCCTGCAGCGCGGCCGCGCCTTCCTCGTAGGTGCCGGCGCTGTGGCCCAGCTGCACGCGGATGCCCATCGCCGACAGCGCGGGAATCAGCGCAGTGTGCTCGCCGATCTCCGGCGCCAGCGTCATCACCCGGATCGGCGCCAGCGCGTGCAGCTGCTGCACCAGCGCCAGCGTTGCCTCGATCGTGCGGTTGGGCTGCGCGCCCAGCCGCTGCGGGCTGATGAAGGGGCCTTCCAGATGCACGCCGGCGATGGTCGCGGCCTCGGCATCCGGCGCCGCCATCGCGGCGGCCACGCCCTGCAGCGCATGCTCGATCTCGTCCAGGCCGGCGGTCATGGTGGTCGCCAGCAGGGTGGTGGTACCGAAGCGCAGGTGGGTGCGGGCGATGGTGCGGGCCACGTCGCCGCCCTGCATCAGGTCCACGCCGGCCGCGCCGTGCACGTGCAGGTCGATGAAGCCGGGCAGGATCACCGGCAGCTGCAGATCGTCGGCGCCACTGTGGTCATCCACCTGCAGCTGGCGCACGTGCGAATCGAACTGGACATGGCCACGGCGCCAGCCCAGCGGGGTGAGGATGCGGCCGTGCAGGGAGCGGGTGTCGGTCATGGCGGTGTCTCGGCGATGATCACTTCGATGCCCAGCCGCTGCAGCCCCTCGCGGGTGGCATCGTCGATGCCGGCATCGGTGATGATGGCGTGGATCTGGTCCAGGAGCGCGATGCGGTGCAGGCTGACGCGGCCGAACTTGGAGGCGTCGGTGAGCACCACGATGCGGCGCGCGCGCTCGACCATGCGGTGGTTGAGGCGGGCTTCGGCTTCGTCGTGGGTGGTCAGGCCGAACTGCAGGTCCAGGCCGTCCACGCCCAGGAACAGGGTGTCGAAGCTGTAGGAGTTGAGGCTGGCCTCGGCCTGGCTGCCCTGCAGCGAGAGCGACTGCTGGCGCAGCAGGCCACCGGTGAGGAGTACGGTGATGCCCGGCGCGTTGGCCAGTTCCCAGGCGATGTTCAGGCCGTTGGTCATCACCGTCACGTCGCGGTGCCCGCGCAGGTGGCGGGCCAGGGTCATCGTGGTCGAGCCGGAGTCGATGATGATGTTGTCGCCGGCCTGCACCAGGCGCGCGGCAGCAGTGCCGATGGACTCCTTCAGCGGCAGGTTCAGCGCATCCTTCTCGTGGATGTCCTGTTCCTGCGGCGGCGTGCGCACCAGGGTGGCACCGCCGTGGGTGCGGGTGGCCAGGCCCTGCGCCTCGAAGTGGGTGAGGTCGGCACGGATGGTCACCGCCGACACGCCGAAGCGCTCGACCAGATCGGCCACCTGCACCGAGCCATGCTCGATCAGCAGTTGCAGGATCTGTTGCCGGCGGGAGCGGGTGTTGCGCATGGCCATCTCTCGGTTTCGTCAGGAAAGGTAGAGATTAGCCGTTCGCAAGAACGGAGGCAGCCGAACTTGCGTTCTGCTTGCGGGTGCCCGCCTGGTTGGCGCTGCAGGCGCGGGCGTACTCGCCCAGGCACTGGCCGATGCGGTGCTGCACCAGCGCGCTGGGGGTGTTGGCCAGGGCGCCTTCGCGCACGGCGCGGTACTGCTCGGGCAAGTACTGGCTGAGCAGTACCAGCGGCGGCGCCTGCCGTTCCAGGTTGGCGAACAGGGTCTGCACCGCCTGCAGCAGCGCCGGCTCGCCCCAGTAGTAGCGGCAGCGGTCGCTGAAGGAGAAGCGGCGCAACAAGCGCAGTTCGGCTTCGTCGCCCTGGTAGTAGGGCTGCCAGTACTTCGGCTGCGCCTGCATCACCTCATCCAGCACCTGCGGCAGGCGCGAGCACTGCGCCGCTGGCAGCAGGTCGGCCTCGATGGCGGCCAGCGCGAACAGCGCCTCGCGGTACGCGAAGGTCGCCGCCGGGCCCACCTTGAGGATGGCGAAGTGGTCGCGCACCAGCGCGTGCAGTCCGCTTTCGCGCTGGTAATCGGTGGAATGCGCTTCGAACACGATGCGCGGCTGCTGTTCGAGGAAACCGGCCAGCGCATCGGCTGCCGCCGGGTCGTACTCGTGCACGCTGCTGTGGTCGAAATCCACGCCCGGCTGCACCACCATCGCGATCACCCGCTGCCACGCGTCGCGCAGCTGCGGCGTATCGAAGGCGTGCTGGTGGATGGCCAGCGTCTGCGCGGCGGCGGCCGGCGTGGTCACCTGCAGGCCGCCGGCCAGCGAGGCTTCGCCACCGGGTACCGGCACTTCGGTGCCAATGACATAGACCGGCGGCGGCAGGCCGTGCCCGGCGGCGGTGCGCTCGGCGATCTCGGCCAACTCGGCCGAACGTGCGGCGACGATCGCATCGGGCAGCGGCACCGGGTCGTCGGCGCAGGACATGCTGCAGTCCAGGTGGATCTTGTGGAAGCCGGCGGCCACGTAGGCCTCGATCAGCACGCGCGCATGGGTCATGGCTTCGGCGGCCGGGCGCTTCTGCCAGGCGTTCGGGCCAAGGTGGTCGCCACCGAGGATCAGCCGCTCGCGCGGGAAGCCTTCTTCATCGGCCAGCGCGCCGACGTAATCGCGGTACTGCGGCGGGGTCATGCCGGTGTAGCCGCCAAACTGGTCGACCTGGTTGGACGTGGCTTCGACCAGCAGCACGGTGCCGTGCGCCAGCGCCACGTGCATGGCCGCGCGCAGCACCTGTTCGTTGCTGCAGCAGACGCTGTACAGGCCGACGTTGGCACCGGCGCGGTGGGAGGCAAGCAGGGTCTGCAGCGGGGACATGGTCAGGCTCCGGTCGATCAGGAAAACAAGGGTTGGCAGGCCAGCAGCGCGGCACCGCGCGCACCACCGGCATCGCCGAAGCGCGGCGGCACGATGGGCGGCACCTGCGCGCCGTTGAACAGATGCGCGGCGACGGCGGCGGGCAGCAGCTGGTACAGCGGCGCGTACTGCGAGAGGCCGCCGCCGAGCACGATGACGTGTGGGTCCAGCGCCAGCACCAGTGCGGCCAGGCTGTGGCCGAGCAGGTCGCGGTGGATGTCCAGCGCCTGGCGGGCGCGTGCATCGCCGGCCTCGGCCAGGGCAATCACCGCGCTGGCATCGCGCGCGCTGCCACCGAGATGGCGTTCGATCATCGCCACGCCGCTGCCGGACACGTAGCGCTCCACGCAGCCCTGCAGGCCGCAGCCGCAGTCCAGCAGGGGCAGGCCGTGGCGCTGCAGCAGGTGGCCGGGCACGCTCCAGTGGCCCCATTCGCCAGCCAGGCCGTTGAAGCCGGTCAGCAGGCGGCCCTGCAGGCAGAAGCCACCACCGGCACCGGTGCCGAGGATGGCGCCGAACATGCTGGGGTAGCCATCGGCAGCACCACCGTGCGCCTCGGACAACGCAAAGCACTGCAGGTCGTTGCCGAAGTGCAGCGGACGCTGCAGGCGGGCCTGCAGGTCGTGGGCGACGCACTGGCCGGTCAGCGCCGGCACGTTCGCGCTGAGCTGGCGGCCGCTGCGGCGGTCGCGCACGCCGGGCAGGGCGATGCCGATGGCGGCGTCACTGCGGCCCAGCGTGGCATCGGCCTCGGCCACCAGCGCAACGACGGCCTGCAGGAAACCGGCGTAGTCGCCCTGCGGCGTCGCCACGCGGCGTCGCCAGGTGACCTGCATCGCCGCATCGCACGCCACCAGCTCGATCTTGGTGCCGCCGATGTCGATGCCGTAGCAGGCGTTGGCGAT
>Ga0308172_1001456_pt1 | contig 16316 bp, 17 predicted proteins | sample PhyGR2_FD_202134 | JGI IMG/M metagenome (GOLD analysis project Ga0308172, IMG submission 202134) | Phyllosphere microbial communities from UC Gill Tract Community Farm, Albany, California, United States - DLSLSG.R2 | ecosystem: Host-associated > Plants > Phyllosphere > Unclassified | place: USA... | reverse complement strand
GCTTCTGTTTGGCCGACATGGTTTACCTCCTGGCTGACGTGGGTGCGGCTCATACTAGCCCTCTGCTCTTACCGCCGCTAGCGCATGTTGACAGTATCGATTGCCTCGCGTTGCACCGTACGAAAATTCTTATCGTGAGAACGAAAATGGGCGGCACTTTTTACGTTTCCACACTGGCATAATCCATCGCACTTTCGGCCGGAGAATGTCCATGTCGCGTTACCTTTTTCTTGTGCTTGGCCTGGCAATTTCGGTAGCCAATGCGAGCGCGCCGTCGCCGTCTAAAACCATCGAGCCGGATCAGCATGACCTCGCCTACAGCCTGGGCGCCAGCCTCGGTGAGCGCCTGCGCCAGGAGGTTCCAGACCTGCAGATCCAGGCCCTGATCGACGGCCTCAAACAAGCCTATCAAGGCAAGCCACTGGCCTTGGATAACGCGCGTATCGAGCAGATCCTCGCGCAGCACGAAGCGCAGAGCGAAGCGGACGCCCAAGCGCCCCTGAGTGAAAAAGCACTCGCTGCCGAACAACAATTCCTGACCCAGGAAAAAACCATGAAAGGCGTTCGTGAATTGGCGGATGGAATTTTGCTCACGGAACTCACGCCAGGTACCGGCCCCACGCCGAAAGCCAATGGTCAGGTTCAGGTGAAATATGTCGGTCGGCTACCCGACGGGACGGTTTTCGACAAGAGCACACAGCCTCAGTGGTTTCGCCTGGACAGCGTGATCAGCGGCTGGAGCAGCGCTCTACAACAGATGCCCGTGGGTGCGAAGTGGCGCCTGGTTATTCCATCGGCGCAGGCCTATGGCGCCGACGGTGCCGGCGAATTGATCCCGCCGTACACGCCCTTGGTTTTCGAGATCGAATTGCTCGATACCCGTTCTTGAGCCAATAAAAAACGGTGCGACCTGCGCACCGTTTTTTTATCGCGTATCTCGAAGTCAGGCCTGAGCGACAGTGTTTTCTTTGTGAGCGTTGTGCAGCACTTCAATCAGGCAGTCTTCGAGCTCGAAACGCTCGTGGAGCAGCGCACCCAATTCTTTGAATTTCTCGGCGACACACTTGCCTTGATCGCACAGGTCGGTGAATGCCAGCAGCTTCTCGGTGATCACATCGATGCGTGGGTAAAGGGTCTTGGCAAAATCCAGACCGCGCTGGTCTTTGAAGGCTTCCGCCTCCTTCGTGAGCTGGGTGTAGATGCTCAAATGCCCCGCGGACACGTAATCCACCAACACAACGCAGAAATCCTGCAACGGTTCACGCTTCTGGGCCAACGCCTCGGGCTCGGCACCGAGCGCATCAAAAGCCCGAATCAATTCGTGACGTGCCTTCAACCAGCTGTCGATCAGCTTGTGCACCCCGCCCCAGCGTTCGCGAGCATTCTTGCAACGTTCCAACATGATGATCTCTCTTCCCTATTAGGGGCGCTGCCGCCTGATGCCCGCGAATACTTCAAGGATAAAACAGCAGCGGGACAAGGCTGCATCAGACAACCGGTTTGAATAACGCGTGCGGGCCAGATTATGCCCGCATGACTATGGCTTCAAGGTACGCAGGACAGAAAGTTCATACAAGTGTTTAATCCCGTCCTACAAACCTCAGCCTGCTTTTAAGGCCTCATCGGGTACAGGCGACGGCGAAGTAACGGTCGTGAAAACTGCGTGATGCCCAGAATCAGCATCCCCACGAAAAACAGCAGACTCCACTCCGGCAGGCTTAAATCGAACAACGTCCAGTTGATTTCCACGCAGTCGACAGTGCCTTCGACGGCCTGTTGCAGCGCCTGCCAAAGCGAAAGATTGTCGAGCATATGGTTGAGACTGGGCCAGCAATCGGCGGCCTGGTCGGGTGCGGCATTTTGCAGCAGTATCTGGCGTACAGCTGTGATAGCGCCCAGCGTTGCGCACGCCACGCTGGCCAGCCCATATAGCGAGATGACAGGACGTTTGGGGTTATGGAGGGCAGCGATCAAATTGATCAGCGTGAAAGCAGCCAGAAAAACCCGCTGCAGTTGGCATAAAAAACACGGGCGTAACGAGACGCCGAACTCAAGGTAATAGGATGCGCCCAACGTCAGCGCACCGGCCAGGAACGCCAGAAAAAACAAGGAGCGAGAAGGGGCCAAAGACATGCTTTATCCGCATCGCGAAAAGTAGATCGCTACGGTAGAGGAAAGGCCTGAACGCTTTCAATATACGTTAGACCAGACAATTCCGTGAGAGCCTGCAGACATCCCGCCAGAGGATGGAAGACTTCAGGCGACGGCGCGTAGGAGTTTGCTGCCAGACACTTACCCTACCTATTCGCGTGCATCAAAGGGGTGAGGGTTTGCCATATCTGAGTCAACCCTCCGCTCCTTCCTACATCAAACCCGGGCAGGGACTGGCAACGGTGACGCCAATAGACGGCTATCCAACAACCCCAGGCCTTCCTGGAACAACTGGTTGCTGCGTTCGGTATCTCCCAACTGCGCCAACAGACGCGCCAGCTCGGCGCAAGCCTCAGGGTTGCGCTGCACCTGCAGGCTACTTTCCAGATAGTCGCGCGCCTTGCCCCACAAGCTGTTTTGCAGGCACAAGCGCCCCAAGGTCAGTAGCAGGCTGGCATCACCGGGATGATCCTTGAGCCAACCTTCGGCGAACTTCAACTGCCGAGCCGAGTCGCTGCCGCGTAAAAGACCGTAGAGGCGAATGAGATGGCTGTCGTAACCGCGCTTGATCGCACCACGCAGGACCTCTTCGGCCTTGGCGTCGGCGCCCAATTGGCGCAGTTGCTCGGCGTAAGCCAGCACCAACTGCGGCTCCTGACGCTGGGCCGAGGTAAGTTGTTGCCAAGCCCGCTCCAGGGATTGCTGGCCAGCTTCGTCGTGCTCCTCACGCTGAGCCGCAAGGCTGAGGTTTTCACCCCATGCGCGACGTTCCAGCTCGGCCAGTTCGCCGGCGGGCAGCACCTTGTCCTTACGCAGCTGCGGCAAAAGGTGAATCACCGACGACCAGTCACCGCGCTGTTGATGCAAACGCTGCAACTGACGTAGCACCTGCGCGTTATGCGGATGACGCTCGTGCATTGCCTGTAGCGTGACCAGCGCACCGTCCGTATCGCCACGGTCCAGTTGCAGTTGCGCATGACTCAAGGCGACCGCCAGCTCAGCCTGGGGCTGGCGCTCCAAAGCGCGCTCAAGCAAAGCATCGCACTCTTCGTAACGCCCCTGTTCATTGGCGGCTCGCGCCGCGCCCAGGTAGTACAACAACGGTTGGCGTTCGGCTTCGGCGGCACGCCGCAAATGGCGTTCGGCACTGGCCCAGCGCCCTTCGGCGAGGTCCATCTGGCCCTGTTCGATAGCGATCTGTGTACGGCGGCTGCGATTACGCCGCGACCAAGGGTTGACCACGCCGCCCGACGTGGTAACCAGGCTCAGCAAGACGCGGACCAGGTAGATCGCCAGAATGATGGCAAACACGGCGAACAGGGTCGCCCACAGGCTCGACTCGTAATGCAGCACATGTGGATAAGTAATCAGCACGTAGCCGGTGTGTTTCGAGATGCCCACAGCCAGTGCCAGGGCGATCGCGATCGCCAGCACCAGGATCACATAGAAACGCTTCATCGGCTCTACTCCTGGGACGCCGGCTTGGCAGCCGCCTTGGCTTCATCGGCAGACAGGTGGCGACGATCAAGATACGCCTGCACCGCGGCGAGGCTCGCGGCCAGGTCCGGTGTCACCACCGACACGGCTTTGGGCTCAAGCTCGGCGATGCGCGCCAGCATCGCTTTGCTCTGCGGGTTGTCCTGATTGAAGTTGTCCTGCAGCACGCTGCGCGCCTCACCCAGTGAGCGGCTATACACCGCCGACTCACCATTGAGCGCCGCCCATTGCGCCTGTTCGAGCGCCAGGCTCAGGGCCAGACGCACTTGGTTCAGGCCCTGACCGGCAAGCAACGGACGGATGTTGTCGTCTGGGTTGAAATCAATGCGGAAGTAGCGGGAAATCTGCTCCCACCACTGGCTCCAACGTCCCTCGGTATCGGTGGTGGGACGACCTTCAGCGGCAGGTTCAGTCAGTTGATACTCCGGCGCAATCGCCGCCAGCTGCACCACTTGATCGCGCAGGGCGGCCAATTGCAGGTACAGCCCGGTGCGGTCCGGCTGTTCGGTACTGCGCAGAGCGACCAGGCTCTTGGCCAACTGCTCGCGGGCCGCGTAGGCGCCGGGATCGCTTTGCTCGCGTAGAATCTCGTCAGCGCCCTGCACCAGCGCCTGGGCGCTATTGATGTCCTGCAAAGCCGACAGGCGCAGGCTCGCCAGGCGGATCAAGTGCTCGGCCTCGGCCAGACGCCAGTCCTGACGGCTGGCACCCAAAACAGTTTCCAGGCGCTGGCTCAGGTGTTGCTGATCACCCTGCAACTGGGCCACCAGACGGCGACGCTCCTCCAGCTCATCCGCACCCGGCAGTTGGGCCAGGCGCGCGGCCAATTGTTGCTGGGTTTGCTTGAGAGTTTGGGATTGCTCATCCAGGGTCTGCACTTGGCCCAGTTGCTGCTGGTGACTGGCTTGCAGGGCACGGACCTGCCAGATCCCCCAACCGCCGGCGGCCACTCCGGCAGCGCCGAGCAGCAAGGCGACGACCGCCAGGCCATTGCCACGGCGCGGCGCGGTGACCGGTGTCTCGACCGGCGCATCAAGTGCGGGTTGAGCTTCATCTTTAGGCAAGGCTGTTTCGCTCACGTATCCGTCCTTTGCGTATCAGAGAGTGGGGGCGGGATGTTTTTATAAGACATAGCCGCCTAACGCCACTAACAAAGCCGCGGCACTCGCGCCGCGACAATCCACCACTTTTTCTGCACCGGCAGCCCGCGCCATTTCCTGGACTCTTGGGCTGGGCACGAACAACGGCAGCTGTGCCACCTCCGGCCAATCGGCGCCGGCCAGGGCTTGCAGGTGCAAGAAACCCTGCCCACTGCTGACCACCACGCCGTTCAAGCGTTCCAACTGGATGCGCTGCATCAACTCACCGGCGTCGTAGGTCGGAAGGAACCGCCGGTACAACTCCAGGTAGTCGACACTAGCACCTCTCTCGCGCAAACGCTCTGCCAGCAATTCGCGGCCGCCCTCACCCCGCAGGATCAGCACCCTTGCAGCGGGGCGCGCAATAGCCTCGCGTAATGCCGGCAGTTCAAGCAAGGCCTCGCTGTCATCGCCGGTGTGCGGATAGTGAACCGTGTAGCCTTGATCGGCCAGCACCTGCGCAGTAGCTGCCCCCACACTGAACCAGGGCATCTCGGACCATTGGCGATCCAGCTGTTGCAAGGCCAGGCGCGCGGCGGGTTTGCTGACGACAATCACGGCACAGTAGCGGCCGAGGTCACGCAACAGCGCTTGCTGGTCAGGGGTGATCGGCAAGGGCTCGATATCCAGCAAGGGCAGGCTGCTGCTGTAGATCCCGACGTCAGACAACACCGTCGCCAGCGCCGCCGATTCCTCGGCGGGCCGCGTCAGCAGCAAACGCCAGCCGGTCACTGCGGGCCGGCCTCGCCGTAGACTTTTTGCAGGATGGCGCCGGCGCCTTTCTCCAGCAGCTCTTGCGCCACTTGGATGCCCAAAGCCGTCGCTTCGCATTGCGGGCCACGCACCTCGGCGGTCAGCAAGGTGCCGCCTTCCGGATCGCCCACCAGACCGCGCAGCCACAAGTTATCGCCTTCAAGTACGGCGTAGCAGGCAATCGGCACTTGGCAGCCGCCATTGAGGTGCTTGTTCAAGGCACGCTCGGCGGTGACGCGAACTTCGGTATCACGATGGTCGAGAGGCTTGAGCAGAGTATGGATTTCACTGTCGGCGCTGCGACATTCGATACCCACGGCGCCCTGCCCACCGGCGGGCAGGCTGTCTTCGACACTGATGGCCGAGGTGATGCGGTCTTCGAAGCCAAGGCGGATCAAACCGGCGGCGGCGAGGATGATCGCGTCATACTCACCGGCATCCAGCTTGGCCAGACGCGTATTGACGTTGCCGCGCAGAAAGCGAATCTGCAGATCCGGACGGCGCGTCAACAGCTGGGCCTGACGGCGCAGGCTGGAGGTACCGACGATGCTGCCCAGGGGCAACTCGTCCAGTGAAGCGTAGGTATTGGAAACGAAAGCGTCGCGGGGGTCTTCGCGCTCGCAAATGCAGAACAGGCCCAGACCTTCAGGGAAGTCCATTGGCACGTCTTTCATCGAGTGCACGGCGATGTCGGCTTCGTTCTCCAGCAACGCGGTTTCCAGTTCTTTGACGAACAGGCCCTTGCCGCCGATCTTCGACAACGGTGAGTCGAGCAGCTTGTCGCCGCGACTGACCATGGGCACCAGGGACACCTTGAGGCCGGGGTGGGCCAGCTCAAGGCGAGCTTTGACGTATTCGGCCTGCCATAGGGCCAAGGCGCTTTTTCGGGTGGCGATGCGGATTTCGCGAGGGGACATGGATCAATCCGTACTGAATAGATACGGCAGATAATAACAGCTCAGGCAAATACGCCTTGATTTGAATCAGCAAGTGCGGGGCCTCCCTGGCCTCGTCGCACCGGGATAAGGAATGCAGTCCCGCTACAGCCCTCGGGCTAAAGCTGCTGCATCATTTTGCGCACGCCGGCGACATGCCGACGACTGACAATCAAGGCATCGCCGTTGAGCCCTTTGAGGAACAACTGAAAGTGCCCCAGCGGCGTACGTTGCAGACGCTCGATACGCTCACGGGCCACCAACGCATTGCGGTGGATACGCACGAAGCGGTCGCCGAACTCATCTTCAAGGGCCTTGAGCGGTTCATCCAACAAGACTTCACCCGCTTCGTGACGCAGAGTGACGTACTTGTGATCGGCGATGAAGTAGACCACTTGATTCAGGGGGATCAACTCGATGCCTTTGCGGGTACGTGCACTGATATGGCTGCGGGGGCCGTTGCCACTTTGGGCGGCAGGCTGGGTCAACGCGGCGAGCTGGGCGCGGTTGGGACGCTCGGCCTTCTTCAGGGCTTTGAGCAACGCTTCGGCCGTCACCGGTTTGGTCACGAAGCTCACGCCACTGTCTTCCAGCGTCTGCGCGGGAAACTCATCCTGAGCCGCACACAACACCAAGGCCGGAGGCGATTCGCGCTCACTCAGGCGGGCAGCAACCTGCAGGCCATCCAGGCCCGGCATACGGATATCGAGCAACAGCACATCGGGCTTGAGGCTGTCGATCAGCGTCAACGCCTCCTCACCGGTGGTGGCGCTCGGTTCAAGAACGGTATAACCCTCGAGTTCACTGATTAAACGACTCAGTCGCTCGCGGGCTTGGGGTTCGTCATCAACGATCAGGACATTCATATTGCGCTGGATTCCTGCGTGAGTCTCGCACAAGGATAACGTAGACAGGTGCGGTGACTTGCGTCACAGCGATCCACGCTAAGACTCGTGCGAGCGGCAAAAAGTGCCCCGAAGGTGGCACCCATATTTACCCGGACCTGTTCAATAGCGCCCAAGACCCGCTGCCTTCGGGCATCGTCGTAGGGTTTGCTGATACACAATCCGAATACCCCCCTTGTTTAATGGTTAGTCTGGGCTCTGACCGCATTACCCGACTTTGGTGCATTCACACACTATCAGTCCAACTGTAGACGCTTGCCGAGACGACATTGCTCAATCGTCAAATATCGTTTCAATAAGTCTCTTTTTCCAGTCTCGTCCCGGACGCGATCGACGGCAAGGCACTTAGCCATCCTTTGCACAAATAAAAATGCCGACGACCCGCGCCACCGCCTCCGCGAGCAACCCTGTTATGATCGGCGCCACACTTCCACGCCTTTTTATTAAAGCAACTCACGAGCGAATCCATGAGCACCGACAAGACCAACCAGTCCTGGGGCGGCCGCTTCAGTGAACCCGTCGACGCCTTCGTCGCGCGCTTCACCGCCTCCGTCACCTTCGACCAGCGCCTGTACCGCCACGACATCATGGGCTCCATCGCCCACGCCACCATGCTGGCCAAGGTCGGCGTGCTGACCGAGGCCGAGCGCGACAGCATCATCGACGGCCTGACCACCATCCGCGGTGAGATCGAAGCCGGTACGTTCGACTGGCGCGTCGACCTGGAAGACGTGCACATGAATATCGAGGCCCGCCTCACCGATCGTATCGGTGTGACTGGCAAGAAATTGCACACCGGACGCAGCCGTAACGACCAAGTCGCTACCGATATTCGCCTGTGGCTGCGTGACGAAATCGACCTGATCCTGTCCGAAATCACCCGCCTGCAAAAAGGCCTGCTTGAGCAGGCCGAGCGTGAATCGGACACCATCATGCCCGGCTTCACCCATCTGCAGACCGCACAGCCCGTGACCTTCGGCCACCACCTGTTGGCCTGGTTCGAAATGCTCAGCCGCGACTACGAACGCCTGGTGGACTGCCGCAAGCGCGCCAATCGCATGCCTTTGGGCAGCGCCGCGCTGGCCGGTACGACCTACCCGATCGACCGCGAATACACCGCGCAACTGCTGGGTTTCGACGCCGTGGGCGGCAACTCCCTGGATGGCGTTTCGGACCGTGACTTCGCCATCGAATTCTGCGCCGCCGCCAGCATCGCGATGATGCACTTGTCGCGGTTCTCCGAAGAGCTGGTGCTGTGGACCAGTGCACAATTCCAGTTCATCGATTTGCCGGACCGTTTCTGTACCGGCAGCTCGATCATGCCGCAAAAGAAAAACCCCGACGTGCCGGAGCTGGTACGTGGCAAGAGCGGCCGTGTATTCGGCGCACTGATGGGCCTGCTGACCTTGATGAAGGGCCAGCCATTGGCCTACAACAAGGACAATCAGGAAGACAAGGAACCGCTGTTCGACGCCGCCGACACCTTGCGCGATTCGTTGCGCGCGTTTGCCGACATGATCCCAGCGATCAAGCCCAAGCACGCCATCATGCGCGAAGCGGCTTTGCGCGGGTTCTCCACGGCGACTGACCTGGCGGACTACCTGGTGCGTCGTGGCCTGCCGTTCCGCGACTGCCACGAAATCGTCGGCCACGCCGTGAAATACGGCGTGGACACCGGCAAGGACCTGGCGGAAATGAGCCTGGAAGAACTGCGCCAGTTCAGCGATCAGATCGAGCAAGACGTGTTTGCCGTGCTGACCCTGGAAGGTTCGGTCAACGCCCGTAACCATGTGGGCGGCACCGCGCCGGCGCAGGTCAAGGCAGCGGTCGCGCGCGGCCAGGCCCTGCTCGCCAACCGCTGAGTACAGTAGTGGGAGGGGCTTGCCTCCTCCCACACTTGATCACTTTTTCGCCGCCACCATGGCCAGGAACGCCGGCATCGCGGCTTGCCTGTCCGCTTCCACTTTTTGCGCGTTGGGCATTGCGTTAAGGCGATCCAGCAACGCCTTGGCCGCCGGCAACTGCGCCAGCAAGTCCAGCCCGAACAACTTCTCGCCGACCCCGCAGGCCAGGTTCAAGCTGTACATGAAGTACAGATCCGCAATGGTGAAGCTCTCCCCCGCTACAAACGGCGCAAACTTGCCATGCCGCCCCAGCGAAGCGATGCCCAAGAGCAATTCCGCCTTGGATTTTTCCTTGATCGCCTCCGCAACCGCTACGCCAAAAAACGCTTCGCCAAAGCAAGCGCGCGCGGGCAGTTCGATATAGAGCTCGATTTCCCGGCACAAGGCCAACACCTGGGCGCGCTCGAACGGGTCGGCCGGGAGCAGTGACGGCCCTTCCTGGGTTTGTTCGATATATTCCAAGATCACGCTGGTTTCATTGATAAAGCCCTGCTTCACCTCCAGCACCGGCACCTTGCCGCGCGGGCTGACCGCCAGTACGTCAGGGGCCTGCCCGGCATAAAACAGTACTTCTTCGAAGGGCAGGCCCTTCTCCAGCAGCGCCAGTTTCACCATGTTGTAGTAGTTGCTGACCGAAAATCCGTAAAGCTTGAGCATCGCAAAGCCTCCAGGCCGTGTGCGGGGTTGGCTGCAAGCGTTATAGACGCCCGGTGGCCGCTTGACCAGCAGCATCACCTGCTTGAATGGGGGTAGACTGGCGCCCTTTCCTTGAGGAGCACCGCCATGAGCGAGCCCACTGATATCGACAATGACGAAGAAGCTTTTGCCGAACATACGCTGATCGGAGCGATCGAAAACCAGATCGAAAGTGACAACCCACCCGCCGCCAAGGCCACATTCAACAAGCTGACGTTGGTGGGCTATGAGCGGGAAGAAATTCTAAACCTGATGGCTCATGTGCTGGCTTTCGAAATTGATGCCATGCTGGACGAGGATCGCGCGTTCGATACCCAATGGTACGAAACAGCGCTGCGCGCACTGCCCGAGCTGCCGCCGGAAAAGGAATAGCTCCGAGACGCAGCAACACGCTGGACAGTTCGGCAAAGTGAGTTCACCTTATGGCCTGCTAGCCTCTAATAAATTTAGAAAGTCTGGAGTCCTTATGTCGTATACCCCTGAGTTGGTTGCCGAACTGGAAATCCTCGCACTCTTCCCCTTGGACAGCACCCAGGAAGGCCTGAAAGTCCATCAGACCGCCGCGCCCAGCGCTATCGCCGCAGTCAAACGTCTCTTCGATAAAAAACTGATCGACCAGCCGGATGGGGGCTATCTGACCAGCCTTGGCCGCGATGCTGCCGAGCAAGCGCAAACCCTGCTGACCATCTTGACCACTGCCACGAACAAAGAAGCCGCCTGATTCCGGATGCCGCCCATGGAGTCCGCCGCCGCGGATTCCGAGGGCGTCGCCTGAGCGACTGTAAAATTCTGACGCCAAAAAACCATTTCCCTCTAAACCTCCTACGTTTCTGACTGTAAACTCCTACACGGCCGCCCACGCCGGGCTCTGCGAGCCAACGAGTTCGACATGACCCGCACCCATGAAATCCGCCCCGACTTGGACGAAGGCATCGACCGCAAGGTGCTGGCACAGTTGCGCTCGCGTTTCATGGCGCTCAATGAAGGCCGCATGGCCCGCGCCGTCGAGGGGCTGACACCTCGCCAGCAAAGCGTACTGACCCTGTTGCCGCTGTTCTTTCACGTCAATCACCCGCTCTTGCCCGGTTATGTCTCGGGCAGCACGCCGGCGGGGCTGTCGAATTTCGAGCCTACCCCCCAAGCACTGATCGAAGCCCAGCGCCTGACGCGCTCGTTCGCCTATAAACCGCGCCATGGCAACCCACCCCGACCGATCCATGGGCTGTTCCTGATGGGCAGCCTTGGCACGTTGGCCCAGGCCGACCAAAGCGACATGGATGTGTGGGTATGCCACGCGGCGGATCTGGGCGAAAACGAGCTGGCCGAACTGCGCAAAAAGTGCCAATTGCTGGAGGCCTGGGCCCAGAGCATGGGCGCCGAGGCGCACTTTTTTCTGATCGAACCGACGCGCTTCGTACTCGGCGAGCGCGACACCCAACTCAGCTCCGACGACTGCGGCACGACCCAGCACTATTTGCTGCTCGATGAGTTCTATCGCACCGCCATCTGGCTGGCCGGGCGTACACCGATCTGGTGGCTGGTGCCGGTATATGAAGAAACCCGCTACGCCGAATTCACCCATACGCTGCTGTCCAAGCGCTTTATTCGCGCCGACGAAACCCTGGACCTTGGCCATCTGGCGCGCATCCCACCGGGCGAATTCATGGGCGCCGGGCTGTGGCAGTTGTTCAAAGGCATCGAGTCGCCATACAAATCGGTGCTCAAGCTGTTGCTGACCGAGGTGTACGCCAGCGAACACCCGCAGGTGCAATGCCTGAGCCTGCGCTTCAAACAGGCCGTGTACGCCAATCAAATGGACTTGGACGAGCTGGACCCCTACGTTGTGGTCTACCGCCATATCGAGGGCTACCTCAAGCAGCGTAACGAGCCGGAACGGCTGGAGCTGGTGCGGCGCAGTCTGTACCTGAAGGTCAACCGCAAGCTCAGCGCCGGGCAGCGCGCCAGCAGTTGGCAACACCTGTTGCTCGAACGCCTGGCCCAGGAGTGGGGTTGGGACCCGCGCCAACTGGCGTTACTGGATAGCCGAAGCCAGTGGAAGGTGCGCCAAGTGGCTTCCGAACGCCGCGCCCTGGTCAACGAGCTCAACCACAGCTACCGCTTCCTGACCCAATTCGCCCGCACCGAACAGACCGTCAGCTTGATCAACAAGCGCGACCTCAATGTGCTGGGCCGGCGCCTGTACGCCGCGTTCGAGCGCAAAGCCGGCAAAGTCGAATTTATCAACCCGGGTATCGCCCCGGACTTGGCCGAAGACACCCTCACCCTGCTTCAATCGCCTAACCGCAAAGAGCCGGGCCAGCATCACTGGAGTTTATATAACGGCAATCTCACTGCTCTGGAGTGCGAACACTTCGCGCCGATCAAGCGCAGCCGCGATCTGCTGGAAATGCTCACCTGGTGCCATCGCAACGGCGTCATCGACAGCAGCACACGGCTGGCCCTGCACCCCGGTGTCAGCGACATGACCGAATTCGAGCTGTTCAATCTTTTGGGCAGCCTGCAACAGACCATCGCCCTGCCCCTTGCCAGCGTCGATGAAGAGCGCCTGCTGCGTTCGGCGGTGCCCGAGGAGGTGCTGTTGCTGATCAATGTCGGCGTCGACCCGCTCAAGCATCACCGCGAGCTGAACATTCTGATGACTACCGAGCGCACCGATTCCCTGAGTTACGCCGGGGTGCGCGATAACCTGGTGCTGACCCTCGACCAAGTGACCCTCAACAGCTGGAACGAGGTAATGGTCAGCCGCTACGACGGCCCCCATGCGTTGCTCGATTGCTTACGGGATTACCTCAACCAGCTGCCACCGGGTCATCTGCCGCGCCTGCGGGTGCGCTGCTTCTGTCACAACCGTGCGCAATTCATCGCGCAACGTGTGGAGGAAGTCTTCGACACCGCGCAACACCTGCTGCTGGGTCAGTCCAACCATCGCTATCTGCTGCAAGTGCAGCAGCACTACCATGTGATGGAGTTGATGCCGGGCCAGGCCACCCACGTTTCGTTGGCCACTCAGGAGGCGCTGATCGCTTACCTCAGCGAAGAATTGGCCAGCTACAGTCCGCTACACCTGGACGCCATGGCCCTGGAAGATCACGACCTGGCGCTCTTGCTGCCCATGGGCATGGCGGCCTGCGTGCAGGTGTTCTACCGGGTCAATGAAGATTTCGCCGAGTTGTACGTGCTCGATGAGTTCAACTCGCTCTGGCAACAGCGCTTGCCCTTCCATGATGAACAGAGCCTGTTGGTGCCGTTGCAGCGCTTTTTGCAATCGATCATTTATCGCCGCGATGCGCTGTCGCCGCTGGACCCGCAGCAACCGATGAGTGCCGTGCAAACGCTGTATTACCAGTTGTTGCCATCAGGCAGCGGCCGCGCCCGTGGCGTCGAACCTCGGCCAGCGCCTTTGACCCCGGCGAACAAACCGTTCTATGACGTGCAGGCGATTATCGGCAAGGCGGCACCGGGCCAAGTGAGCATCACCCTGTACTGCAATCAGCGGGAGTTTTCCGAGCTGGAATTCGGTGATCAACTCTTCACCGTGGTCGCCCAGGAGATTGTCGGGCAGCGCCGGGAACCCGAGCGCTACCGCTGCTACATCACCGACCTGGACCTGTCAGGCCTGCTCGGCGATGTGCAAAGCCCAAGCAACCTGTATCTGCGCTATAAGGCCGAGCTGGAACGGTCGCTCAACGAAGCGCTGAGCCAGATTTAGAGAGGAAAGGCGCCACCATCTTTTGGCTGGCCTTCGACACTGAGCAGTTCCAGTTTGAGGGTCTTGCCACCCGGAGCCGGCCAGTCGATATGCTGGCCCACCTGCAGGCCGAGCAGCGCGCTGCCGACAGGCGCCAGGATCGAGATCTTGCCGGCGTCGGCGTTGGCGTCTTTGGGGTAGACCAGGGTCAGGTGGTAGTCCTTACCGCTGCCTTGCTCGCGGCAATGCACGCTGGAATTCATGGTCACGACACCCGCAGGCACTTCATCGTGGCCGACCACATCTTCGGCGCGGTCGAGTTCGGCTTGCAACGCTTCGACGCCGGGAGACTCGTCGCCCAAGCGATCGATCAGTTGCTCCAGACGCTGCACGTCAAGGCGGGTGAGGATGATGGACGGTGCGGTGGTCATGATTCAGGCAGACTCCTTTTTTCTGCACAAAAAAGCAAAACCCCGCCAGAAAAAGGCGGGGTTCTCACGGGCCTCGATGAGTTGAGGCGTAGCCGGACACTAACACAGCGTCACAAATAAACAAGACGGCCTCAGGCGCGGGCCCTGCGCTGCTCGGCTTCGGCGCGGATCACCCGACGCCGATCATCGTCGGCGGAGCGCCATTCGCGAATGTCTTCGACATGCCGGAAGCAGCCAAGGCAGACTTTGTGCTCATCCAGACGACACAAACTGATACAAGGTGACGGCACCGCCGGGCTGACATTGCTGAACAGCGGCTTGGGCGGGCGTACGGGTGCAGGCTGGGTCACGGTCAGATCTCGTCGAATTCCAGCTCGACGCCGGCTTGTTCCAGGGTGAGGCGCGCGAGCATTTCACTCAACAGCTCATCGCTGGTATCGCACTGCCAATTGCTGTCTTCTTCGTTGTAATCAAAGTGAAAACCACCCGAACGTGCTGCCAGCCATAGCTGACGCAGCGGCTCCTGGCGACTGAAGATCAACTGGGTGCCGTTCTCGAACTTGACCGTCAGCACGCCTGCCGAGTTTTCCAAGTCCACGTCCAGGCCGCTGTCATCAAAAATATCCTCCAGCGCCTGCTGGGTCGCATCCACCAAGTCGTGAAAACGGGCTTCGGTCAAACTCATTGTGGCAACCTCGAAAGTGTCTGGTTTTGCTCAAGCGCCGCACGATACGGGCGAGCTTCGCCGATTGCAAAGGATACCGATTTCATTACCGATCTCGGTATGAAATATCCCAAGCCAGCGTAGTCTGCTTCGCGCTTAAGACGGCAAACCCCCGCCGGACGGGTATTCCAGCGCATAGGCAAGCTGGCGGGTGGTGGGTATACTCGGGCGCAATTAATGCATATTCAAGGATTTCGCCATGAAGCGCCTGATCTCTTCCCTTGCTGCGCTCGTCGCGGTCGCTTGCCTCGTTAGTGCCTGTGGTCAAAAAGGGCCACTGTACCTGCCCGATGACAGCAAAGACCCGAACGAACAGGCGCAATCGTCGCAAAAGCCAGCAAAAGCGCATAAGCACGACACCTTCGAATAAGGGAACCCCATGGACGCTTTTAACTACCGGGACGGCGAGCTGTTCGCGGAAGGCGTGGCGCTGTCCGCGATTGCCGAACGCTTTGGCACCCCGACGTACGTGTACTCCCGTGCGCACATCGAAGCGCAATACCGCTCGTTTACCGATTCGTTGAATGGCGTGCCGCACCTGGTGTGCTACGCGGTCAAGGCCAACTCGAACCTGGGTGTGCTCAATGTCCTGGCGCGCCTGGGCGCCGGTTTCGACATTGTGTCCCGTGGCGAGCTGGAACGTGTTTTGGCCGCCGGCGGCCAGGCCGACAAAATCGTGTTCTCCGGCGTCGGCAAGAGCCGCGAAGATATGCGCCGCGCCCTGGAAGTCGGCGTGCATTGCTTTAACGTCGAGTCCAGCGAAGAGCTGGAGCGCCTCCAGGTCGTGGCCGCCGAGATGGGTGTTCGTGCGCCGATCTCCCTGCGCGTCAACCCGGATGTCGATGCTGGCACCCACCCGTACATTTCCACCGGTCTCAAAGAGAACAAGTTCGGCATCGCGATTGCCGACGCCGAGGACGTGTACATCCGCGCCGCCCAACTGCCGAACCTGGAAGTGCTGGGTGTCGATTGCCATATCGGCTCGCAATTGACCACGCTGCCACCGTTCCTGGATGCGCTCGACCGCCTGCTGGCACTGATCGACCGCCTGGGCGACTGTGGCATTTACCTGCGCCACATCGATCTGGGCGGTGGCGTCGGCGTGCGTTATCGCGATGAAGAGCCGCCGCTGATTGCCGATTACATCCAGGCCGTGCGCGAGCGCATCGAGGGCCGCGATCTGGCGCTGATGTTCGAACCGGGCCGCTATATCGTCGCTAACGCGGGCGTACTGCTGACCCAGGTCGAGTACCTCAAGCACACCGAGCATAAGGATTTCGCCATCGTCGACGCGGCGATGAACGATCTGATCCGCCCGGCGCTGTACCAGGCCTGGATGAATGTCACCGCCGTAACGCCTCGCAACAGTGAAGCGCGCGCCTATGACATCGTCGGCCCGATCTGCGAGACCGGTGACTTCCTGGCCAAGGATCGTCAGCTCGCCCTGGAAGAAGGAGATCTGCTGGCCGTGC
>Ga0308172_1001455_pt1 | contig 16337 bp, 20 predicted proteins | sample PhyGR2_FD_202134 | JGI IMG/M metagenome (GOLD analysis project Ga0308172, IMG submission 202134) | Phyllosphere microbial communities from UC Gill Tract Community Farm, Albany, California, United States - DLSLSG.R2 | ecosystem: Host-associated > Plants > Phyllosphere > Unclassified | place: USA... | reverse complement strand
AAAGGTGGCGGCCCCGCCGGCTGACCTCGGCGCCCGCGTCGATCGATACCGTTGCTGCCTTCCGGCCCTGGCGGGATTTTCGACCTAGCGTCGCGAGGGGCCGACGGGGCCACCATAGAGACGTTCCAGGCACCGGGTGATCGAAATCAGCGGGTGCCGGAGGTGCAGTGCAGGGACAGCCCTGCAGTGCAGTCGCGCATTCTAGCGCATGCGCCGCGTGCAGTGCCAGCGGCGCGCCACTCAGCCGTCACGCTGCCACAGCAGCTGCAGGTCGCCATCGACGAAGCCCAGTCCGATGCCCTGTACCTGCGCGGTCAGGCGCGGGCCGAAGCGGGGCGTGGCCAGGGCCTGGAGCAACGCGGTGTGCAGCGCGGTCAGGCAATCTTCCCAGTGGTGTCCGGTCAGCGAATAGGGCAATTCGATTTCGCGGACCTCCGGTGCCCAGACTTCATCACAGGCCCAGTCAGGATCCTGTGCGTCGAAACGGTCGGTACCGACCAGTTCGATGCAGAAGCCGGCATCGTCGCCTGCCGCACCTTCGCTGAGGTTGAACGACAGGCCCACCACCGCGTCGAGGAGTGGCGACTGCAGCGCCTGTTCCAGCCAAGCGGCGAGCGTCGAATCAAGCGTCATGCGGGCCTTCCTGCGTCAGGGCGGGTCAGGATGCCACGCCCGCCGCGCGTCCACGTAACTGAATCGGCTGTAGCCACGGGCTGAACCCCGCGACAAGTGCCGGGCCTGCAGGTGCCGGCCATGCTCCGGCGTTGCTAGAATCGCCCCAGGAGGAACGGCCTCCCCCGCAGCGGGACACACTGACCAGGACGGCCTGGCCCCTATCAAAGGAGGGCCACATGGCCTGGATCTATCTGTTGGCAGCCGGCGTACTGGAAATCGTCTGGGCGTTCGCGATGAAGCAGTCGGACGGCTTCAGCAAACTCACCCCCAGCATCGTCACCGTGGTCACCATGATCGCCAGTTTCTGGCTGTTGTCGCTGGCCATGCGCACCTTGCCCCTGGGCACTGCATACACGATCTGGACCGGTATTGGCGCGGTGGGTGCGTTCGTCATCGGCATCACGTTCCTGGGCGAGCAGGTGAGTGCGATGCGCATCGCAGCGGCGGTGCTGATCGTGAGCGGGCTGGTGCTGATGAAGCTGTCGAGTACCTGAGTCCGCGCGGTAGCAGCGAGGGCGCCACGCCCTGCGTGGTGGCCCTGCGCGCATACTTTTCGGCGCTCAACCCAGAGACAGCACGCGTTGCATGTCCACCGCGTCCAGGCCCGGGCCGTGGCCATCGGTCACGACCCGGGTGATGCCGAATCCCAATGCGCTGTAGAAGTCGCAGGTGTGCTGGCTGGTGCTCAACACCACGCGTCGCGCGCCACATGTGCGCGCCTGCTGCAGGCGCGCCTGCGCCAGTGCACGGCCCAGCCCCTGCCGGTGCACGGTGTAGTCAACCATGCCCCAGCAGAACGCGGCGGTCAGCGCGTCGTCCATCGCCAGTCCGCCGCAGGCCACCACCCGGCCGCCGCGTTCCATCACCAGGTAGTCCGCAGCGCGCGCAGGCTGCTGCAGGTAGGTGGCAAAGTCCGCACGTTCATGCGCGCCGAAGAAGCGCGGTACGTTGCCATCGAAGAGGGTCAGGCAGGCGGGTGCATCGGCAAGAGTAAAGGTGCGGGTCATGTATATGGGGGGCGCTGTCGGTTGGCATGATTGTGCCTATGCTTCAGGTGACCCGTATGAGCAGGTACGGATGGACCTGCCCGCTGGCAGGTTCAACCGGCGGCCCAGCGGCCACCGCCGGAGTGCCGCTACTGCCAGGTTGCTAACCGGAGCGGCCTTACCATCTGCGCCGCCGCGGCGGGCAACCCTCCTCATAGCTGTTTGAGCTCGGCTTCGCTCGATGCACCGGAACGCCGCACGCGCTCGCTGGCTGCGATCACCCCTGCCTGCGGGAAAGTGACGACGTGAGGTGCGTGTCGTCATCGGCTGTTGCTATTCTCTGGAAACAGGGGATTGTTGCCCGCCATGGGCGTGATGAGGATCATCCAGATGCAGCACACCGTGACCAAGCTAGTGTTTACCTCCCTCCTGTTGGCCGCCTGCGGCAGTGCATCTGCACAGAGCGATGCGGCCAGCCAGTTCGGCAGCGTGGGTGGCATGCACGCCGGCAACGCACAGGCGTGCGGAGCGACGCCTGCGCAGGTTGACAAGTTGCGCGCCAGCCACAAGGCGAAGGCAATGGTCGTGGCCGGTACGGTAGCTGGCTTCGACAAAAGCTACGATGCGGCCGAGGCGAAGACCGAAGCCAAGGTAGTAAGTGGCTGGAAGAGCGGGAAGTACAAGCCCACGCCGGAAGTGTGCAAAGCGCTGATACAGCAGGTGGGCGCATGAGCGTTCGTTCGTTGGCGCGGCAACCGTGGGTGTTGGCGCCCGTTCTGCTGCTTGGCTTGGCCGCCTGCAAGGGCGAGCCAGCCGCAGCTCCGGTTGCGCAGGGCGCTGCACCTTCAATGGCCACCGATGCCGCGCCGGCCGAGGGCGTGCCTGCGGCCGCGTCGGGTGCGCCATTCAATGTAGCCGACCTTCCCGTGTCGAACGCGTCCTTGGGAAGCTTCCCGTACCTGGGGCTTCCGCAGGGATATGCGAGCGCGGATGTGGTGCAGAGTGAGTTCGACCGGGTGCCATTCTGGACCGGTGATCGCGTGGAATGGGTGGAAGGCAAGGTGTACTCGGCCGCGGTTCATGCTGCGGGCGATCGGCCCTATTCGCAACTTGAACTTGGCCGTAATGTGCAGGAGATGGTGTCATCGCTGGGCGGCAAGCGTATTTTCAGCGGTGTGCTTCCTGCGCCGATGGCCAGCGAAATCGGTAACAGCAAGGCGGCGGTGACCTATGTTGGCGGGCTGGGCGACATTTACAACGAGCCGGCGGAAACCTATGTCATTCACCGCGCCGATCGCGATATCTGGGTGCACGTTGGCGGGGGGGGCAGCGGCGGTGGTCTACTTTTGGCCGAGACCAAACCGGTTGAAATCACGGCGAAGCTGCTGCCGGCAGATGCACTCAAGCAGGCACTGGATGTTCAGGGCAAGGTTGCCATCCAGGTGAATTTCGCTACCAATGCGGCGCAGATTCTTCCGGAATCGGCACCGCAGATCGTGCAGGTCACCACCCTGCTTCAGCAGGATCCTTCGCTACGTCTGGGCGTGGAAGGGCACACCGACAACAGTGGCAGTCCAGCGCGCAACCAGACGTTGTCGCAGGCGCGCGCAGATGCCGTACGTGCACAATTGGTCGCTGCGGGGATCGCGGCGAACCGGTTGACCACGGCTGGCTTCGGTCAGGAGCGCCCGGTGGCGGACAACGCAACTGAGCTCGGGCGTAGCCAGAACCGGCGGGTAGAGCTGGTCAAGCGATAACTGGCAAATGCACTGGAGTAACGGCTTTGAGAAGGCACGCGCTTTTGCGCGTGCCTTTTTTACGTGACTGTGATCGAAAGTAGTGCGGGATGATCGTAATAAGTCGGTAATAACTCGGTAATGTGATGAAAATGTATTTTCAGTGTGAATTCACAACCAGCGTCACAGTTCCAGTAATTTGACGCAAATAACCCTGATTTGAAGGTTGTGGCGTCAATAACCTGTCTGTAGGGTGAACGCGTTCTCGAATCAGGCGACAGAATTTCGACGAACCAGGCGCGGCTTGCTTACTGAGTTGGCCGTGCCCTGCCACTACCCAAGGTCCGCCCTGTTCAGGTGCCGCACGAGACGTGCCGCGCCACGGGAAGATCATTGTCATCAAGGAGGGTTTTCATGGAACGTAGCCGTCGTCGTATCCGTTTTGCACGCAAGCAGGCCGGTCAGGGTATGACCGAGTACATCATCATCACCGCACTGATCGCCATTGCAGCGATCGCAGCCGTGACTTTCTTTGGCGGCACCGTCCGCAGTCAGGTCGCCGGCATGTCCAAGGAACTTTCCGGGCAGAGCGCGACGCAGTCGATCAACCGCGCCAAGAACCAGTCCAACAGCGCGCAGCAGGAAGCTGACAAGACCAAGGGCATGGACGCTTACAACAACAAGTAAGCCGCCTGCGCAACATCGAGACGCCCTGGCGGCACGCCGCCGCCAGGGCTCCCCCTGATACCCATCACGCCGCGTGACCTGTTGCTGGCAGGACGTGATGGGGCCATGGACCCAGCCCAGGAAACGGATGATGCGTAGCGCACTGGCGTTGGCAAGAAGCCGCGCGATCCAAGGTGTTTCCGGCCGCCGCACCGTGGCCGGCCAAGCCATGGTGTTGGGGCTCACCCTGATCCTGGTGCTGTGCGTGGGTATCGTGCTGCTGTTCAACACCGGACAGGTGGTGAACAAAAAGGTGGAACTGGTCAATGCAGCCGACGCTGCTGCCTACAGCGTGGCCATCCAGCAGGCACGCGCACTGAACTATGCCGCGTACATGAACCGCGCGCGGGTGGCCAATGAAGTGGCCATCGCTCAGACCATTAGTCTGTATTCCTGGTTGAATCAGATGCACACAACGTCGATCGTGATCCGCACCACGCTCGACGTGTTGTCTGCCATCCCCTATATCGGCGTGGTATTCAAGGCGCTCGCCACGGCGTTCAAGGTCGCCGAACGCATCCTGCAGACCACCCGGCGTGTTTTTCAGCCAGTCGCGCAGGCCGCCGTGACGGCCATCGATAAACTCAACATGCTGTTTGCCGGGTCTGCGCAGCTGGTCATCGAGGCCGTATCCCGCGTTGACAGCTATACCATCGCCAAAGACGTACTGCAGAAGAATTCCCCTGGCGCGAACCTCGGCACGATCGGCACTGCTGTGCTGGGCACGCAGTTGGCCACGGCCGAAAACCGTCTGTTGCAGCGCTACAACATTCCGCGCTCGGGCGGCGGGTCTGCAAGCCAGCGGCAAGGCGCCGACCGCTACCGAAACGTCGTGATGCAATCGCGCGACGGATTCAGCAAATCCCGCAGCAGCAACTTCCTGGGCTTCCTGGTGCAGTCCGGCGGTACCGACATGGTTGAGTACGACCGCTGGGCCGCGCTGGACACCATGGCAGTGGAATTACCGCTGCCGTGGCCTCTGGACGACATCGACATACCCGTTGGCTGGGGCGGCGCACAGGCAGTGGGTACCTACCGCAACCAACGTTTCCTGGAGGGTTTTGGCAATGGCCGTGGCTGGTACTCCGAATGGGACCGCCGCACCTACCGGCCCTATGGCGAGGCCGTACGACGAAACCGTGGCGCGGCCTGGATGGTCGACCGCAGCCAGGATGCCAACGTACGGTTCGCCAGTGGTCAGCATCGCAGGGCATTCTTCACCGGGTATACCGGTCTGCGCGACTACCACGACGTGAAAAGCGGGCAGGCCCTGCAGCCATACGCCGACAAGGACAGCGACCGCGACAAGGTTGGGCCGGTGTTTACCATCTACGCCGAAACCGCCAGCAGAACCGCGCGCACATCTTCCACTACCAACATCGGTGCACCGGCCGGTTCGCGCATGGATCTGCCCGACAAGACCGTCAACGGCAACATCGCCGCGCTGTCCTCGGCACAAGTGTTCTTCGACCGCCCGGTGCAGTTCAATATGTTCCGTCGCAGCGACGGCCGGCGAGAAACGGGAAATCTGTTCAGTCCCTACTGGCAGGCGCGGCTGGTCAAGACCGACGCCAGTACCCGCGCAGCGCTGGCGGCAGCAGGAGCGCTGATGCCATGAGTGATTGCCGTATTCACTCGCGCTGGGTGCTGGTGCTGGGTGTGCTCTTGACCGGCTGCGGTGCCAACACCGATGCATCGTCCTCTGGTGAGCCGGCGCCGGCTCGTAATATGCCCATGATCCATCTGGAGCAGAGCGCGGAAACCTGGCTGGATGGTGCAAACGTGGCGCGGGCCAGCTATAGGCAGGCGTTGTCGGCGTGCCAAGCCGCTGGTTTGCCGACGCAGGCACTGTCGCCAGACGATGAGGCGCTGCTGGGCACAACGCGCTATGAGGTCTGGCTGTCGGCCGAGGAGGAGGTTTTCCGTACTCGCGAGTGGTCCTTGGCAGCGGAAGGTGCCTCGCCGAGTTGCATGTTCCGTCTTGACGTCAGCGGCATGCAGGAGACACAGCGGGCGGCGGAAAGTGTGAACGTGGATCTGGCCACCGGCGAGCGCAGTCAGTCGCCGGCAGCCCCCGATGCACTGGTGCGCTACGCCGCCGAAGACGAGGAGGGCGACCCGTTGCAGGGCTATACCGGTCCCGGCAAGCGCACTGTCGCCGGGCAGCCCTGCAATGTATGGACTGAAGCGGCGGGCAAGCTTGAACAGTGTGTGTGGTCTGCCGGCGGCCCGTGGGGTTTCACGCCTGGGGCACTGAATGACTATCGCCCCAGTCGGGACGCGCTTGTGCTGGAACAGAAACCGCTGGATGGCAACGGCATCCGGCTCACCACCCAACGAATGACCGTCGGCAAGCCGTTCGAGCGTGGCGCGTTGGAAGCCCCGCGCGCGCCCGCCATCGAACGCTGACCGGGAGAGACCATGGACAGGGAATGTCATTTCACCCCCAGGCGCCTGCAGCGCGGACAGAGCTTGACCGAACTGGCCGTGCTATGCGCGGTGTTGGTGCCGATCTTCCTGCTGGTACCGATCCTGGCCAAGTATGTCCACGCTCGGCAGGTAACCCAGCAGGCGGCGCGTGCGATTGCGTGGGAAGCGACGGTATCGCCCAACTACGCCTTACCGACGGCGGCACGCCAGCGCGACCTGGCCGTGGATCGCCACTTTGGGCGCGCCGACGATCCTATCGTCAGCCAGGCGCAGACCGGCCCGCGCGATGCGGCTGTAGCCGATGTCCTGATGAACACCTTTTCCAACCAGCCGCTGGTGCGACGAGGTGACCTGGTGCTGACCAGTTACAGGAGTGATGCGCCGGGCGGGATCATGAGCAAGATTGACGACGTCACCCGGCTGTTTGGTGGTTTCCCGCCCAACACACGAGGGCTGACGACGGCAACGGTGCGGCTGGACGTGCAGGACCTCAAAGGCTCTGATGGACAGCCTGCGGCCTATCTCGAACCCTTTGACGCACTGGGTCTGAAGCTGCAGGCAACCCACGTCGTACTGGCCGACCCGTGGAATGCGGCCGGCTCCGGACTGACGGTTACGTCACCGCGCTCGGTCAAGGCGCAGGTCAAGCCGCTGGTGCCCACCCAGCACATGGCCGGAATCGCCAGCGCCTTTGATGGGCTTTCGGGTATCCCGATGATTGGAACGCTGAGCAAGCTGGACCCCGGCTACATCGCACCGGACGTGGTGCCCATGGACAAGTTGCCTGCCTATGCGCCGTCGCGTTGAGTCTTCAGTGTTGCTGGCAATGTCGCTGGCGTGTTCTCCCCTGCGCGCAGCGGCATGGCCAGAGGTGGCCGAGCCGGACAACGTGCAGAGCCAGTGGGTGTCCAAGGACATGATCTACAACGGTATACCGATGCGGGTGTCGCGCTTCAGCTCAAGCCTGCCGGTGGCCTCGGTGGTGGCTTTCTACAACCGCCAGTGGCCAGGGCAGACGGTGGTCAACGAGGTGGGCGCCAAGACCGTGGTGGGTCACGCGCAGGGCGAGCACTACATCACCGTGGAGATTTCCGGCAAGGGCGCGGGCAGCGAAGCGCAGGTGGGTATCGTGCGGCTGCTGAAGCAGAAGCCGACCACCGCCCCCGGCGCGGATTTTCCCAAGCCGCAGGGCACCCAGGTAGTCAATGACATTACCTATCTGGATACCCCCGGGCGCACGCTGGCGATGGAAAGCACGTTGTCTCCCTTCCAGAGCGAAGCGTTCTATGCCAACCGGCTGCCAGCTGCTGGCTGGCAACGCGATACCGGCGGCAGACCCTGTTCGATGGTCGCCCTGCAGTGCGTGGTGCGCTATAGCCGTGGCAAGCAGGATATGACCATGACCTTCCAGCGGCACGAGCAGGGAAGCTCGATCGTCGTCAACCAGATCCAGCATTGAGGTGCAGACCATGAGAGCGCTCCGCCCACCTTCGCCGCGTCATCAGCGTGGCGCGGCCCTGATCGAATACACCGTGGTTGCCTCGTTGGGCGTGCTGGTGCTGGTAGCCGAGCCCAACATCGTGCTTGAACTGATCGAATCGCTTCGCAAGGCCTACCAGGGCTTCACCTACATGTTGTCGATGGGAATCGTATGAAGGCACTTCCGCTCAAGGCAAACCGCAACGTGGTGTTCATCGTCGTAGCCCTGGTGCTCGGCCTGGTAGCCGCGCTGGTGGCCGTGCGCTATGTCCAGAACGCCGTTCTGGCCCGCACCGCCGCGCCGGTGGACACCGTGGCCGTGGCGGTGCCCAAGGCGGACATGGAGCCTGGCAGCATCGTCACTGTCGCCGACCTGGCCGTTCGTGAGGTGCCGGCCGATCTGCCGCCGGCCGACGCGGTGACACCTGACAATGTGGCCGACTACAGCGGACGCATGCTGCGTGCGCCGGTGCGCGAAGGTGCGCCGCTTGGTGCCAGCGCCCTGGTGCCACTGTACGACCAGTTTTCCAAAGTCATCGGCAAGGGAAATGTGGGTTACACGCTGCAGGTGGACGAAACCAACTCCATCTCCGGCATGATCGCGCCGGGCGACCATGTGGACATCCTGCTCACGGTGGAGCAGGAACAGACCGGTGCACGCGTGTTGCCGCTACTGGAAGACGTCAACGTTCTGGCGACGGGCAACCGTGTAGGCGAAACCCCGGCCAGCGAAGATCAACAGGGCTATTCGAACATCACCCTGGAGTTGACGCCTGTACAGGCGCAGCGGCTGACCGTCGCAGCCAAGGCTGGCTCGATGCGGGTGATGTTGCGGCAAGTGGAGGATCGCGGTGCGTTCGGCCTTCAAGGCATGACGCAGAAGGAACTGCTTGGCACGTCCAAAAGCAAGGGTTCTGGTGCGGGCGTGGAATTCATCATCGGGGGAAAGGGTTGACGCATGCGTTGGACTAAACGAATTGGATTGATCCTGTCGGTCGCCGCAGGCACCGCATCCGTGGGCGCCATGGCACAGAGCATTGGCGCCCCCCCTGCCTCACTCTCCACCAACGTGGACCCCGGCGTTACGGCGCCGGCGCCGGCGGCTCGGTCGGCGGGGAATCTCGCCCCGGTGACGGGGGGGCTGTCGACGTTCCCTGCACCGCAGGCGAACCCCGACTATGGGTACGCAGCATCAGCCGCGCCTGCACAGCCACTTCCTTCGCGCGCGCGCGTGTATGTGGGGCAGGCCAGCGTGTACACCCTGCCCAGCCCCCTCAAGCGCGTGGCCGTGGGCAGTGGCGAAATGCTGGAAGTGGCTAACGTTGGGCGCCGTGAACTGCTGATGATGGGCAGCAAGCCCGGCACGACTACCGTGCACCTGTGGTTGCAGGACGGACGGCAGTTGCAGGTGCCGGTCGACATTTCCGAGAACGACGCGCTGGGCTTGGTGGAGACCGTGCGCACGCTGCTCGCCGACGTGGATCGGATCAGCGTACATGCGGTGGCTGACCGGGTGGTGATCACCGGGCAGGACATCAACCCGGGCGTGGCCAGCCGTATCGAGGCCATCAAGAAGATCTATCCCACCGTGCTGGACTTCACCACCGCCGATCCTGTCGGCATGCGCCCGATGGTGCAGATGGACGTGAAGATCATGGAGTTCGACAGCAATGCGCTGGAGGAACTGGGCATCCAGTGGGACAACATGATCCAGGGGCCGGTGGCCGGCATCATCAAGGACTTCAGCAATAACGACTATTACCGCATAAATCCTGGGCAGAGCCCCGCCAACGGCGTGATCCTGCCCAATCGTCTGCGTGGCACGCAGTCCTTCTTCGGCATCGCCACCCAGATCGGGTCGGCCATCAATCTGCTGATGAATGACGGGAAAGCATTCCTGCTGGCCTCGCCCCAGCTGAGTGCCCGCAGCGGCGGCCAAGCCAAGTTCCTGGTGGGCGGTGAAGTGCCTATCCCGATTCCCCAGGGCTTCGGCCAGGTGACGGTGGACTATAAAGAATACGGGATCAAGCTGGACATCGAGCCGCTTGTAAACATGAACGAAGAAATCTCCACGCGGATTCTCGCCGAGGTGAGCCGGGTGGATCCCACGGTGCAGGTTGCGGGCGTTCCCGGCTTTGTGACCCGCCGGACCGAGTCGGAGATCAATGTGCGTGCTGGGCAGACCATCGTCATCTCCGGGTTGATCGATTCCAGCGCGCAGAAGGACGCCCAGCGGCTGCCCTTGCTGGGCAGCATTCCAATCCTGGGCAAGCTGTTCCGCTCCGATGGCTTCCGCGGCAACCGCACCGAATTGGTGATGTTCGTGACGCCCCGCATCATCACGCCCGACTCTCAGGAGAATCTGGACGGATTGGAACGCGGGCGTCAGATCCAGGAGCGCGGCCGCGAGGCCATGCCAGCGCGCAGTAAAGATTTCGTGCAGTAAAAGGAGCAGCGGATCATGTTCAACATCCTCATCGATACTCCCAACCGCGATCAGCGCCGTGTCCGCTGCCTGCACCGCGAGTGCGGCATCGGGCGGGGTGACGAGAATCTGGTGATCCTGCAGGGATGGAGCATCGCCCAGCGCCACGCAGCGCTGAAGCGGGAAGATGACGGCATTTTCATCGAGAGCTTGGGTAGTCGCTCGCAGGTCCTGGTGAACGGCGAGAAAATACAGGGGAGCCGGGGCCCCCTGACCAGCCGTGACCGCGTCCAGATTGGCGACTATCTGTTGCAGGTGGTCGATGAGGATCCACCGCCGGTGGCCTCGGCGGCCAATGCGGCCAATTTCAACGCGCCCGAGGCGGCTGTTGAGCCGGCGCCGGTGGTGCAACTGCCCATGGAGAACGGCAGTGACCGTCAGTTGGCACGTCCGGACCAGTTGCCACCGGACATCACCATCTACCGGGCCCGCTTGCACGCTTCTCTGGTCAAGCAGATGGACCTGCGCCGTCTGGACGTGCGCAGCATGGATGATGAGTCGCTGCGCGCCACCACCATCAAGTTGATCGACGAGCTGATGCAGCGCGAGTTTTCTGACCTGCCTAAGACCATCAATCCGCGCCGCCTCGCCAAGGAAGTGCTGGACGAGGCAATCGGATTGGGGCCGCTGGAGGATCTGATCGAGGATGCGACGGTGACCGAGATCATGGTCAACGCGCACGACCAGATATTCATCGAACGCGCCGGCCGGATCGAGCGCTCGCCGATCTACTTCACCAACGACCGCGCTGTACTGTCGGCCATCGAGCGCATTGTCACTCCGTTGGGGCGCCGAATCGACGAGAGCTCGCCAATGGTTGACGCGCGGCTCAAGGACGGTTCGCGCGTCAACGCGATCATCCCGCCGGTCGCGCTGCGTGGGCCCAGCATCAGCATCCGGAAGTTCGCCAAGCGCAAGCTGGAAGGCCACGACCTGCTGACCTTCGGTTCGCTCAACCAGCCCATGCTGGAGTTTCTGATCGTAGCCGTTCGCGAACGCCGCAACATCGTGGTGACCGGCGGTACGGGGTCGGGCAAGACCACGCTGCTCAATATTCTTTCCAATTTCATTCCTGACACAGACCGCATCGTCACCATCGAAGATGCGGCCGAGTTGAAACTGGTGCAACCCAATCTCGTGGCACTGGAAGCCCGTCCGCCGAACATGGAAGGCAAAGGCCACATCTCCATTCGCGACCTGGTACGCAACGCGCTGCGCATGCGGCCCGACAGGATCGTGGTGGGTGAGTGTCGCGGCGGTGAAGCGCTGGACATGCTGCAGGCAATGAACACCGGTCACGAAGGCTCGTTGACCACCGCACACGCCAATAATCCGCGCGAAGCGTTGTCGCGTCTGGAGGTTATGGTGATGATGGCTGGCATGGAACTGCCGATGACGGTGGTGCGCGAGCAGATATCCTCGGCGGTCGACCTGATCGTGCACCAGAAGCGGTTCCCCTGCGGCTCGCGCAAGGTCAGCCACATTACCGAATTAACCGGGATGGAGAGCGGTACGATCCAGCTGCAGGATGTGTTCCTGTTCAAGGCGCGTTCTACGGCCGGCCGCGATGGCAGGGTGGTGGGGGACTTTGTGGCCACCGGCGCAGTGCCCGAGTTCTATGAGGAGCTGGCCGAGCGCGGCGTACAGGTGGATCTGGACATCTTCCGCAACGGAGGACGCGGGCATGAATGAGATCTGGATAGTGGCCGCGCTGTGTTTTAGCTGCGTCACCGTGTCGGTGCTGTTGCTCGCGCGGGCCAGCACCGGCTTCATGGACCGCTACCGTGCCAACTTCATGGACCAGGCCCGGGTCAACCTGGCCGACATGTTCCTGTTCCTGGATACCCGCGTACTGTTCCGCACCAATGCCGTGCTGCTGGTACTGGTGCCCCTGCTGCTCTGGGCGGTCACCGGCGGCAACCTGCTTCTGCCGCTGGTGGCGCTGTTCGCCCTGGCGGTGGCACCTCGCAAGATCTACCTATGGCTCAAGCAGCGGCGCTTGGACCAGATCCAGCAACAGCTGCCCGACGGGCTGCTGATGCTGGCCGGTAGCCTGAAGGCGGGCGTCGGCTTCAATCCGGCGCTTGAGGCACTGGCGCACGATGGGCAGCCACCGCTGGCGCAGGAGCTGGCACTGGTGCTGCGCGAGCAGCACATGGGGGTCCGCACTGAGCAGGCCCTGGACAACTTCGCCGCGCGCGTGCCGATCGCTGACGTCAAGTTGTTCGTCGCGGCGGTGAGTATCTCGCGCGAGGTCGGCGGCAACCTGGCGGAAAGCCTATCCACGCTGGCTGAGACGCTGCGCCGCAAGCTGATCATGGAGGGCAAGGTAAAAGCGCTGACTGCGCAGGGCCGCCTGCAGGGTATCGTGATGGCGATGCTGCCGGCCGGGCTGGTGGGCTTCCTGGTGCTGTTCTATCCGGAAACAATGAATCCGATGTTCCATACCTTCCTTGGTTGGTGCGTCATCGGCTTGATGGTGGTGCTGGAATATCTGGGCTACCGCATGTGCCGCAAGATCATGACGATCGACATATGAACCTCATGCTGGCGTTTGTCGCGCTCATGGCCGCCGCTTCGGTGGGCCTGCTGGCCTATGCGTTGCGCGGCCTGCTGCGGTCGGTCGAAGTGGATGATCGCAACTACCAGGATCCTCTGCCGTTGGTGCTGCGGCTGCTTTGGCCGCTGGTCACGGTGGCAACGCGCGTGGTGGGTCCGCGTTTGAGCTCGGCGCAGATGGAGCGCGCGCATCGCAGCTTGCAGTCCTCCGGGCAGGACTTTGTTCTGACTCCTGAGGAGCTGTACGGAACCCGGATTGTGTCCGCTGGCGCAGTGAGTGTGGTGCTGCTGCTGTTTGCTGCGCTTCTAGGTAAATTCAGCGTGGGCGCGGTGGTGATGTGCGTTGCGTTCGGGGCGCCGCTGGGCTGGATGTACCCGACACTCTGGCTGGGTGAGCGTCGAAAGGCGCGTGCCAAGCATGTGGTGCGCGACCTTCCAATTTTCCTTGATTTCATCACCATGGCAGTGGAAGCCGGCTTGAACATTACCGGGGCCATAGAACAGTCGGTGGACAAGGGCCCGCCAGGACCACTTGCCCAGGAGTTTTCGCGGATGCTACGCGACCTGCGCGCTGGCCTGCCACGCAGCGAGGCATTGCGCCGCATGTCCGACCGCGCCGATATTTCCCAGGTGACCAACTTCACCAGTGCGCTTATCCAGGCAGATCGGGTGGGTGCCAGCCTGAGCGAAACCTTGCGTGCGCAGGCAATGCAGCGTCGCGAGGAGCGCTTCCTGCGTGCGGAGAAAATGGCGCTGGAGGCACCGGTCAAGATGATGCTGCCCTTGGTGTTGTTCTTTTTCCCGTTGATATTTGTGGTGCTGGCCTACTTCATCTACCTGCAGATGAAACAGCAGGGCATTCTGTGAGGACGTCCAGGTGAGAGCGGGTACATTCCACCGTGGCGAACAACAAGTGCTGGCGTGCGTCTGGCATGCAGACCGGTGGCACCTGCGCCTGCGTGGCCTGTTGTTCCGTGCGCAGTTGCAGCCTGGCCAGGGAATGTTGATTACGCCGTGCGCCAGCGTGCATACGATGGGTATGGGTTACCCGCTGGATCTATTGTTCCTGGATCGCCACGACCGCGCCCTGGGTTGGCACGAAGCTGTCGCACCGTGGCGCAGCGCCGGCTGCAAGGGCGCGAGGTCCACCTTGGAAATGCCCATCGGAAGCCTTGCCCGGATAGTGCCGGAAGTGGGGCAGACGTTCTGCTGGCGTGCGCCCACGGGCCTCGTCGATGTATCGCTCCCATCCAAGGAGTTTCAGGCATGAGGACCTTTCGCAGCGTTGCACGCCGCCAGCGTGGCCAATCATTGTTGGAGTTCTGCATCGTAGTTCCAGCCTTCATTTTCCTGTTGCTGGTGATCTTCCAGTTCGTACTGATCTACCGCGCCAAGACGCTGCTGGATTTCGCCGCACTGCAAACCGCGCGAGCCGGCGCGGTCAGCGGCGTAAACCCCGGGGAGATGCGCAGCGCACTGGAGATGGCAATGGCGCCGCTGTATGCCAGTTCTCCCGATGCAGCCGGTGCAATCGCTGCGCGTGCCAAGGTGGAGTTACTTTGGAAGAACCCGCTGTTGTCGCCGAAGATTGAAGTGATTTCCCCTACGCGCGCTGCCTTCAATGAGTTCCGAGAACGTCAGTACGATGGCCGATTTGCGCTGCCGAACGACAATCTGGCCTTCCGAGATGCGCGTGTCGGCAGCAGCCGGGTCAGCGTGCAGGATGCCAATATTCTCAAGATCAAGGTCAGTTACCCCATGCCGCTCATCGTGCCATTCGCTGACAGGGTGATTGCGGGCCTGTCGGATCTGGTCAGCAGTGGCGAGAGTTATCGACCAGCCTCGATGCTGATGGAAGACCCTTTGACCGGGCATCGGCGCATGACCATCGAATCCTATGCGATCGTTCGTATGCAGAGCCCCATTCATGACAGTAACAACCTGGCCCGTTGATCTTTACGCAGTGGCGTGCGCCCTGTTGCTGGCGTTTTCGGGGGCAGCCGGGGCCGCATCGCACCCTGACGCAGCCCCGGAGCCGCCCCAGGCGCGGATGCTGGCGCGTGCCTATGGGCTGGGACCACTGGGCCCGAATGCTCCGGCGGGTACGCCGGTGGAGGTCGAGCTGCACTTGCGCGGGTCTGCCATCCGCATCGACTTTCGCGGTGAGCATGCGCCCGATGCATGGTTGACCACGCAAGGTCGCGGCACGCAGGCGTGGCTGGTCAGCGAACGCGACAACTACGTGCTGCCTGTCCCGGACGCCAGTGGCCCCTACTGGTATGACCCAGCAGCCCCTTGCCGCAGCATGGGCGGACGCTGCGAACCGGCACCAGGCGAGTTCATCTTGGGGCGCCTCACGGCTGGCTGGCGCTACAGCAATGCAGATGGTCCAGACGGTACCCGCACAGGCACCTTGTGGATCGACACCCAGACCGGCTTGATGCTGGCATATCGCGGAAGGGCAGGTATCTCGTCCCGCGAGCGTGGAATGCGGGCAGCGGTGGTGACGTTCGAGGATGTGGCATCGGACGTCTTCGAGCTTCCCACCGCACTGCGCCGACCTGACAGGGTGCCGGCACGCTGAGCGCGTCGTCCCTGATGTGCCAGGGAGCCGTCACCGACGTGATCAGGGCATCTCCATCGCACCCAACGTGGCGTCCAGACTGCCGGTCACTCCGCCAGTCACGGTAAAAAGCCTGGTGTGCCGTAGAACATCGCAGGCGCGCGGAGTGCTGTTCAGCTGCTTGAGCATGCCCGGGCTGAACCTGTCGATTCCGTTCATGGTGGTAAATCAGGGTATAGCAGGGCAGAGCAGGCTGCTCTGGAGCATCGCGGCTAGGGCTCTGCAGCCTTTGTTGAGGTTCTCGCCACTTGGCTTCGTCCACACAAACGCAAAAGGCCGCCCCTGGGGGCGGCCTTTTGCGTTTGTGTGGCGGAGAGAGGGGGATTCGAACCCCCGAAGCGCGGTTTAGACGCTTACACACTTTCCAGGCGTGCTCCTTCAACCGCTCGGACACCTCTCCGGACCTGCTGCGATAACCCGCTGCAGGGGCGCAGATTCTAGCGGGGGAATTGCATTCGCACAAGCGGTACGCCGCCGGGGCGGGAGGACTGGACAGGCGTGGCACAATGGACGTCCCGATGAAGACGGTGGCCTGATGTCCTATCTCGTCCTTGCCCGCAAGTGGCGTCCGAAGCGTTTTGCCGAGCTGGTGGGCCAGGAACACGTGGTCCGTGCGCTCAGCAATGCGCTGGACAGCG
>Ga0308172_1001450_pt1 | contig 16378 bp, 14 predicted proteins | sample PhyGR2_FD_202134 | JGI IMG/M metagenome (GOLD analysis project Ga0308172, IMG submission 202134) | Phyllosphere microbial communities from UC Gill Tract Community Farm, Albany, California, United States - DLSLSG.R2 | ecosystem: Host-associated > Plants > Phyllosphere > Unclassified | place: USA... | reverse complement strand
GGCGGACGGCTCGGGGTGGCTCAGTCGGGCGCCAGGTGTTTGCTAAAAGTCAACAAATAGTAGCGCTGTCTGTGGGCGTCCGAAACCACTCGTGGCTGTGGGGAGGCTATGTGCGCGGCGTTCGGCGTCTTCGCGGGCACCGGGGCAGGGATGTCGCACTGGCAGGGGAAATCGCCGTGAGCAGCCGGTTCTCGCGGCAGGCCCTGTTGCCGTCGCGGGGCAGAGGCGCAGAGCAGGGGCGAAAAGCGTGCCCGCATCAGCGGTGGGGGAAACCGCTCTCGCCGGGGAAAAGCAAAACCCCCGCCATGTAGAAGCTAGGCGAGGGTTTCTGGGATGACTGTAATGATCATCCGTGTGGCTCCGACGGGCGTCGATCCCGTGACCTCACGATTTTCAGTTGTATTCGCGGGGTCGGTGGGTGCTCACGAGTGCTCGTTTGCCGCGTGATTCCGTGGGGGTCGTGCTCGTTGGTGATGGCTGGCGGTGGGTGGTTTCAGCCGGTTTTCCGGCCCGGGACCGGCCCATTCACCCGCCCGCGGCTTTTCGATTCACGCACTCGTCGTTAGAGCAGCAGGCCAGACCGGTCCCCCAGGGGGCAGGCAGCCAGACGAAGGTTAACCTGCGAGTATTGACGCATCCAGCTCTCAAGGCCCGGGTCGACGTAGCCCGCGAGGTCCATCACCGTTTCGTGTGCCGTCGCGACGGGGAGCCGAACGATCGATCCGTCAGCTTCCTTCTCTCCTGGAAGTGGAACTCCCCACACGATGTGCTCATGATGTGCGATTCGGTTCCTGAGCGTCTGTACTCGCCGTGCTGACGCTTCCACGAGTGAGCGATCGAGCGGAGCCACCTGAGGGAATGCATTTCGTAGAGCGGGCTTCCACAGCAACGTGTCGTAGATTCGCCGCTGGCGCGCCGGTCCCCGTCCTTGGAATCCGCCGCGTCCGAGGATCTTCACCCAAAAACCAAACATCAGCGTGGCGACAAGTTTGCCATGGACGACATCGGGAGCGGACGTTAGGCTCCCGAGCCGGCCAACCCTCCACGCCTCGTCGATCAGCGTGAGCGTGCCGTCATCGAGCAAGTCCTGCCGGCGATACCAGGTCACACCGTACGCAGACGCTAGTTCTCGTGCCATGGCTGAGCGCATGGCAACCTCGAGCGTCGACAGATCGTCAAACACAGCGAGGGCGACGCTGTTCGCCCAGCGGTACAGTTCCATTGCGTCAACTGACGTGCCCGCGCAAGCTGCGTCGTAACGCGCGATGCGAGCAGCCGGGATGGTCGCTCTGAGTCGATGCATATGAGTGATCTCCGATTGCGTCTTCGAGCCTTCCGGCCTAACATCGGGTCATAGCCCCCGGCGCAGCGCACGCAAGTGTGACGGCCGGGGTTCATTTTTGTCCACAGTCGGGTGGTCAGGGTCGCGTCCCAGTGCCCGCGGACCTGTCCTCACTACTCGTTGTGGCTGACTATCGAGCGTAGATCCACGCTGGTGAGCTCTCGGCTCGAGACTCTGCTCCCCATAAGGATTGCGTGGACCACCGCACTCTGCGGAGGGCGTCCTTGAGTCGAACGCGCGTGCGTTGGGTGCAGGGCAGTGTCGGATTCAGGCGCTTTTTTTGTATGTATTCTGAAACACTGCGTCCGACAGCCACCGCCGGAAACCGTCATTGTCGCTGAACTGCTTGAACAGCTCGGTATCGTCCTTAAGAACCGCCATCATCACGCGGCCGAGGGCTCGGTCGTGCTCGACGCGGGCATTGGCTGGGTCGTTGTTCTTCTGAGCGTTCTGGTAGGCCTCGTCCTGGGCGACCTTGCGCGGGATCTCTTCGGTGATGAGGCGCTGGACGCGGTCGGCGTCGGTCCACTCGATGTTGCCGAACTGGTCGTTGAAGATCTGCAGGATGCTCGAGAGGCGCTCCAACTCCGGGTCGGCCAAATGCCCGCCTCCGGCAGCCGGCACCGGCGCGAGTTCGCCGTCGTCGTCAGCGAGCGCGATCTTCATCGACTCGCGCTTCTCGACTCGGTAGGACTCCATGTCGATCGTCTCGAGGATGCCTGCAGACAGGTCGTCCTCACGTGGCGCCGGCAGCTTCGGGATCAGGTGGTCGAGGAAGATCGAGAGCTTTTCCCACTGCGGGTTGCCGAACGGCAGCACTGTGGAGAGGAAGTTGTAGGTGCGCGTGAACGCCTTGGCGAGACCCTTGAAGGCAACCTGGTCGTCTTCCTCCGGCATCTCGATGTACTCGGCGACGCAGGCGTCGAGCAGTGGGTCGAGCTGGTCGCGCTCGACGCCGGCGAGGTAGAGCTCGGCGAACTTGTCGACGGTCTGGGGCAGGTAGATGCCGTAGCCATTGAGCTCGTTCACCAGGTCGTGGAGCTTGTTCGGATCGGTCTCCTGGCTGAGCACCGTGGTCCGGTAGTAAGGCGCGAACGCGCGCTCGATGTCCTCGGCGGTGTTGGCGAAGTCGAGCACGAACGCGTCGTGCTTCGCCGGATGAGCGCGGTTGAGTCGGGAGAGCGTCTGCACCGCTTTGACGCTCGACAGGGTCTTGTCGACGTACATGGTGTGCAGGAGCGGCTCGTCGTATCCGGTCTGGAACTTGTCGGCACAGACGAGGATCCGATACGGGTCCTCTTGGATCTGGTCGGCGATCTCCTTGCTGGGGAAGCCGTTGAGGCTGGCCTCGGTGACCTCGATCCCCTTGTACTCGTGCTCGCCGGAGAACGCGACGATCGCCTTGTAGGGGCTCTTGCGTTCGGCGAGGTATTCGCTGATGGCATGGAAGTACTCGATACAGCGCGGGATCGTGGTGGTCACGACCATCGCTCGGGCCTGGCCGCCGATCTTGTGCTTGGCGATGACCTGGCTGTGGAAGTGGTCGACCATGATCTCGGCCTTGAGCCGGATGGCGTGCTCGTTGCCCTCGACGAAGGCGCGGAGCTTCTTCGAGGCGCGCTTGGTGTCGAACTCGGGGTCGTCCTCGATGGTCTTCATCAGCTTGTAGTAGCTGGGGACCGGGGTGAAGTTCTCCAGGACGTCGATGATGAACCGCTCCTGGGTGGCCTGCTTCATGGTGTAGCTGTGGAAGGGCCGGTAACCTGTGCCCCCCTCGTGCGGGAACGGCTCGCCGAACATCTGCAGCGTCTTGTTCTTCGGAGTGGCCGTGAACGCGAAGTAGCTCGCGTTCGGCAGCATCTTCTTGGACTCGATGATCCGATTGATCGTGTCCTCGACTGTCTCCTCGTCGTCTGCCGCACCGCCGGCGGCGAGCGCCATCGAGACCGCCGCGGCAGCCTTGCCGCCCTGGCTGGAATGGGCCTCGTCGATGACGATCGCGAAGGTGCGGTCGCGGTGGTCCTTGCCAATGTCGTCGAGGATGTAGGGGAACTTTTGGACGGTAGTGATGATGATCTTGCGGCCGGCCTCGATCGCCTTGCGCAGGTCACCGGAGCGGTCGGCGTGTACGACAGTGGATCCGACCTGCATGAAGGACTTGATGGTCCCCTTCAGCTGGCTATCGAGGATGACCCGGTCGGTCACGACGATGACCGATCCGAAGGCGTTGGCCCCATCGTGCTTGGCCTCGGTGAGCTGATGTGCCAGCCAGGCAATGGAGTTCGACTTGCCGCTGCCCGCCGAGTGCTGGATCAGGTAACGGCGTCCGGCGCCACGCGTCTCCACGTCGGCGAGGAGCTTTCGTACGACGTCGAGCTGGTGGTAGCGCGGGAAGATCTGGCTCGAGGACTTCTTGCCGGTACGCGGGTTCCTGGTGGTAACGATCTGGGCGTAGTTCTCGACGATGTTGGCCAGGCTGGTCGGGGCGAGGACCTGCCGCCACAGGTAGTCGGTCATCAGACCTTCCGGGTTGGGCGGGTTGCCTGCGCCGTCGTTCCAGCCCTTGTCGAAGGGCAGGAACCACGACTGCTTGCCCTTGAGATGGGTGCAGAACCGCACCTGCTGGTCGTCGAGAGCGAAGTGAGCGATACAGCGCCCGAACTGGAACAGCAGCTCCCTGGAATCGCGATCGCGCTTGTATTGCGCGACGGCGTCGTCGAAGGTCTGCTTGGTGATGTTGTTCTTCAGCTCGAAGGTGAGGACCGGCAGACCGTTGACGAACGCGACGAGATCCAGCGCCAGGCCGGTGTCGGTAGCGCTGTAGTGAACCTGGCGAGTGACGGTGAACCGGTTCGCCGCGAACAGCTCGGCCGCCCTGACATTGCCTGGCGTCGAAGTCGGGAAGAAGAAATCGACGTGGTGCTGGCGGTGGTCGACGCCCTTTCGCAGGACGTTCACGACACCGTTGCGGGTGATCTCACCCTGTAGACGGGAGAGGAACTCATGCCGCGTCGAGGTCGCGTCGTGGAGCGATAGCGCTTCGAATAAATCGGGCTGGGTCTGTTCGATGAACCCGGTGAGCTGCGGCAGATCGATCGCGTACGCCGACTCGTAGTCCGAGGCGGAGCCCTGCTCCCAGCCGCCCTCGACCATCTGGCGGACGATGAGGCTTTCAAGGCTCGACTCGTTCATCAGCGACATAGCTCAGACCCCGCTTCGCATTTCAACCTCACCCGCCGGCTCATCGAACTCCGCGCCGTCCTCGGGATCCATGTTGTCGAGTGACCCTGGAGGGGGAAGCCGATGTGCTGCCGCACGGACGTCGACCTGGCCGGTTACGACGTCCGTGGCCAGGCGGTCGCGAAACTCGCCGAGTAGGCGGATCTCCGCCGTCGCCTTCGCTATTGCTCGGTCAATCTCCGTAGCCCGATCCGCGATCTCGTCAACGGCCCGCTCTTGCACGTCGACGGGTGGGCACAGAAGCGGCATGCGCGCGAAGTCCTTTGCATAAAGAGGGCTCATGCCCTCCGTTACTCCGTAAACCATGCTTCGAAATGCGCGCAAATAACGCGAGGTCCGAAACAGGTATTCAAAGTATCGATTATTGACTTTCTGCACCGGCCTGAACACGGTGTAGTTGGGTGTGATGAGGCCGGGTTCGGCGGCGCCCCAGAAGACGCCGAGGTGCGCTTTGTATTTGTTGAGGACGAGATCGCCCGGGATGCATGCCTGGAACCGTTCGAGATCCTGGGCTTGCATTGCGCTCTCCACCATCACGGAGGTCCTCACCAGACCGCTCGCTTGCGTGACCGACAGTTGAGGTTCTCCACCCACTGGGCGTCGGTTCACAACACGAAACACATAACGCGCCGGAATCAAGGGCCACGAGTCCGGCACGTCGCCGAGCCAATCGATGCCCGAGTCGCGGGTGGCGCCGGCAGTGCCTTCAGTGCCGAGAACCACCGACTCAGCAATCACCCTGCGCTGCTCACGTAATAGCGCGATAAGGCGGCGCTTGGCAGAGATCGCAGCGGCTACCCGCGCGTTCGCATTCCCTAAGAACGCCACGATCGACCGCTGCTCCTCGATTGGCGGAACGAGGCAAGGCATTCGCCTGAGATCAGACCAGCCGAGTTGCTGCCGAAGACCACTCCCCATCCCGTAGATGCGCTTCGACGCGTCGACCGCCGCGAGGTACGCATGTGCGTAGCCTGAGGTCCAAGGTTCTCTCGATCTCAGTCCGATGTAGGCGGAGGTGATGATCCCCCGGTCACGGACAAGACCAACACGAATGCTCGTCTGGTCATTTTGGAGATCTGTCGGCCGGATCACGATCTCGTCGGGCTCGAGGACTTGATAGCTCTCGTAGGACGCAGGAACCAAGCCTCGCTGCTTCTCGATGGGCTTCACGACCACTCGCCCGTAACTCAGCGAGAGGACTTGACCCTCGGCAAGATCGGCATTTCGTCGCTGATTCTCGGCGAGCACAGCCAAGCCGGGGAGCACGTTCCAGTGGGACGGGACCGCGCTTCCCCAGAACGGGAAATGAGATAGGCGCGGATATGCCAAGCCGTCGAACATCAACCAGCCCCCGTAATGTCTGCGATCAAGTCTTCGGTTTCGGCCTCGAGTGCTCGAATGTCGGCCTTGATCTCAGTGAGACTGCGCATCGGCGCGGGCCTGTAGAAGTGCCGCGTGAAGGAGATCTCGTACCCCACCTTGGTCTTCGACGCGTCGATCCACGCATCCGGCGCGTACGGCAGCACCTCGCGGCGGAAGAAGGCCTCGATTCCATCGACGCAGTCACCGGCCGGCTCGTTAAGCGGGACCTGCTCAGAGTCGCGGAGGTCGGTATCGGGTTCGTACTGGACGACCCTCGTCTTGCCGTCGACGACGGCCTCGAAGAGCCCCCGCAAAGGGTCGGGCTTGGCAGAAAGCGGCAAGACCCGCCTGATGACGGCGGGGGCGTCTGCGTCTCGCTCGCCCTCCTTGAGTTTTCTGATCTCCGCGGCCTTGTACGCACGGCCTTCGTCGGCACCCACGATCCGCAGCGGCCGCTCGACCACGATTTTGGAGTAGCCGAAGTCACGGTTGTCGAAGATCTTGGAGTGGTCTGGGTCGTCGGCCTGGTCGAAGGCGAGGAACGTCTCGAGCACGCGGTCGCTGTCGGCGGGACTGAGTTCGACAGCCTTCTCGCCGAGGTTCTTGCGCAAGGGTGTGAACCACTCGGTGGCATCGATGAGCTGCACCTTGGCCTTGCGACGCTCCTCCTTGCGGTTGCTCAGCACCCACACATACGTCGCAATGCCGGTGTTGTAGAACATCTTGAGCGGCAATGCGACGATCGCCTCGAGCCAGTCATTCTCGATGACCCACCGCCGGATGTTGCTCTCCCCCTGGCCTGCGTCCCCAGTGAACAGTGACGAGCCGTTGTGGACCTCGGCGATGCGGCTCCCGAGGGCGGTGTTGTGCTTCATCTTCGAGATGAGGTTGGCGAGAAACATCATCTGGCCGTCACTGCTACGCGTCACCAGCGAGTACTCCGGGTCGCCGGCATGCTCGACCACAAACCGCGGGTCAAGGACGCTCTTGGCGCCGCCCATCCGTTCCTGGTCGGTCTTCCAGCTCTTGCCGTAGGGCGGGTTGGAGAGCATGAAGTCGAATTCGCGGCTCGCGAAGGCATCGTTCGAGAGGGTTGACCATTCCGGCCCGCCGACGATGTTGTCGGCGGCCTCGCCCTCTCCTTTGAGGATCAGGTCAGCCTTGGCGATGGCGTAGGTCTCGGCGTTGATCTCTTGACCGAACAGGTGGGTCTTGACCTTGTGGCCGCGCTCGGCGGTCAGCTGCTGGAGCGTCTCCTCTGCGACGGTCAGCATGCCGCCCGTACCCATCGCACCGTCGTAAAGCAGATAGCTGCCCGACTGAATCTGGTCGGCGATGGGCTCGAACATCAGTCGGGTCATCAGGCGCACGGCGTCACGCGGAGTCCAGTGCTCTCCGGCTTCTTCGTTGTTCTCCTCGTTGAAGCGGCGGACAAGTTCCTCGAAGACGGTGCCCATGCCGTGGTTGTCGAGTCCCCGGGGCGAGAGGTCGAGGCTGGGGTCGAGGAACTTCTCGATCAGTGTGCCGAGGGCATCAGCCTTGGTCAGCCTCGGGATTTGGTTGCGGAACTCGAAGTTGTCGAGGATCTCCTGCACGTTCGGTGAGAAGCCATCGAGGTAGGCCTCGAAGTCGAGCTTGAGCCGAGCGGCGCTACTGATCGACCGCAGGTCGCGCAGCGTGAAGCCGGAGGTGTTGTAGAAGTCCTGCCCGGCGGCCTGACGTAGCGCCGCGTCCTTGTTGACGATTCCGGCCGCGGTGAGCGCCTTGTTGGTCTCGACCACGTTGTCGCGGGTCGGCTCCAGCACGCTGTCGAGCCGGCGGAGGACCGTGAACGGGAGGATGACATCGCGGTACTTGCCGCGCACGTAGAGGTCGCGCAGGACATCGTCAGCAATAGCCCAAATGAGGGAAACGATGCGGGCGTAGCTAGATTGATTCACTTCTCACCGAGCGATCTTGTAACGAGGACTTGGGCGACCTGGCGCGGGTGCGGCCGCCCACGAGGAGCGCGCGGACCGCAGCGCAGCGAGGACCGCACGCACCGCAGTGGGCTGCCGCACCGCCGGCCGGAGGCCGGCCTTGAACGAGTAAAGAAAGTTCTCACAGCTCGTCTTCGCCGAGGTGCTGGAGAGCGCGGCTTGCGGCACGAGCCTTGTCGGCGGCAGGCAACCAAGGGTAGAAGCCACGCTCGGATTCGGCTACCTTCATCGCCCGGTCGAGCGCATCGGAGATTCCGCGGAGATCCTCGAAGCCGAGTGCTCGGATGCCCGCACGGATCGCATCAAGGTCGGGCTCCTCGGAAAGTAATGCCTCTATCGCCTCGACGGTTTTCGGCGTGTAGCGCTTCGCGAACGACTGGGTGATGGCGCCCTGCATGGCGGCAAGTTCGCCGATTGGAGGCTTCGGTTGATGGAACTTGTGCGTATACGCGTTGAAGACGCTTCGGTAGTCGCGGGTCGCGCGATCGGCGGCTTCCGCTGCCCATGACATCTGCAGGAACGCTTCGTCATGATTCCGCGGAGTCGCTCCGCCGACCTTCTGCGTGTCCATTGCGTCGACGCCTGCCGCTGCTCGCTCCTTGAGGCGCTGCAGCACATTGCGCACGGGCTCGGGAACGACGCCCCACGTCGGTACTGCCGGCAGATCGGTCACGGTGACCCTCCCTCGGTTCGAGCTTACTCGTGTGCTGTTTTTCGTCGCGAGCTGACACGAACGACCGGAAGTGAGAAAAAGGCTGACTGAGTGAGCAAAGAAGTGCGATGCTGTCGTCGTGAGCAAAAAGTTCACCAGTTGAGAGGAACTAGCAATGGCAATCCAGTCAGCAATCCCAGTCAGCTTCGACGCGTTCTTCCCACGCGGCGCGTTTGTCGTCGGCGAGGTTGAGCCCATCGTCAGGTGGTCCGACGACGGCGAACGGCAGGGGCAGGATCTCGATAAGAACTCCGGCCACCCCCTCTGGCAGGTCCGGGTTATCGACGCCGACCCCGATGCGCGGAAGGGGCAGGGCGAGGTCACGGTCAAGATCGCGAGCATCTCCGAACCCCAGCTGCCCCCTGAGCTCAACGGGCTGCCGTTCCGCCCGACCGTGTTCGAGGGGCTCACGGTGACGCCGTACGTCAAGGAAGGGCAGGGGCGCCCTCGCGTCGCCTACTCGCTCCGCGCCCGCGAGATGAAGCCGGCGCCGAAGCCTCCGGGAGCGGAATGACGCGCACCGCTGTGCCGCGAGAGCTGCGCAGCTGGGGCGACGAGATCGGCATCCTGTTCCGTCGCTGGTGGTGGATCGCCGCACTCGTCTTGATCTTGTCGTGGCTGCCTCCGGTGCCTGCCGTGCAGGTGGCATTCACCGCGGGATGCCTGGCGGTGGTCGCATTCCTAGGCGTCTGGGTCGCAATCACGGCGCGTCGGATGCCACGGCGGTCGGATGAGAAGTGGAAGCGGGATGTCTCTCGTAACGTCGCCGCGAGTTGGACCGCAGTCGCGGCGAGGGTCGGTCTGGGTGTTCCGGGCCACGGCACGAATGGTGCGGTGGTTCCCGCGATCAGCACGCCCGTTTGGGACAGTTGGACTTGCGCGGTCGGCGTCTCTCTTCCGCAGGGCCTCGGTCGCGAGCACCTTCAAGCCCAGGCCGACCTCATCGCACAGGCGTTCGCTGCTCGCCGCGCGACCGTCCACGGGGAGCACATCGGTGCGCTGGTGCTGCGACTCGAGTACGCCGATGCGCTCGAGCATTCGTTCAGCCTCGAGCTGCCTGCCGCCTGGGACGGGAAGACCATCCCCATGGGCAAAGACGCTCGCGGCTCACTGTGGTCGCTGCGCCTCGGACCGCACACGCTCGTCGCCGGCTCATCCGGAAGCGGCAAAGCGTCACTCGTTTGGGGCCTGCTCCTGGGGCTCGCCGAGCCGATCCGTCGCGGTCTCGTCGAAGTCTGGGGGATCGACCGCAAGGGCGGAATGGAGCTGGCGCTCGGTCGCGCCTTGCTAACACGCTTCGCTCCCGACGCTGAGCGCTCAGTCACCCTTCTCGAGGATGCCGTCGCTGCGATGCAGCAGCGCGCGAACGAGCTCGCAGGCAAGACCCGGCAACACACCCCGAGCATCGAGAGCCCGACGGTCGTGGTGCTGATTGATGAACTTGCTGCACTCACCGCCTACGAGACCGACCGCGATCTGCTCCGGCGAGCCAATGCCGCACTCGCGACGCTCGCCTCTCAGGGGCGGGCGGTCGGGTTCGTCGTGTTCGCCTGCCTCCAAGATCCTCGAAAGGAGACGCTGCCAGCCCGAGGGCTCTTCACGCAAACCGTCGGACTCCGCCTTCGCGACCGCACGGAGACCGCGATGGTGCTCGGTGATGGAGCAGTCACCGCAGGCGCTCGCTGCCACGAGATCTCTCCCGCGACACCGGGTGTTGCTTACGTCCTGCCCGAAGACGGCAGTCCTCCGGAACGCGTGCGCGCTGGCTTGATCACCGACGACATGATCCGCGACGTCGCGTCGCGCTTTGCCGCACCGCGGCAAGTTCCTGTCGTCATCCCCGAAGCGCACGCGCCCGAAGAGCGTCAACCCCGCACACCCCGAGCGCCGCGTGCCCAGCGACGCCCCTCCCGAAAGGAATCAGCATCATGAACCGGCTCCCTGGCTTCGCATCTGTCCTGGTTGTTGGCGTCTGTGCCGCACTTGCACTCTCAAGTTGTGCCACACAGCCCGACGCCACCTACGGTGCGCCGAGCGACCTGGCAAGCGAATCGCGACCCGCGCACCTGCTCGCCCCCTGCAACCTGGGGGAGAAGTGGGACCAGACCAGAATGCTCAAGGTCGCGCGATACGACGGCCCAGCCGTCGACGACAGCCTGCTCGAGATTTATGGACCGGTCGTCGCCAACGACTCGTGCACGGACGCCGACATCATCAGATGGCAAGAACTTCGTCGAGACACTGGCGACAGTGACCTCATCTGCCGCATCACGTACTACGACGACGACATCTCCGGTCTCACGTATCCGATCGGTTGCGCGGTTCCCGTCCTGGTTGTGAGCGATGCGTCTCGATGAGTCTGTCGCGCGCCGACTCCGCAGCGATACCTACGACCGGTGGATGCACAACGTCGGCGCGACCGGCTACTGCCACAACCCCGTGCGGCTCGTCGGATCGTCGGCGTCGCTCCACGACGCGTCCGGCGAGGTGCTTTCGGAGTACTCCTCGGCGAACGAACCGGACGGCATTACGTTCACCCGATGCGGCAATCGCCGTGCGACGCGGTGCGCCTCGTGCAGCCACGAGTACAAGGGCGACACCTGGCACATGATCATGGCCGGCGCCGCGGGCGGCATGAAGGAAGTGCCCGAGGACGTCGCCGAGCATCCGATGGTCTTTCTCACGCTCACGGCCCCGTCTTTCGGCGCTGTGCATACGACCGCGAAAGATCATCGTGGCGGGCTGTGCGAGCACGGCAAACCAAGAGGATGCCGATGCCACCACGACGCGGATGATCCCCGCCGCGGCGACGCCGTGTGTGCCGAGTGCTATGACTACGTCGGGCACGTCGTCTGGCAATATCACGCTCCCGAACTCTGGCGACGATTCACGATCGGACTCCGGCGGGAGCTGGCCCGCTCACTCGGACTCACTCAGCGAGCCGCGGCCCGTGTGGTGCGCCTGCAGTTCGCCAAGGTCGCCGAGTTCCAGCGCCGCGGGGTCGTGCACTTCCACGCGATCGTCCGGATCGACGGCGTCCACCACGAACAGGCTTACCCCGCGCCGCCCAGGTACGTCACGACCGAACATCTCCTGCGGGCGATCAGTGCTGCCGTCCGCAAGACCCAACTGGTCGCTGCTCCGTTCGCGGGGGAGGAGCGAGGGCGCACGCTGGCGTGGGGCAAGCAGTTCGATGCGCGAGCAATCGTCCGTCGGAACGATGACTACCGAAATCTAGGGGAATCTAGCGAATCACTAGACTTCGGGCCGCTCTCGGATAGGGCGGTCGCCGCCTACATCGCGAAGTACGCGACCAAAGCAACGGAAGACCTCGAGCCCACCGGTGCCGGCCGCGAACACATCAAGCGGATCAAGTCGACGGTGCGCGAGCTCGCCGCTGTCGTCGATCCCGAGGGGCCCTATGGTCAGCTGCACCGCTGGGACGGGATGCTCGGTTTCCGCGGTCACTTCTCCACCAAGTCGCGGCGCTACTCGGTCACTCTCGGCTCGCTCCGAGGCGCACGCCGGACGTGGCGTCTGAGGCACCTTCTTGCGAAGACGAAGCCGACTGACGACATCGATCCCACCCAAGTGCTGGTCATCGGCGCTTGGGCATACGCGGGCATGGGCTGGCTTACGGACGGTGACAAAGCGCTCGCGAGAGAGGCTGCCGACGCCGCCCGCCAATGGCGACAGGACCGCGCACAAGATCGCAACAACCCACCCACCGAAAGGAGCACGTCATGACCACTCACGTCATTGCGGACGACCCGGAGATCGATGTTCTCGATCGCGTCGAGCCGAACGGATACCTGACTCGACGGGAGGCCGCTGCGCTCTGCAGGGTTCCCCTGTCGACTTTCGACTCGCTGCGGCGGCAGAACCGTTTCCCGTTCCCGGATGCGCACATGGGCAAGCACATGCTGTGGCGCGTGGCTACGGTCGCCGCATTCCTCGAGGCTGGCGGTACGCGCGGTGTCGGCTGAACGCGAGGAACGGATCGACCCGAAAACCAGGCGTCCGCTGCCGGAGGGCATCCGCTTTCGCAAGGACCGCGGCAAGTACCAGGTGCGGGTCTGGGCGATCGGTTTGAACGGTGAGCAGCGTGAACGATCGTTCTATGTGGAGACCCTCGCGGAGGCGAAGAAGCTGCGCGCCGAAACGCTTGCTCGCCGCTACCCCGACGGCGACATGACGCTCGTGCAGTGGCATTCGCGTCACTGGCCCGTCATCGCGGGGAGTGTGCGCGCGTCGACCGCACGGGCCTACGAACGCGGCTGGCGACTGCGAGTGAAGCCCTGGCTCGGCCATATGAAGCTGGAAAAGCTCACGGCGGGTGTCATCGAAGAGGCGATTGCAGGCTGGGAGGGGAGCACCTCGACCCGGATCGATGCCCTCGCGGTGCTGAGTCGACTGCTTGACGGTGCCGTGCGTGCGCACCTCGTGCCGCTCAACCAGGCACGCCTTGCTCGTCGCCCGAAGTCCGAGTCGACGACAAGCCTGCGTCCGCGCGCGCTGACGGCTGTTGAAGTGCCGATACTTCTCGCGGCGATCGATGATGCGCACTATCGGCGCTACATCGCCGCTCTCGTCTACACCGGTATGCGTGCCAATGAAGCGACCGCGTTGCGCATCGAGGACGTCGAACTTGCTCAGAGGACGATCCACGTGCGCCGAGCCTTCAGCATTGGCGCGGACGGCCGAGGGGTCGAGCTGACTCCCAAGAGTCACAAGGAACGGGACGTGCCGATCCCGGCGCCGCTCGTCGCTCCGCTGACCGACGCGATGGCCGGCAAGCACCGCGGCGACCTGGTGTTCACGGGCCCTCGCGGTGGACGAATCAATGCCTCGAACGTACGTCGCGCGATCGACTGGCAGACGCTTCGTTCGAAGCTGCACCGCGACGACCTCCGGCTGCACGATCTGCGCCACACGCTCGCGACGATGCTCTTCGACGCCGGTGCCTCGGCTAACGACGTGCAAGCAGTGCTGGGCCACTCGAGTATGCAGATGACTGAGCGCTACAGCCGCGCTCGCTCCGACGTCGCCAAGCGGGCGGCTGCTGCAATCGACTCGCTGTTCGGCTCAGGTCTGGGTCAAGCTGAGAGAGGCGGGGACTCATGACCATCATCCGAAACCAAGACGGCAGCATAACGCTCGGCGCTGACCGGCTGCCGGGCAGCGTGTGGGGCTCCAACCTGCGAGCGATCCTCCCGACGTCGCGGTGGGTAGCGCTAAGTCGTAGGACCGCGGAGCGCGCCGGTCGAGTGTGCAAAGTGTGTAATCAGCCCTCGTTCTACGGCGAGGGCACGCGCAACCCGGACTCTCACGAAATCTGGGAATTCGACGGACACGGATCTCACCCTGTGCAGCGGCTCGTGGGGGTGATCGCGCTGTGCGGCGCCTGCCATGAGACACAGCACTCCGGGCTGGCGGAGCTCAACGACCGGTGGGATTCCGTGATCGCGACGCTGTGCCGAGTGAATGGCTGGGACCGAGCGGATGCCGAGGCAGACATCGAGCGGTCTCGCGAACGCTACCGCCACCTGTCGAACATCGAATGGGATCTGGATCTCACGCTGCTAGAGGGGTGGGTGACGCTTGACGGGTATCCCGATCTCCTGATCCCGTCCGAGGATCGTGCAACTCTGGGGAACACACTCGACAAGACCAAGCGGAAGCTCTCGCTCATCGTTGGCGCCGAGATCCCCGACACAATATGGAGGTGTAGGAGTGGCCGAGTCGGGATCTAGGTTCACCACCGCGATGGACGTGGTCAGTGCGGCCGCGAAGGGCCAGATCTCTCGCGAAGAGCTGGCGTGTCGGCTGTGTTCTTGGAAGTACGAGCCGCAGTAGAAGACGACGGGCCCCGCGGACGACTGGGAAGAGCGACCCAATAGCTTCGATGCAGTCGAGTATGCGTACGTATCCGGCCTCATTGACGACGGCGCCTACGTCAAGATCTTCCAATGTGCTGCCGATCCTTCGTGGGGGGTGACGTGGAACAGGAACGCGCGCTAGCCTGCAAAGTTCGCCATCGATAGTGGCGCCCTTTGAGTGAGGCGCGCGGTGCTCTCGATGCCGCCGCGCGAACGGTGCTCGGGAGGGACTTCACATGCCGCCGCTAGACGAAACTGCTGAACGCTTTTATGAACGGCTGGCAGCGCGCGCTGAGGCTGAGGATTACGCTCCGATCGAAGATGTGGTCGGGTTGCCACGCGAAGCGCGAATTTGCACCGACCAGCTGGATCTGCTCATCGCGGATCCGCCTTTCCGGGAGGAGAACGACGACGCTCATGAAGGAGAGCGACCCGAGATCTCTGAGGCGTAGCTCGATTCGCTTATCCTTCACGATCTATAGGCTGAGCGCGTGAAGGTTGGTGCCCCGCGGCCGCGCGTATGGCTCCTCAGCGTCGCCGCCCTAGTTTTGTGCGCTGGCAGCGCTGTGGCCGGTGCTTATGCTGCGCTCGCGCTTGCGACCGCCAACCTCGAAAACTGGGGCGTGTGGTTGCGTCAGTTCGCCATGAGCCCGGGGGCGGCCGCATTCGCCGCGCTCGCCGCTGCCGCGATTGCTTTCGCCGGTATCAGCAAGCAGGTCCGAGTGTCTCGGTCTGCGTTGGACCATCAGCGACAAGAGGCAAGCCAGCTCGCCTGGTGGAGGACGTTCGAGTGGGCTTCCGGTCGTGGACTCCCGCAGGGGTCGGATGATGTTCCGCTGCCGCAGGCTGTCACCATCAGCACTCTTGAGAACCTTGTGAAGACAGCTACGACCGATGTTCAGCGAGCGGCTTGTTCAGGACTGATTGATGCGCTGACGTCTCGTGTGCTGCCGAACATCGATCGAGACGATGTCGACGCGGCAGCGGACGCAGAGAACGACTCGCCGGGTGCAATTGATGCGCTGATGTCTTACGTAGATGCGAGCGCTAGCACCGCCGCTGCCTCGTCCAGAGCTGAGGCGGCACTTTACGAGCCTCGGGTCGAGGCTGCGAAGTATGAACAGACTGTAATCGCCGCGCTTCCCGGCCTGAGTTCCGATGTGCGCGTATTCCTTGAGCCGCCGGTCACTGATTCGCGTACGGACGCGATTGTCGAGATTGCGGGCAGATCAGTAGCTGTGGAGGTGTCCTTCGCGCGCACACCAATGGTGGTTCGCGCTCGCGCTCGGAGTGCCTCTCAGCATCGAAGAATCGCGGGGCTTACGCCCCTCGTTCTTGTGTCACGATTTCAATCCCCGTTCTCCGACGAGGAAGAAGCTGAACTGCGCGTAGTGGTTGCGACTTGGAACTCTCCCGCGGACAACGAGAATCTCCTGGCAGATATTCGCCGCGCCAGCCTGCTGGGAGGCTGATCCAAGGGCTGAGTCCTTCGCTGAAGGGTTCGTTCACCCGGAACGATGTACGCAGAAGACGCAGCTGACCGGCCCAGGACCGGCCCAGACTTGTGTAGCGCGACGCCGCCCTCTAGCTCAAGGTGAATGTCGACCTTCCGCGGTAGCCACATATCTGGGTGAGAACTGTCGCGACAGTGCTTCCGAAAGCGCCGCTCACCAGGCCAAAGCAAAACCCCCGCCATGTAGAAGCTAGGCGAGGGTTTCTGGGACCGTTGTAACGACGGTCCGTGTGGCTCCGACGGGCGTCGATCCCGTGACCTCACGATTTTCAGTCGTGCGCTCTACCAACTGAGCTACAGAGCCGAGCGACATGTCTGCCGCTTCCTAGACGAAAGGCCTCCTCGAAAGAA
>Ga0308172_1001439_pt1 | contig 16479 bp, 14 predicted proteins | sample PhyGR2_FD_202134 | JGI IMG/M metagenome (GOLD analysis project Ga0308172, IMG submission 202134) | Phyllosphere microbial communities from UC Gill Tract Community Farm, Albany, California, United States - DLSLSG.R2 | ecosystem: Host-associated > Plants > Phyllosphere > Unclassified | place: USA... | reverse complement strand
CTGCTGCCGTCGAGGCCATCGCCTACCCTCCCAGGTTCGATGGATCGATTCTGGGCGGTGGGGTGCAGGCTGTCAGCCACCTATTGGTCGTAGGTGGCGGAAGGCCCGGCGCTGTGCGCCGCCGCCCGAGCATGGGCTCGGGCGCTACGGATATCCGGTTTCGGGGGGCCACCTGTAGAGCCGAGCCCACGCTCGGCTGCGCTTCTCAACGCAGCGCCAGGTCCACGGCGATGCCGGCAAACAGCGCGGCACCCACCCAGTTGTTGTGCAGGAAGGCCTTGAAACACGGGCCACGCTCGCGGTTGCGGCAGATCCAGAACTCGTACACCACCAGCGCGGTGGCCACGGCCACGCCAACCAGATAGTAGCCGCCCAGCCCGCCACGCACGCCAACCAGCGCCATGGTGGCCAGGAACAGCGCGTAGAGCACGCCCTGGATGACCAGATCGAGATCGCCGAACAGGATCGCGGTGGAGTGCGAGCCCATCTTCAGGTCGTCCTCGCGATCCACCATGGCGTACCAGGTGTCGTACGCGGTGGACCACAGGATGTTGCCGGCATACAGCAGCCAGCCCAGCATCGGCACCTCGCCCTGCACCGCGGCGAAGGCCATCGGGATGCCCCAGCCGAAGGACATGCCCAGGTAGACCTGCGGCAGATGGGTGTAGCGCTTCAGGTACGGATAGCTGGCGGCCAGGAACACGCCGATGAAGCTCAGGCCGATGGTCAGGCCGTTCAGGGTCAGCACCAGGCCGAAGGCCACCAGCATCAGCACCGCGAACAACACCAGCGCCGCACGGCCGCTGATCGCACCGGTGGCCAACGGGCGCGCCTTGGTGCGCTCCACGTGCGGGTCCAGCCAGCGGTCAGCGTAATCGTTGATGACGCAACCGGCCGAGCGGGTCAGCCACACACCGGCGGTGAACACGAACAGGGTCCACAGCGGCGGCAGGCCGCGCGCGGCCAGCCACAACGCCCACCACGTGGGCCACAGCAGCAGCAGCGTGCCGATCGGGCGATCGGCGCGCATCAGACTCCAGTAATGCCGCCAACGCGGCGTCGCCGGCGACTGCGGCGAAGTGAGGGGGGTATCAGCCATGGCGATAGGATACTCCTGCGCTGGAAGGACTGCGGCGCGGGCCTGGAAAATACAGGGCCCGATGCGCCTGCGCGCACCAGGCCCCGGTGTCCTGCCCCAGCGTGACGGTGGACTCAGACCTTGCCCCACGCTGCTGGCGCGTTGTGCCAGCGCCAAGCGCTCTCAATGATCGGAGCCAATTCTGTCCATACGGGCTGCCACCCCAGCACCCTGCGCGCGCGCTCACTCGAAGCCACCAGCCGAGCGGGATCACCGGCTCGTCGCTCAGCAGCGTCGTAGGGTACGCGCAAGCCAGACACGGCTTCAGCCGTCTGGATCACGTCCAGAACAGAGAAGCCCTGTCCATTGCCAAGATTGAACGCATGGGCACCAGGCTGTGCATCCATGTAATCCATCGCCAGCGCATGGGCTTGGGCCAGGTCCTGCACATGCACGTAGTCCCGCACACAGGTTCCATCTGGTGTTTCGTAGTCGCTGCCAAACACCTTGAGCCGCCCGCCCTGCCCCAGCGCCGAGCGCAATACATTGGGGATCAGATGAGTCTCGCAGGCATGCGCCTCTCCGATGCCGTGCTGGGGCAATGCCCCTGCGGCGTTGAAGTAGCGCAGGCATACCGAGCGCAGACCGTAGGCTGCAGCAGCGTCCGCCAAGATGCGCTCGGCCATCAGTTTGCTCGCCCCGTAGGGGTTGATGGGCTGCTTGGGATGGTCTTCGTCAATCAGTGCAGAACATGGCTCGCCAAAGATCGCCGCCGTGGAGGAAAACACGATGCGCTCTACCTCGTGACCTCGCATTGCCTCCAGCAGATTCACCGTGCCGGTGACATTGTTGGTGTAGTAAGCATAGGGATCACGTACCGACTCACCCACCAGCGACCGGGCCGCAAAATGCATGACTGCATCGAAGTGGCGGGCACCGAAAAGTCGTTGCAGAGCGGCAGCATCCAGCAAGTCGCCCTCTACCAGCTCTCCCCACGCCACGGCGCCACGGTGCCCCGTGGACAGATTGTCAAATACGGTTACCCGATGCCCCTGCTCGGACAAGTACTGGGCCATGTGGCTGCCGATGTAGCCCGCACCGCCGCATATGAGAACGTCATGCATGGGGATCTTCCCTGATCTGATAGGAAGAATGCCTGAAGCATCCTACCCCTGGAATGGACTGAGGATCGGCATACTCATGCCGATCCTCTACACGCCATCAATAGCAGGAAGTTATTCCTTGCCGTCAGACTTGTACTCGTAATAGCCGTAGCTGTAATAGCCTGTGGCACGCTTCTCGACCGCATTGAAGATCGCACCCTTGATCTGCACGCCGTTCTGCTCGAAGCGCTGCAGCGTCAGCTCGATTTCCTTGGCCTGGTTCACGCCGAAACGGGTGACCAGCAGGCTCGAGCCAGCGTGGGTGGCGACCAGCGCCGGATCGGTCACGGCCAGGATCGGCGGCGTATCGACGATCACCAGGTCGTACTTGCCGGACATGTCCTGCAGCAGCTGCGCGAAGCGCGGGTGCATCAGCAGCTCGGCCGGGTTCGGCGGAATGTCACCGCGCACCATGTAGTGCATGTTGTCCAGGCCGGACACCGGATGGATCACGTCGTCGACGCTGAGCTTACCGCCCAGCACGTCCGACAGGCCCTTCTGGGGCGACACACCCAGGATCTTGTGCAGAGTGCCCTTGCGCATGTCGGCGTCGATGACCAGCACGCGCTGGCCCGCTTGCGCGATGACCGCGGCCAGGTTGGTAGACACGAAGGTCTTGCCCACGCCCGGACGCGGGCCCGAGATGGTCAGGATGTTGTTCTTCGCTTCCAGCATGGCAAAGTGCAGGCTGGTACGCAGGCTGCGCAGCGCCTCCACCGTGGGGTCGGCCGGCGCGGACACCGCCAGCAGGTGCTGGCGACCGTCAGCGACCACGCGCGTGCCGTGCTTGCCCTTGCGCAGCTTGGGCAGGGTGTTGGATACGCTGAGCGGAATGGCGGCGTAGACCGGCAGGCCCAGCGCCTCGATGTCGGCCGGGTCTTCGATGCCCGGGTTGAGCATGCGCTGGAGGAAAACGAAGGCAACCGAGAGGAAGCCGCCGAGAAGCGTGGCGATGGCTACGATCAGAGCCTTGCGCGGCTTGACCGGGTTAGCCGTATCCACGACTGCCGGATCAACGATGCGCACGTTACCGACAGTACCGGCACGGGCAACGTCCAGCTGCTGCGCCTGGTTGAGCAGCGCGGTGTAGAGCTCGTTGCTGACCTGAAGATCACGGGTCAGGCGAAGCAGTTCCTGCTGGGTGTCCGGCAGCTGGCCGACCTGGCGCTGGAAGCCAGCCTTGCGGCCTTCCAGATCACCAATCTGCTTGAGCAGCGCACGGTAAGCCGGGTGTTCGCGGGTGAAACTGCGATCCATCTCCGCCTGCTTCAGGCGCAACTGCTGGATGCTCCCCTCCACGGCGACTTCCTGCTCCAGCAGACCCTTGGTCTGCATGGTGATGTCGACGGAATTGGCCTTGGACTGGTAAGTCGTCATCGCAGCTTGAGCTTCTTCAACCTGCTTCCGTACCGAGGGAAGCTGGTCCTTCACAAACTGCAGCTGGGCAGCCGCTTCTGCGGACCCCCGATCAACATTCTGCCTGACGTAGGCTTCCACTACCTGTTGGACCAGAGCCTCGGCCTTGGCTGCGTCTTGACTTTCGTAGACCACCTGCAGGATTCCAGACTCTTTACCCTGCTCACCAACCCTAACCTCACTCTGCAGACCCGAGATGACATCCAGGCGACGGCGCTTCACAACCGTAAAGCGCGTCCCTACGTTTGCATGCAGCTTCTGGACTTCAATCGTGAACCCGTTCGCGCTCGCAATTTCTCCTGCGACGCCAGTCAGAATTACATTTCCATCCTCGCCGAGGAGCCGGAATTTGCCGCCGTCCAAAGCCTCAATGGTCAAAGGAACTTCCAACCAGAGAGACGGCACTTCAAAACGCTGAAGAACGACGGTCTCTCCGCCCCAGCCATAGCTGGTCGCGCCGAACTTCGCAGTGGCCAACTGCCCTTGGGCATCCGGCGAGTAGCGACGCGCGAAGTAGGCACCAACCAACGGGAAACGTACCGGTTCAACGACCACATCCAGGTGAAGCTGATCGACGGCAGTGCCGATGACGGACCGGGAAGTGAGCAGTGCCACCTCGGTGGTAGCAGCCTTACTGCCACTTCCCACGCCAAGAGACGAAGAGAGCTCAGAAAGGCCCGGAATGCCAGGCATCTTAGACTCGACCTGCACCATCGCTTGGGCTTGATAGACAGGAGCTGCAAGCAGTGCATAACCGGCACCGATTACAAAGAAGGCAGCCGTGACGATCAAAATCAGCCACTTTCGATCAAGGACGACCCCAATCAGTTCGCGCAGGTCAATTTCGTCCCCTTTGACCGAACGGTTTTCCATTTGTTTCGTCATCGCTTCCACTTAGATTTCGAGTTCGATCAGTGTTGTTCCTCGCGCAAACCATCCAAATTACGACGATGCCTCAGCGCGGGCCAGCCCTATAGCTTACTCCAAGACCTTGATTAGCACACCATTCCGGCGGTGACAACGGACGCTCCCGGGGCCACGGAGGCTTGCCAGCCTGCTAATATGCGAGGCTGTCCATCAAAGAAACGCGTGACACACGTCTCACTTTTGGGCGGCGGGCACATCACAAGGATCAATTGAAATGTCAACTTCGACATTCGGCAGGATGCCGGCACCACGGCCGAAAGAGCGGCTGTGCGGCCACACACTACCAACCGACACTGAACTCCAGCTAGTGCGCAGCGCGTCAATGCCTGACCGAGAAGCTACGCAACCAGCCAGGTCATCGTGATCAGTCTTCGCCCAATCGTCTACGGCTATGCGGAGATGACTTGAGATGTTGGACAACCATGTGAAGTCAAGCTGCAGGATGCCCCGTACGGACCAGATCTACAGATGCGACCATCCAACAGCGCAAGGACCAACTCGATCACGGAAAGACCCTGAACTTCAAACCACGGATGCTTCTTCCAAATTCGCTGGACGAGATCGTTTCGCCGCAAACTGATACGAAAAGTAATGAGTGATCATCAGCAACAAGGCAATGCAGCATTGAAGAGCAAGGCGGTTAGGGGCGGCTTCGTCACCCTTTCCGCGCAGATGGCGATGATCGCGATTCAGATGGCATCCGTGATTATCCTGTCCCGCCTGCTTCCACCTGAGGACTTCGGGATAATTGCAATGATCATGGCGCTGATTGCGTTCATGACGCTGTTCCGGGATATGGGCTTGTCCACCGCATCCATACAGAAGGTAACCCTCAGCAACGAACAGGTCAGCACTCTTTTCTGGGTGAACGTAGCTGCAGGCCTTGTATTGACTGCCCTGGTACTTGCGCTGTCCCCCCTGGTGGCCTGGTTCTATTCAAGGCCAGAACTGCAGGCGGTTTGCGCAGCTCTTTCAGTATCTTTCCTGATTACAAGCGTCGGCGCTCAACATGGGGCAATGATGCAGCGCGAGTTGCGATTCCTTCCCAAAGCAATCGCTGACGTTTCGGGAGCACTCGTCAACCTGTTGATTGCATGCACCTTAGCATTCAAGGGACTTGGATACTGGTCCCTGGCTGTTGGCACCATTGCTGGGGCACTGACAACGACTACGCTCTATCTCGCACTTGGACGCTTCAGGGTGGGTCGCCCCCGGCGTGGTCAAGGCATCCGGGAAATGCTGGGCTTTGGCGCAGACGTGACCGGTTTCGAAATTGCCAACTACTTCAGCAGGAATCTGGACAATATCCTCCTGGGGCGAATCTGGGGGCCGTCGGCACTAGGCGCATATAGCCGGGCGTATCAGTTGATGATGCTACCCATCTATAGCCTGCGCACACCGATAAATGCCGTGGCGTTCCCGGTCCTCAGCCGCCTACGGAACGATCCTGCTGCCTTCCGTCACTACTACTGCAGAGTATCCACACTGCTGGCGTTCCTATCGATGCCGCTAATGGCCTTCCTTTGTGTGAACTCTAGGAACGTCATTTCCGTCTCCATTGGCGACAAGTGGCTCAGCGTGGTTCCGATTTTCGTACTGCTGGGAATAACGGGATTCATACAGCCCGTAGCCGGCCTACGCGGCATGGTTCTGCTTAGCCTGGGCCACTCCCGACGCTACCTCATCTGGGGCGTTCTGAATGCGGCCGCGGTCTGCCTATCGTTCGTGGTCGGGGTCAACTGGGGTCCGGAAGGAATTGCATTGGCGTATGCCCTGGTCAACTACGCGATACTCTACCCATCGCTGGTTTTCAGCTTCAAGGACTCGCCGCTGAGCACTTCGGACTTCTTCCGGTCAATCTCGCTTCCGCTGCTGGGCTCTGCGATCGCGTCCGCGATCAACTTCTTCTTGCTAAGAACCACCGCGCTCTCCTCCCCCATCGAAAGCATTGCAATCAACTTCGTGGTGTTCACGACTGCTTACATAGGCTGCATCGCCGTCGTGCCGAAGGGCAGGGAGACCTTGAAGTTCTACGCAAAGTTAATTCGAAACCCCGAACAATAAGTCATAGAAGATGAAAGCAATTTTGCGCGACTTGAAAAGGACTGCCAAACGCATCCTGCAAACGCTGGACGATGTTTTCGTTCGACTTGGTGCGGCAAATCGTTTTCTTGCAAAACTATATTATCTTCTCAACGGAAGGTACGGCCGGGAGCAACAGGCCAATCTTTCAGGGAAGCTTGCCTACAAGAAATCACTTAGCGATCCCTCGATCAACACAAGTCTCTTGAGGCGAAACATTCACCGTTTGGAAAAAGGGCTCCTGATGCGCCCTCGCCGGGTGCCGTTTGGCGTCAGCTACATTGGAGAGACGGTACTTGCATATCGCAATGCAGTTTCTTCGGGCACGGAGGGGGACGAACTTCGCTGGGCTCACGACGTTCTCAGTGAATACATGAATGTGACTCCCAATCATGAAGCGGTCGATGGATTCCGCAGCATCATGAATTCAGTCAGACACCCGTCGCCTGGCGGCCCCGCCGATGCAAGAAGGCTCATTCCATACACTCGGCTGGAATCAGACATGCCTCAGGTCGGGATCGATGATTTGCTGAAGCTCGCCAAGCATCGCCGCTCTGTTCGCTGGTACCGTCCCGACCCCATCCCGCGCGATGCGATTGACCGTGCAATCGAAATAGCTTCGTATTCGCCAACTGCATGTAACCGGCAGCCATACGAGTTCCGAATCTTTGATGATCCGGAACTGGTGTCCCGCATCATCTCGATCCCAATGGGGACCACCGGCTTTGCCGAACAGGTCCCGGCCGTCGCGGTGGTAGTTGGCAGGCAACGGAACTATCCGGCTGATCGGGATCGCCACCTGATTTACGTAGATGGCTCCTTGGCCGCCATGTCTTTCGTTTATGGGCTGGAAGTTCAGGGCCTGTCATCCTGCTGTATCAACTGGCCGGACATCGAAGCACTTGAAAGAAAAATGGAGTGCGAACTCCAACTGGCTTCAGATGAGCGCCCCATAATGCTCATCGCCTTTGGATACCCTGACTTAAGCGGCCTGGTGGCCAATTCGACAAAGAAGCCCCTCAGCACAATCTGCAAATACAACTTCGAGAAATAATGAACAACATTGTCTTCGAAATTAACGGCACTGGAACCCACAATAGAGGGGCCGAGTTGATGGCGATTGCCGTTTCTGAACAGGTGCGAGCAAGATACTCGAACCCGACAATCGTGGTCTCTTCACGGTTTGGAACGCCAGCAGATCTCAATCGCTATGGATTCCGTGCAACATGGGAGGCTCTGGGACGATTTGGACGATTGAAGACGTTTGCACGAGGACTTGCTTGGCGTTTCGACGCAAACAAGGCCAACCCTGCTTCTGTCGATGTAGTACTCGATGCGTCGGGCTTCGCGTTCTCGGATCAGTGGGGCGCTCAGCCAGCAGAGCTGCTGGTGACGAAGATGTCTCGCGCATACCGCAAGCGGCAGGATCTCTACCTCCTTCCCCAGGCATTGGGAACGTTTGAGAAGGAGTCCGTCCGCTCGGCGGTTAAAGCGTTGTTTGCCCGTGCAACACAGGTGTTCGCCCGTGACTCCAAGTCGCTGGAATCTGCAAGCCTGATAGGATCCCGCACCGAGGTGAGGCAGTGCCCTGACTTCACGGTTCTCGTAAAGCCTGTCGCAGATGCAAGCATCATCGTGCCGGAGCAGTTTGTCGGAATCGTCCCGAACATTCGCATGCTGGACAAGACTAAGAGCGGGGAAAGCTACTTGGGCTTCCTGCGTGCCGCGATTAGCCAGGTTCGCCAAAGTGGCCTGACTCCGGCATTCGTCCTGCATGACGCAGAAGAAGATCGAAAAGTGATTGCCATGCTGGGCGCAGACTATGCTGCCATACCCGTGCTTACTCACCACGATCCTCGCGTGCTGAAGTGGCTTCTCGGAAAGGCCAGCATAGTAATCGGATCACGCTTCCATGCATTGGTCAGTGCGCTGTCACAGGGTACCCCGTGCATTGGAGCCGGATGGTCGCATAAGTATCCGGAACTCTTTTCGGATTTCAACTGCTCCGACTATCTGGTCGATGATCTGGATGATCACGCTAAGCTTGATTATTGCATTCAGGCACTCTCCACCACTGAAAGAAGATCAGAGGCGTCCGCTCGAATCACTGAAGCTGCAAATGGCGTCAAAAGCTCTGCAGAGGCCATGTGGTCCCTTGTTTTCACGCGGATCGAAGAGCGCAGAAAGACAAGTCTGAAAGCGCGAGCCGGGTAACGCTGGCCAGCTAGCAGCCGTTCGCTCCGAATTTCCTTCCAAGTGATAGTCCAATGTCAAGTCTAGTTTCCATTTACATACCGACGTTCAACAGGCTTGAGATGCTTCAGCGGGCTATTCACTCGGTCTGCTCGCAGACGTACGATCACCTTGAAGTCCTTGTTGTCGACGATTGTTCCAGCGACGGTACGCGTGCGTATCTTGAACACCTCCCTGAGCAGGACGCAAGGATCCGGGTCTTTCTCAAGGATGCAAATTCTGGGGCATGTGCGAGCAGGAATATAGCGCTTCGCAACTGCAGAGGAGTGTTCGCAACGGGGCTGGATGATGACGACTATGTTCTTCCAAGTCATGTCCAAGAGCTGATTGACTGCTACCAATCCAAAGAGCGCGCTGGGCTTTCGGACGTTGTTGTCTTCCCGCAGATGGCAACGAGAGGAGAGGATGGTGAAGTGCGGAAGATGCATCAGCCACTCGCGCGCGTTGATTTTGGTGCGCTGAAAGTTAAAAACTACATTGGCAATCAGGTCTTCGCTCGAACGGACCGATACAGTGATGCCGGCCTGTTCGACGAGCGTCTCCCTGCATGGCAAGACTACGACCTTTGGCTGCGAATGGCCGCAAGGGGAGCAATCATGCATAAATCCCCTGCGCCGACATATATCTACGAAGATGATCAATCTTCGCAGAAAATAAGCAATGCAAAGTACGAAAGAATTCTTGGCGCCTACAATATTGTTTCATCTCAGAATTCACTCAACCTGTCCAGGCGGGAGAAGCTGATACTCAAGATGAACTATTTCAGGTACGCCCAGGCCCCGATGAGTATCGGCGATCTCGCTGCTTATGTAGCAAGTGGAATTGTCCTTTCACCATCCAAAACCTACGTAAAGAAAGTTCTAGGCAAAGCATTTGGCATGTCACAGACCAAGGGCTGGTCATGAGCGATGCAATGCGGCTGTCCCGCCATGACGTCACACTGTACGCTTCTTGCTTGCTATTCGCTCTTGACTCGGTCGCGAACTACTATTTTTCGATCCCGGTATTTGTAGCTTCAACGCCACTCCTGACCATACTCGCATTGTCCTGCGTTAGGGACCGACAGAGGCTGCTTCTCACGTTGATTGCGATAGTGCTGTTGATCAGTACATTCCTGATCAACAGTGTTCGATTTGGCCTCAGCCAGGACAATGTATCTGACGCGTTGTTCCTGATTCTGACCTTCGCTTACATCAGTGCGGCGTCAAGCGGCTCTGCAAGCCGGAGCGCCATCAGCAACGTAACCATTCTTTTCGCGCTTCTTTTCATTCCAGCTTTTCTGGGCATCAATAATAATTTTGGCAATGACGACGCGCTATCGTCAGGCTCAACAGACATTGAGTACCTTCGGGCCTATCGACAGGGTCTTTACAGGCTTCCTCACCTTGCCGCCTACCTACTCTCGTTCGGTGCAATGTGGTGGTTCATGCGATGGGAGGCGGATAAGAAGCGCGTTACGTATGCAGTCGTCTCAGCAGGCTTCCTGCTGACTTGCCTTTACACTGGTTCGCGGACGCCGGTGTTTATTTTTGTCATTGGCTTTCTGCTGTCCTTCATGGAGCTTTCGATAAAGAAGATTGCCATGCTGCTCATCGCCATATGCGTCCTCGCACTGGCAGTCACGAAGATTGACGATATCCTGCAACTGACGGAAGGCACGTTCTTCTATCAGTATCCATCGGCAGTCAAGACCGCTCTAACGAACTTCGAGCGCCTGAGCAGATTCATGATCTGGTCTTCCTGGTATGAGGCGATGGGATCATTCCGGCTGGAAGATTACGCTTTTGGACGATCATTTGCGCAATCCCTTGAGTACAACAGGATACATCTCGGCAATGCCATTTGGTTTCACAATGACTTTCTATCCATAATATATTCCTATGGAGTTCCAGTCTTTGTGATCTATGCCTGGATGCTTGTCGGGACAACTCGCAAGCTAGCGAAGGGATCGTTCACTCGCGGATCAACCATGCTGGTCACTTTTATCCTCGGATCCGGATTCCTCAACGGATTCTACAAGTACCTGCCTGTAGTGTTCCTGCTCACACTTTCCTATTGGCACTTCATTGACAAGAGACCTGACGGCCGTGATTGATCTCGATACTCCAGCCAGTTCCGACCGACCGATCCTCGATGTTTCTGTGGTTGCCGCAAACTACAACAATGCAAATTTCTTGCATGATTTCTTTGAGGCATGGCTGTCCAGCACCGCGATGCCATCCGAACTGATCTTTGTTGATGATGGATCGACGGACAACTCAGTAGAGATTGCCCGACTCTATCTGTCGAAGATCCCGTGCCTGCAAATAATCGAACTGCAAGAGAACAAGGGATTCGGGAACGCATTGAACGTCGGAATAGATAGCGCGACGTGCAAGTACCTTGCACGTATCGATCCAGACGATGTAGTCGTGGCTGATAGACTCGAGAAACAGGTTTTGGAGCTGGAGTCTGGTAGAGCGGATGTTGTGGGATCCAATGCTTACATCTTTCAATCCTCAGGAGCCAGGGTGGTCGGTGTAAGCAACTTCCCGATGGATCACTCGATGATCGAAGAAACGATTATTCGAGGCGAACACGGTGTCCTGCACCCAACAGTAACCGCGAGGACTTCGCTCTTCAGAGAGAACAAATATGTCCAGTCCAACGTACCTGCGGAGGACTATGACATTTTTGCGCGAATGCTAAGCTCGGGCGCACGGTTCCATAATATCCAGGAGCCGCTGCTACGTTATCGCATCCATCAACGAAGCGCCTCCAATATACTGCCGTTCAGCACGATTGAGCGCACTTACCGTATCCGAGATGAAGTTTTCGGAACACGAACGTCTCGAACAGCAGTTCGACTCTATTATTGGCACATAAAATTCTATCGAAAGCATCTTTTTGCACAGCGGAGGGCGGAGAGGCTCTTCTACTTGGCACTGGCCTCGGGCTTGCGGCCAGACAAGGCAGTCCGACGGGTTATCCGCAGTTTGCGAAAATGAGAGAGGCTTAATTCATGGGACTGTTCGATCTGATCAGGGAAGATTTTTTGGCAAACAGCCATGCGAAGTCGCGCTTTGTTCTCGCCTTTTTTCGCGCAGCCAACTGGAGCTTGAACTCCGGCGCCGTAGTTAGAACTCTGTGCACCCCCCTGAGAATCGCATACCGCGTAGTGGTTGACTGGGTGATGGGAATCGATATTCCATGCAGTACTCGTATAGGCAGGCGCGCTGTTCTTTATCATAGCCACGCGCTCGTGATCAATGAGGCCGCGATTATTGGCGATGACTGCATACTTAGGCACTGCGTCACGATTGGCAACAAGATCACGGCTTCTGGGGAGACGGGAGCGCCCATTGTTGGCAACGGCGTTGAATTCGGAGCGGGAGCCGTTGTGATCGGCCCCATAACAATTGGAGATAACTCGAAAATCGGGGCACTCTCCGTTGTAACGCGTTCAGTATCAGCCGGTTCCATCATGGTTGGGAATCCAGCCCGCGCCATCGAACGCCCTGATACGTCCCCGCACAGCGAGCCAACTCGCGGAGCAACATCTTGAAAATCAGAATTCTCGGCATTCGCGGCGTACCTGCCGCGCATGGTGGCTTTGAAACATTTGCCGAACATCTTTGTCATCACCTTGTCGGTATCGGCTGGAATCCGGTGGTCTACTGCCAGGAGGATGGCAGTGGCGAGATGTGGACAGATGAATGGATGGGCATCGAAAGAGTACACATCCCCGTTTCCAATCCGGGCCCATTGGGCACGATTATTTTCGATTGGAAGTCAATGCGCCATGCGGCTAAAGAACGGGATCCATGCCTGGTCCTTGGGTACAACACTGCAGTCTTCCTTTTCCTTCTGCGGATTCGCAGTATCCCGAACGCCATAAACATGGATGGCATCGAGTGGGCGAGAGCCAAGTGGGGCCCCATCGCTAAGCTTTGGTTCTGGCTGAATGACTGGGCCGGTTGCTGGCTTGGGAAGCACCTGGTGGCCGACCACCCTCAGATATCGAAGCATCTTTCATCGCGTGTCAGTACCAAGAAGATAACGATGATTCCGTATGGCGCGGTTCCAGTGCGTTCAGCGGACCCTTCACTTCTTGAACGATGGCAGCTCGAGCAAGGCCGCTTCCTGACTGTAATCGCTCGCCCCGAGCCGGAGAACTCCCTTCTGGAGATAGTGCAGGGATTCTCGAAGCAACGCAGAGGCGTCAAGTTGGTGGTACTTGGGAACTACGACCGCTCCAACGCATATCAGAAGCTCGTGCTGGAGTCAGGAAGCGATGAAGTTGTTTTCACCGGCGCGATCTACGAGAAGCCTGTAGTGGAATCCCTCCGATTCCACAGCCTGGCGTACGTGCACGGACATCGAGTGGGAGGTACGAATCCATCGCTGGTCGAGGCTCTCGGAGCTGGAAACGCTGTTTTTGCTCATGACAACCGCTTCAATCGCTGGGTCGCAGGTGATGGTGCACAGTATTTTTCTGATGCAGACACTTTCTCTGCCCTCTTGGACGAGGTGCTCTCAGACGGCGCAGAGCTGAAAAAGATGGCTTCGGCATCGCTTTTGCGGTTTGAATCAGAATTTACATGGCCGATTGTTCTCCGAAAGTACGAGTCACTCCTCAGGGAAATTTCCGAAAGTCAATCTGCGCAGGCACCCTGACCAGCTGTGCTGGAGATAGCTGCTGAGCGCAGATTGGGTGGGAGTCGCCAGCACTTGGGAATGAGCATCAAGATCCCATCGCTTGCCGCGAGGGAGTTCAAGGAGCACTAATGAAAATCGCCGTTGCTGGAACCGGCTATGTTGGCCTTTCCAATGCCGTACTCTTCGCTCAGAACCACGATGTGGTGGCCCTCGACATAGACGCCGGCCGCGTTGCGCTTATCAACGACGGCAAGTCACCTATCGAGGATGCTGAGATCCAAGCCTATCTGGCGCAAGCAACCCTACAGTTGAGAGCAACGCTCGATCCGCAGGATGCCTATGCCGGCGCCGCGTTCGTGATCATCGCTACGCCCACGGACTATGATCCGCAGACCAATTACTTCAACACCGGCTCGGTGGAGTCGGTTGTCCGCGATGTCGTAGCAATCAACCCCGATGCGGTGATGGTCATCAAGTCCACCATTCCGGTGGGCTGCACGGACGAGCTTCGCGAGCGGTTCGGCACCCGCAACATCATCTTCTCACCCGAATTCCTGCGCGAAGGGAAGGCGCTGTACGACAACCTTCACCCCAGTCGCATCATCGTGGGTGAACGCTCCGAGCGTGCGGAAGCGTTTGCCGGGTTGCTTCAGGAAGGCGCGGTGAGCAAGAACGTACCTACGCTGTTCACCGATTCCACCGAGGCAGAGGCGATCAAGCTGTTCGCCAACACCTACCTCGCCATGCGCGTTGCCTATTTCAACGAACTGGACACCTACGCTGCGTCGCACGGGCTGGACACGCGCCAGATCATTGATGGCGTGAGCCTGGATCCGCGCATCGGCAGCCATTACAACAACCCTTCGTTCGGCTACGGCGGCTACTGCCTGCCGAAGGACACGAAGCAGCTGCTGGCCAACTACAGCGACGTGCCGCAGAACCTGATCCACGCCATCGTGGAAGCCAACCGCACCCGCAAGGATTTCATCGCCGAGGAGGTGATCCGGCGTTCGCCCAAGGTGGTCGGCATCTATCGTCTGGTCATGAAATCCGGCTCGGACAACTTCCGCGCCTCGGCCATCCAAGGCGTGATGAAGCGCATCAAGGCCAAGGGCATCGAGGTAGTCGTCCACGAGCCGGTCCTGCAGGCTCCGCTCTTCTATAACTCCCGGGTCAACAACGACTTGGAGCGCTTCAAGGCCGAGTGCGACGTGATCCTGGCCAATCGGCTGTCGCCTGAGATTACGGACGTTTCGGAGAAGGTCTATACCCGGGATCTGTTCGGAAACGACTGACACCAGGGCCTCTGACGACGAAGCCCCCTCCCCTGGCAGGCCACGCCCTAGCCGCCAGGGCAGATTTTTCCCGCGGAGTTCGCTAGAATCCCCGGCTACCACCGGGTAACCGGTAGTGGCAGTACAACGCGCCCGTAGCTCAGCCGGATAGAGTAGTGGCTTCCGAAGCCATTGGTCGGGGGTTCGAATCCCTCCGGGCGCGCCATCTTCCCCTGCTCGTACCCGTCACTCCGGGCCTCTCGCTTGCGCTTCCACGTCAACGCGGTTCAGGAGCGAACGGCTTCGAGCGATGTGCGCAACCTTGAAGATCGCGCACGACGATGGAAAGCGTCTGCCCTTTGTGCACGGCACCGGGCAGGAAGGCGCCCTTGCCGTCGTACAGGAAGGTTTCAATCTCACCACGTGTAACCACCAGGTCCGCAGCCGGCGGCTTGAGCTCTTCCAGAACAACACTGAAGGGACGCCAGGCCAGGCCGTGTTCGTCGCGGATATCGGTCGATACCGCGTGTGCATGCGCCTGCCGATCCACGCTGGCCAGTGGCAGCCGTAGTGCCTGCGATCCCTCCGTAGCGATCTGGAACCTGCCAAGGACCACGGCATCCACGGTTTCACTGCCGATGTAGGTGATCGTGGCCTCGGGACACTGCACCGCATCGGCCGGGTGCGATGCACACGCGGCCACGCTTGCGGTCAGGAGCAGAATGTTCGGCCGGATCATGGGCTGGCACCTGGCACATCGCTACCCTGCCCAGGGTCTGCAGCGGCGCACGCAGCGGTAGCGCCCGGCCTGCGCGCATAGCTGTAATCGGGATCGCGCCAGGCGCGCACGATCGGGCTTCGTGCGTGCCTGATCACGCCGGGGAACCAGGACAACGCGAACACCACGGCCCAGATCGCAGCCAGCCAGAGCCAACGGCTCGAGGCATAGGCCCAGATCATGGGCAACGCAGCCAGCGTTACGATGACCTGCGTATACAGCAGGTAGAGCGTGTGCAGACCCAAGCGGGGATCCGAGCGCAGCACCACGCCACACCCACGGCAAGCCACCCTCGCTTGGCGTTTCCATGCGGAACGCCGTGGAAACCGCTGCCCTGCTGCGCCGCAAAGTGGACAGGTGAAGGTCAGCAGGCGCATCAAGCAGCTCCTCTCTGTCGATTGACATCAACTGTCGGGCACGAAGCCGAGCCTAGCATGCGCTTGGCAGGGGGGGGGCGCCACAAACAGCAACGCCGGGCAGTGCCCGGCGTTGCTTTCAGATCAGTCGAGCATGGCTTGACTCTACAAAAGCCGGTCAGTACTTGCCGTCGAACGCGAAGATCGGCTTGCGCTGCTTCCATGCGCCGGCGGTGAAATCCGGGAATTCCAGCGTCTGGAAGCCGTTGGCGATCGACTGCTCGGACAGCGGCGTGATCGCACTCCAGGTCACCGCGTCGTAGATGTCGATCGGCATCGGTGCCTTGGCTTTGAGCGCTTCAACAAATGCATGGATGACGAACCAGTCCATGCCGCCGTGGCCGGCGCTGGCGGCGGTGTCGGCATTCTGTTTCCACAGCGGGTGCTCGTACTCGTCCTGGTACTTCTTGAACTCTTCCCACTGGTGCGGCGGGCTGCGGCCTTCGATGTGGAT
>Ga0308172_1001424_pt1 | contig 16639 bp, 9 predicted proteins | sample PhyGR2_FD_202134 | JGI IMG/M metagenome (GOLD analysis project Ga0308172, IMG submission 202134) | Phyllosphere microbial communities from UC Gill Tract Community Farm, Albany, California, United States - DLSLSG.R2 | ecosystem: Host-associated > Plants > Phyllosphere > Unclassified | place: USA... | reverse complement strand
TATGGCATTGCCGCCAACCTGGAATTCCTCACCCCGGGCGAGTTCGTCGCCCGCGCGCTCAACGCCAACGTGCCGGGCGAGCACGACGACCTCACCGCGGCGGCGCTGCGCTGGAAACTGTATGCCGGGCTGACCGACCCGGCGGTGCTGGCACAGGCCCCGATGCAGGCGCTGCAGGCCTACCTGTCGGCGGCCGACCCGCTCAAGCCGTGGGCGTTGGCCGGCGAGCTGGCGGCGGTGTACGAGAAGTACCAGGCCTGGCGTCGCGACTGGCTGCTGCGCTGGGAGGCCGGGGCCGACGCGCAGGACCCGCAGGCCATCCTGTGGCGGCACATCGCCAGTGGCCACCAGTACCGGGCGCGCCGCATCGATGCCTACCTGTCGCGCTTCGAAGGCCCGGGCCGGCCATTGCCGCAGGGCCTGCCGGCGCGGGTGTTCGCCTTCGCCACGCTCAACATCTCCCCCGACGTGCTGCGGGTGATGGCCACCCAGGCCCGGGTGGGCACGATGCACTTCTACCTGCCCACGCCCACCCAGGCCTACTGGGGCGACCTGCAGACGCTCGGCGAGAAGCTGCGCAGCGGCGCGCCGGACCCATTCGGCGACGCGGCCGGCGAGAACCGCCTGCTGCAGGCCTGGGGCGCGGCCGGCCGCGACTTCATGGCAGTGCTGGGCAGTTATGAAGTGGTGCACCCGTCCGGCGAGATTGCCGCCTACGACGATCCCGAAGACGACGCGCGCCCGGACATGGACGCCGGCGGGCTGTCCGACAGCCTGCTGCACCGGCTGCAGCGCGACCTGTTCCATCGTCGCGGCCAGCCGGCCGGCGCGCGCCGCGAGGGGCTGCGCCACGACGACCCCAGCCTGCAGGTGCACGCCTGCCACACCCGCCTGCGCGAGTTGCAGGTGCTGCACGACCAGCTGCGCGCGCTGTTGCAGGACCCCCGCTTCGATCCGCCGCTGCAGGCCCGCGACATCGCGGTGCTGGCCCCGGACATCGATCCCTACGTGCCTTATCTGGAAGCGGTGTTCGGCGGGCGCAGCGGCGGCGAGGACCATATTCCGTACGCGCTGGCCGACACCAGCCCGCTGGCCGGCGAACCGCTGGCCGATGTGTTCGTGCACCTGCTGGGCCTGCCGGTGTCGCGCTTCGGCTTGAACGAAGTGCTGGACCTGCTGGCCAGCGCGCCGCTGGCCGAGGCGGCCGGGCTGGATGCGGCCGCCTTTGATCGCCTGCACGACTGGCTGCAGGCCGCCGGCGCGCGCTGGGGCCTGGATGCCCAGCACCGCCACCAGCACCAGGCCCCGCGCGACGATGCCTTCACCTGGCAGTTCGCGCTGGACCGGCTGCTGCTCGGTCATGCCAGTGGCAGCGACGGCGATATTGCGGGGGTGGCGCCCTGGCCGGAACTGGAAGGCAGCGCGCTCGACGCGCTGGATCGCCTGCTGGGCCTGCTGCGGGTGCTGGCCCGCTACCAGCGCGTGCTGGGCGAGGCGATGCCGCCGGCGCACTGGCGCCAGCGCCTGCTGGCGTTGCTCGACGCGCTGCTGCCGGTTCCCCCGCAGGCGGCCAGCAGCCAGCGTGCGCTGGAGCGCCTGCGCAAGCTGATCAACGAATTTGCCCGCGACGCGCACCAGGCCGAGTTCCAGGGCGAGGTGGCCCCGGAAGTGGTGCGCGCGCATTTCGCCGGCGTGCTGGCCGAAGCGGACACCCGCGCGCCGCTGCTCACCGGCGGGATCAGTTTCGGCCGGATGGTGCCGATGCGCCTGCTGCCGTTCCGGGTGATCTGCGTGCTGGGCCTCAACGACGGCGATTTCCCGCGCCGCGATCCGGCCGCCGGGCTCAACCAGCTCACCGCCGAACTGGGCACCGACAAGCGCCGCTACGGCGACCGCTCGCTGCGCGAGGACGACCGCTTCCTGTTCCTGCAGCTGTTCGCCTCGGCGCAGGACGTGTTCTACCTGAGCTACCTGGGCGCCGATCCGCGCGATGGCAGCGTGCGCGAGCCCTCGGTGCTGGTCAGTGAACTGATCGACGCGGCGGCCGAGTACCACCAGGTGCCGGCCACCGCTGCCCGCCAGCTCACCGTGCGCCACGCGTTGCAGCCGTTCGCGCCGGCCGCGTTCGGCGGCGGCGACGAGCCGCGCCGCTTCAGCTATCGCCAGCAGTGGCATCCGGCCGCGGGATCGCTGGGCGGGCGGCGACGCCCGCTGGGCGCGTGGTTCGACCAGCCGTTGCCGCCGGCCGACACGCTGCCGGGCGAGAGCGAACTCAGCCTGGATGCGCTGCGCCGCTTCCTGACCGATCCGGCCAGCCAGTTCCTGTCGCAACGGCTGGGTCTGCGCCTGCCCGAAGACCTGGCCGACGCCGACGATGTCGAGCCGCTGGTGATGGCCGCGCGCGGCACCGACACCCTGCGGCTGCAACAGGCAGTGATCGACGCCACCCTGGGCCAGGACGAGGCGCCGCTGTATCCGCGGCTGCGCGCACGTGCGCTGCTGCCGTCCGGTGCGTTGGGCGAGCGCCAGTTCGAGGTGCTGCAGGGACAGACCCGCCCCTACGCGCAGGCGTTGGCGCAGTGGCAGGCCGGCAGCGTGGCCGACAGCCGCCGGCATGAGGTGGATATCGATGGCGTGCGCCTGCACGGGCGCATCAACGACGTGCATGCGCAGGGCATCGTGCGCCTGCGCCCGGGGCCGCTCAACGGCCGCGCCGCGATCCGCAACGGCCTGGACTGGCTGCTGGCCAACGCCGCCGGCGACACGCTGCCGCTGGTGCAGTTCCACGACAGTGGCGAGGATGGCCTGGGCCCGCATGTGCTGCCGCCGCTGCCGCCCGAACAGGCGCAGCAGGTGCTGCGGCGGCTGCTGCAGCTGCGCAACGAGGGGCTGAGCGCGCCGCTGTTGTATGCGCCGTCCACCGGTTGGGCGCTGTATACCGCCCTGCCGGCCAAGCGCGAGGCCGAGGGTCGCGCGCGGTGGTATGGCAGTGACCGCAGCTGGGCCGAATCCAGCGGTGCCGGCTACCAGCTTGCGCTGCGCGGCCACGATCCCTTCGCCAGCGCCGACAGTTACCGGCAGCTGCTGCACAACAGCTTCGTGGTGTTCACCGCGGTGCGCGAAGGCCGGGTGTTTGCCGGCTTCGACGAACAAGGCGCCGCACGATGACCGCTCCCGACCTGCTTCATGACCCCTACCTGGCGCTGCCGCTGGACGGCGTGCGCCTGATCGAGGCCAGTGCCGGCACCGGCAAGACCTTCACCCTGGCCACGCTGTTCACCCGGCTGGTGGTGGAAAAAGGCTGGCGCATCGGCCAGATCCTGGCGGTGACCTTCACCGACGCGGCCACCCAGGAACTGCGCAAGCGCATCCGCGAACGCCTGGCCCTGGCCGCGCAGTTGGTGGAACGCGCGCCGAGCGAGGATGACAGCCCTGAGGTGGTGCTGACCCGGTGGATCCTGCAGCGCCAGCTGGCGCTGGGCGAGGAAACCCCGGCCGCGTTGGCGCGCCGGCTGCAGACCGCCGCCGATGAAATCGACCTGGCCTCCATCTTCACCATCCATGGCTTCTGCACCCGGGTGCTGCGCGAGCATGCGCTGGAAAGCGGCCACACCTTCGACCCGCCCGCGCTGCTGCCCAGCGAACGCGCGCTGCACGACGAACTGGCCGCCGACCTGTGGCGGGTCCATGCCAACGATGCGGCCACCGTCGATGCGCTGACCCGCCTGTGGTCGTCGCCGGAGGCGCTGGCCGGCGACCTGGCCACGCTGATCAAGCCGTTGCCGTTGTTGCCGCCGGTGCCCGCTGTGGAGAACGAGGATCCGCGCCCGGCGCATGCGCTGGCCGCGCGCCAGTTCGCCGAGGCCTACCGCCAGCACGGCGACGCCTTCCTGGGCGAGGTCTGTGCCGCGGTCGAGACCAAGGTGCTCAATGGCACCAGCTACAAGCTGGCCTGGCTGGAGCCGCTGAGCGTGCAGCTGCACCGCTGGGCCGGGGCGGACGATCCGGGCGCGCCACTGGACGCCGACCCGGAGCGGCTGCGCCGGCTGAGCCCCGAAGAACTCAGCGCGCGCACCAACAAGGCGCACGCCGGCAAGGCGCCGCACTCGCCGCTGCAGCACGCGCTGGCGCTGTACCTGGCCGCCACCGATGCGCTGGCGCAGTGGCAGCGCGGCCAGGCCATCGCCTTCCTGCACGCCCTGCGCGACCAGGCCCGGGCACGCCTGGCCGAGCTCAAGCGGATAGGCCGCGTGCAGACCTACGACGACCTGATCGACGGCGTTGCCGACGCGCTCGACGGGCCGCATCGCGCCGTGCTGGTGCAACAGCTGCGCGCGCAGTACGCGATCGCGCTGGTGGACGAATTCCAGGACACCGATGACCGCCAGTGGAGCATCTTCCAGCGCGTGTTCGGCGATTCGGAGGAAACCCGCGCGGCGGGCCTGGCCCCGGCCCTGTTCCTGATCGGCGACCCGAAGCAGGCGATTTACGGGTTCCGCGGCGGGGACATCCACACCTACCTCAAGGCCAAGCACCAGGCTGATCCCGCGCCACCGCTGGACCGCAACTTCCGCTCGCGGCCGGCCGTGCTGCAGGCCATCCAGGCGCTGTATGCCAACGCCGGCGACACCGCCTTCCTGGAAGCAGACATCCGCTTCGAGCCGGTCCACCCGGGCAGCACCCGGCTGGATACCGACTTCCTGCGCGACGGCATGCCGGCGCCCGGCCTGACCCTGCGCCTGCTCGACAACCCCGAAGGCGGCGCGCTCAAGGCCGATGCTTCGCGGCAACAGGCCAGCGATGCCTGCGTGGCCGCCATCCACCAGTTGCTCAGCGAGGCCCGCCAAGGCCGCGCGCTGCTGCGCGGGCAGCCGCTGCAGCCCGGTGACATCGCCGTGCTGGTGCGCTCGCACAAGGAAGCCACGCGCATCCAGCAGGCGTTGAGCGCGGTGGGCATTCCCGCCGTCGCCGCCGGCAAGCAGAGCCTGTACGCCACGGCCGAGGCGCAGGACCTGCGCGTGCTGTTGCTGGCCCTGCTGCAGCCAGCCGACGAAGGCCGCCTGCGCGCGGCGTTGTCCACCGTGCTGCTGGGCGAAGATGCCGCCGCCATCGACGCGCTGGAGCGCGAGGGCGACGCACAGCGCAGCTTCCAGGTCCGCCTGCTGCTGTGGCGCGAACGCTGGCAGCGCGGTGGTCCGTTCGCGGTGATCGCCGACCTGTGCGCCGAGCACGCCGAGCGCCTGCTCGGCCTGATCGACGGCGAACGCCGCCTCACCAACTACCTGCAGCTGGGCGAACTGCTGCAGCAGGCCGCTGCGCAGACGCTGGGCATGCACGGCCTGCTGGACTGGCTGCAGGTGCAGATGGCCCATGCCGACCAGAACGACGAGGCGCAGCTGCTGCGGCTGGAGTCGGACGCGCGCCGGGTGCAGATCATCACCCTGCACAAGAGCAAGGGCCTGGAGTACCCGCTGGTGTTCCTGCCGTTCGTGGGCATCGGCGGCAGCGCGCCCAATACCGACACCCATTGCACCGTGCACGCCAACGCGCGCCGCGAGCTGCACTGGAAACTGGACAAGGACGAGGCCTGGAGCGCGGCCAGCACGCGCAGCGCGCAGGAACAGGAGGCCGAAGACGCGCGCCTGTTGTACGTCGGCCTGACCCGCGCCGAGCACGCGCTGTGGATCGCCGCGGGCGACCTGGCCGGCGCCGCGAAAACCCGGCTGGCCCCGATGCTGTCCGACCTGGAAGCGCTGCGCGCGCATCCGGACATCGCCGTGATCCAGGCACCGCTGGAACCGCGCCCGGCGCAGCTCGCCAGCGAACGCGACGGCGATCTTCCGCCGGTGCGCGCGCTGACCCGGCGCATCCCGCACGACTGGTGGGTGTACAGCTTCACCCAGCTGGCGCATGCCGATGCCGGCCACGACACCGATGCGGCCGCCACCGAAGTGCCGGCGCCCGCCGCCGACGAACCCAGCGGCGAGGATCTCACCCTGGACACCACGCAGGCCGTGCCGCTCCGCGACGACGAGGTCGACCCCCGCTTCATGGGCAGCCGCTTCGGCAACGTGCTGCACGATGCGCTGGAGAACACCGACTTCGCGCGCTGGGCGCACTGGCAGGCCGGGCAACCGGCGCCGGATGACGAGGCGGACGTGCTGCGTACCTCGCTGGTCGAGGAAGGCTATGCCGACGAAGACCTCGACGATGGCGTGGCGGTGCTGACCGCCCTGGTCGGCCAGACCCTGACCGTGCCACTGCCGGAAGGCGGCGCGCTGCACGACCTGCCGGCCGCCGACCGGCGGGCGGAGATCGAGTTCCACTTCGCCATGCAGCCCACCGCCGTGCCGTTGCTGCTCGACCTGCTGCACGCGCATGGGCTGGTCCGCGAACGGCGCGGCTTCGGCACGCGGCGCAAGCTGGAGGGCCTGATGACCGGCAAGATCGATCTCACCTACGTGCGCGGCGATCGCTGGTACGTGCTCGACTACAAATCCAACCGGTTGCCCGGCTACGACCCGGTGCGGCTGCAGGGCGCCATGCAACACAGCGAATACGACCTGCAGGCGTTGATCTACACCGTGGCGCTGCACCGCTGGCTGCGCTTCCGCCTGGGCGCACGGTACGACTACGCGCGCGACATGGGCGGCATCCGCTACCTGTTCTGCCGTGGCCTGGATGCCTCGCGCGCCGACAGCCCCGGCGTGTATGCGCACCGCTTCGACCCGGTCCTGGTGGATGCACTGGATGCCTTGTTCGCCGGTGGCGAGCACGCCCAGGCGCGCATGGCGGCCCGCGCGCGGGGTGAAGCATGAGCCTGCTGGCGGCACTGAAGAACAGCGGCGCGCTGCGCACCCTCGATCACGCGCTGGCGCAGAGCCTGCGCCGGTTGCGCCCGGACACCCCCGATACGGTGCTGGCCGCGGCCGCGCTGGCCTCGCTGGCCGTGTCGCAGGGGCATGCCGGGCTGGACCTGCGCCAGCCGCAGCGGTTGGTCGAGATGGACGCCCCCTGGCCTGAGGCCGACACCTGGCGCGAGCAGCTGCAGGCCTCGCCGTGGGTGGACGTACCCGACACAGACGGCGCCCCGGCGACCGACGTCCCGCTGGTACTGGAAAACGGCCTGCTCTACCTGCGCCGCTACCGCGAGTACGAGCGCCGCCTGGCCGAGGGCCTGCAGCGCATCGCCACGCATGCATCGGGGCAGGCCGATCCAGCGGCGCTGGCAACGCTGTTCGCGCAACTGTTCCCGCAGGCGCGCGAAGGCATCGACCACCAGGCGCGTGCGGCGGGCGTGGCACTGCGCCATCCGCTGGTGCTGGTCACCGGCGGGCCGGGCACCGGTAAGACCACCACCATCGCGCGGCTGTTGGTGCTGCTGGCGGCCCAGGCCGTGCAGGCCGACCAGCCGTTGCCACGGGTGGCGCTGGCCGCGCCCACCGGCCGCGCCGCCGAACGCATGGCCGAAAGCCTGCGCCTGGCCGTGCAGCGGCTGCGCCTGCTCGGCATTGCCCCCGCGCTGTGCGACGCCATGCCCAGCACCGGGACCACCCTGCACCGGCTGCTCGGGGTGATCCCCGATTCGCCGCGCTTCCGTCACCACGGCGACAACCCGTTGCCGTTCGACGTGGTGGTGGTGGACGAAGCGTCGATGATCGACCTGCCGCTGATGACCAAGCTGGTGGAAGCGATCGCCGCCGGCACCCGGCTGGTGTTGCTGGGCGACCCGGACCAGTTGCCGTCGGTGGAAGCGGGCGATGTGCTCAGTGCGATCCTGCGTGCCAGCGGCGATGGCCTGGGCACCCAGGCCGACGATCACGCCGCGCTGCACACGCTGCTGGCCCCGGCCGCCCTGCAGCCGCTGGCGGCGTCCACGCAGTTCGGCGGTCGCCGGGTGCAGCTGCAGCGCGGCTATCGCCAGACCGATGCGTTGGACCTGGCACCGCTGGCGCATGCCGTGCGCGAAGGCGACCCTGCCACCGCGCTGGCCCTGCTGCGGGGCGGCCAGCTGGCCGGCGTGCACTTCCACGAAGACCAGGTCGACCCGTTCCAGCAGCACCGCGACCACCTGCTGTCGCACTGGCGCGGACTCGGCGATGCCGTCGACCCGGGCCAGGCATTGGCCAACGCCGGTCGCATCCGCCTGCTCACCGCCGTGCGCGAAGGTCCGCAAGGCGCGCGCGGGCTCAACGCGCGCATCGAAGCGCTGCTGGCCGGCGTGCCACGCGCGGGCATGGCGCCGGGCTACTTCCACGGGCGCTTGCTGCTGGTCACCGAGAACAGCTACCGCCACCGCCTGTTCAACGGCGACATCGGCATCTGCCTGGCCGACCGCCACGGTGCGGTCACCGCCTGGTTCCCCGGCGACACGCCCGATCAACCCCGCGGCTTCCATCCGGGCGCGTTGCCCGCGCACGAAAGCGCCTTCGCGATGACCGTGCACAAGGCGCAGGGGTCCGAATTCGATGAGGTCTGGTTGCAGCTGCCGTGGCGCGACAACCGGGTGCTGTCGCGCGAGCTGCTCTATACCGGCATGACCCGCGCACGCCAGTCACTGCATGTGCTGGGCAGCGCGCCGGTACTGGAGGCCGCATTGAAGCGGCATGCCAGCCGCGTGTCCGGGCTGGCGACGCGGCTGACGGGCAACACGGCTGCATCCGGTGATGCAGCCGTGGCCGAACCTGCGGTGCAGGCGCCGACGCCGGCCCAGGGCCAGCTGTTCTAGCGCCGCGCCGGGCTTACTCGGGAACTACCACGGTGCCGTCGGGGAACACGATGGCGCCGTCGCCGCTGGCGTCGAAGAAGCCCACCTGGTGGGCATTGGCCAGTACCTGCACCAGGCCATGCGCGTTCTCGGCCACCGAATCGGCGAACGAGGCATAGATCACGTGCTGGCCGACGCTGTAGTCGGTCACTTCGGGACGGTCGTCTTCGTCATCGGCCAGCGGGCCGTTCATCGGCGGGAAGTGCTCGACGATGGCGGCGAACCAGGCCTGCAGCGCCGGCACCGACACGGCCGGGTCATCGTACTCGTGCTTCTCGCTCCACTCGGTCTGCGCGTCGTACCACTCCAGGAAGGCCGCCGCATCGCGCGGGGCCACGGCCGGGTCGAACACCATCATGTCGTAACTCATCCAGGATCACCTTTTTCAATGCAGAAATGCAGGGGTCAGGATAGCGTTGATCGGCGCGGGCTGGCGCGCCCGCACCCGGCCGGTTCAGCGCGGCGCGGGCAGGCCGGGCTGTGCGGCAGCGGGGCTGTCCACCACCGGCGCGTCCGGGAACAGCGCAAAACGCAGTCCCATCACGCCCATCAGCGCCTCATCGCGGGCCTTGCCGGCGTCCACGGTCTGCACCCGCCGCAGCGAGGCCTCCAGCTTGGCCTGCAACCCGGCCGGGGCCGGCAGCGGCCGGCGCTGGGCCACCTGCGCGCGGTAGTGCGCGGCCACCTCGTCCAGGATCGCCTCGATCGCCTCCACGCTGGTCGGCGGCAGCCCATGCCGGGCGCGCCGCAACTGCAGGATGTTCAGCCCGATGCGCGCTTCGGTGAGCATGTCCACCGAGGCGATGTCGCTGCCTTCGGGGGTGGCCGCCAGCCGCGGCGCCAGTAGGCCCAGCAGGTCCAGCATGCGCGCGGCGAACTGCTGGCGGTCCTGCTGGCCACGGCCCTGCGCGGCGTCGGCCAGCGTGGTCCAGCCCTGGCGGACCAGCCGGCGCGCGGTCCATTCGGCGCCCACCGAGCGGAACAGCCGGGTCATCACCACCGCAAACCCGATCCCGATGAACATCGCCACCGAGGAATTGATGAAGCTCTGGATGTTGGCGTTGTAGGTGTTCTGCACGTTCAGCAGCGCCACCAGGTTGACCATCAGCGGCAGCCCGATCAACGCGTTCTTCGGCGTGTGCAGCAGCAACCCCACCGGCAGGAACACCACCGCCAGCACCAGCGCCAGGCTGCCGAAGTCGTGCACGGCGGGGAACACGCCGAACAGGTACACGCCGGCCACCACGCTGGCCACGATGGCCCACAGCAGGAAGGACAGCATGCTCGGCGCCGGATCGTCCTGCGCGGCGAAGAACGCGGCAGCCACCGCGGCCATCATCGCGCCGTTGCCACCGCCTTCCCAGCCGAGCGTGATCCACAGCGCGCAGTAGGTCATCAACGCCACCCCGGCGCTGGCCGCCGAGAACAGCGCCATGCCGTAATCCACGTGGCGGGCATCGGCGCTGCGCGTGGTGCGGATCCGGTAGTGGGCGGTATCGCGCGGCGCGTCGCCGTCCTCGATCGCCGCCTGCAGGGTGGTGCAGTCCTGCCACAGGTCCACCAGCTCTTCCAACCGCAGCAGCAGCGTCACCAGCAGCAGGTGGTCCAGCTCGCCATCCACGGCCGGCTTCAGCGCCAGGATGCGCGCGCGCAGTGCGGCGTACTCAGTGGCCGTGGACCGGCCGGGCGTGTCCAGCCACGCGGCAATGTCGGCCACCAGCGGCTCCAGCCCGGGAGGCAGCGCGCGTCCGCCCGCGCGCAGGGCGCCCAGCCGGTCGGCAATGGACGACAGCACCGGCAGCATCAGCAGCATGCGTTCGCGCAGCCGCTGCATCGACACCGCCGCACCGGCATGGCGCGGGTCGTCGCGGCGCAGGAACTCGATCAGTGCCTCGAACTGCACCAGGTCGGCCGCCAGCCGGTTGCGCGGCGCGTGCGCCTGGCCACGCAGCAGGATCTGCCGGCACCACTGCGCCGCATCGCCCATCCAGTTGCCGATCCGCGCGCGCAGCATCGGCTGCACCGAGGTCGGGAAGAACAGCGAGGCGAACAGCACCGCCACCACCGTGCCCAGGATGATCTCCTCGCTGCGTGCCACCACCGTGTCGAAGATGGTGTCCGGCGAGGTCACCGCCGGGAAGCCGATGAACGCGGTGGTGTAACCGGCCAGCAGGAACGCGTAGCCGCGCGGGCCCCGGTTGAGCAGGGCGATGAACAGGCAGGCCGACAACCACAGCGACATCGCCGCGCTGAGCAGGAACGGCGTTTCCACCAGGTGCGGCAGCATCCACAGCGTGGCCGCCCCGGCGATGATCGTGCCCAGGATGCGGTACACGCCCTTGGCGCGGGTGGGCCCGAGCATCGGCTGGGTCACGATGTACACGGTGGCCATCGCCCAGTACGGGCGCGACAGGTTGCCGGCCAGGCCGATGTACAGCGCGGCCAGCGCGGCCAGGAAGGTCTTGACCGAAAACAGCCACGCCTGGCGGTCCAGCAGCAACATGGGGTTACCTCGTGGCCGTGCGCGGGGCCACGGCGTCGGCATTCCAGCCGCCGCCGAGCGCCAGGAACAGCTGGATCTGGTCGCGCGATACCTGCGCCTGCGCGTCGGCCAGGGTGGCATCGGCCGACACCAGCGTGCGGTCGGCATCCAGGCTGGACAGGTACGGGGTGCGCCCGCCCTGGTAGAGGCGGCGGTTCTGGCTGGCCGCCAGCGCGGCCTGCTGCTGGGCCAGCTGCAGCGACTGCAACCGCTGCAGGTCCTGCGCATAGCGGCTCAGTGCGGTCTGGGTTTCGCGCAGCGCCTGCAGCACGCTGTGGTCGAACTCGGCCAGCGCCGCGTCGGCCCCGGCCTCGGTGGCGTGGATGCGCGCATGCGTGCCCGAGGACGGCAGCGTCCAGGAGATCAGCGGGCCGATCGACCACTGCTGGGTCAGCGGTTGGCCGAAATCCTCGAGCAGGCCGGCCGCGCCGACCGACGCCCCCAGGCGGATGTCCGGGTACAGCTCGGCGGTGGCCACGCCGATGCGCGCGGTGGCGGCGGCCAGCCGGCGTTCGGCCTGGCGCACGTCCGGGCGGCGTGCCAGAAGGGCACGGCCATCGCCCACCGGCAGCGGCTGGGCCAGGGTCGGGGCCTGGCTGCAGTCGGCCACGCCGTCGGGCAGGTGCCCCGGCGTGCGGCCGAGCAGGGCGGCCAGCTGGTATTCGGCGGCCTGGCGGTGCGCGTGCAGCGGCGGCAGCGCGGCCTGCAGCATCGCCACCTGGGCGTTGGCGCGGGCCAGCTCCGGCGGGGTGCCACGGCCGGCGTTGATCAGCCGCTGGGTCACCTCGCGGCTGCGCTGCTGCAGCTGCAGCGAGTGCTCGGCCACGTGCAGCTCATGGTTGGCGTGGCAGATCTCCACGTAGCTGCCGGCCACCTGGGCCACCAGCGACACGCGGGCCAGGTCGAGCGCGGCGGCCACGCTTTGTTCGTCGGCGTGCGCGGCCTCGGAGGCGCGCTTGAGCTTGCCGAACAGGTCGAACTGGTAGGACACCGCGAACGTGCCGTCGGCCAGGTTGATCGGCGGCAGTTCGTGTTCGAGCAGGAACGACTCGGCCGACAGCTGCGCGCGGCTCACTCCGGCGTCGGCCTCGTACTCGAAGCCACTGGCGTCCAGCGCTTGTTCGTAGACCGCGGCGGCGCGGCGCAGGTTGGCGTCGGCCACCTTCAGCTCCACGTTGTCGCGCAGTGCCTGCTGCACCAGTGCGTTGAGGGTGTCGTCCTGGTACAGCTCCCACCAGCGCGCGGGCAGTTCGGCGCCGGCGGCCACCTGCGGGTTGCCGGTGTCGATGAAGGCGGCATTGGCCTCCGGCCGCTGGAACGCCGACCCTGCAGGCACGGCGTAGTCCGGGCCCACGGTCGTGCACGCCGCCAGCGTGGTCAGCGCCAGCCCCAGTGCGATGCGGTGCAGGGCAGGGCGGCTCACAACGCCGCCTGTGCCGGTCGTGCCGGCGTCGGCTGGGCCGCATCGGGCTGGATGGTGACGGTGGCGGTGCGCCCGGCAATCAGGTTCACGCCGGCCGGGATGTGGTCGATGTGGATGCGCACCGGGATGCGCTGGGCCAGCCGCACCCAGTCGAAGGCCGGGGTCACGTTGGGCAGCAGGCTGCTGCCCTCGCTGCGGTAGCGGTCCTCGATGCCGGCGGCGATGCTCTGCACGTGGCCCTGCAGCGGCTGCGCCTCGCCCATCAGGCGGATGTCCACCTTCTGCCCGGCATGCACGCCGCGCAGGCGGGTTTCCTCGAAGTAGCCATCGACCCGGAACGAGCCGGTATCGAGCACCGCGATGACCGGGCGCCCCGCCGTGACGTAGTCGCCGACGCGCACGGTGCGGTCGTTGACGTGGCCGTCGCTGGGGCTGCGCACTTCGGTGCGGGCCAGGTTGAGCTTGGCCAGGTCCACGGCGGCCTGCGCGGTGGCCATCGAGGCCTGCGCGGCCTGCAGCTTGGCCCGGCGCACTTCGGCGTCCTCGGCGGCCACCAGGTCGGACAGGCTGCGGTCGCGGGCGATCTCGCGGCGCAGCTGCTCCAGCGTGGCGCGGCGTTCGCCGAGTGCGGCCTGGGCCTGTTCCAGCGCGATCTGGTAACGGGCGCGGTCCACCACGAACAGCACCTGCCCGCGCGTGACCGGCTGGTTGTCGGCCACCTTCACCGCCTCCACCAGCCCGGACACGTCCGGCGCCACCTGCACCACGTCGGCGCTGACGTGCGCATCGCGCGTCCACGGCTCGTCCATGTAGTACGCCCACAAGTGGCGCAGCACCAGCACGGCGGCGAGCACCGCCACGACGGTCAACACGACCGGGAATGTCTGCTTGAGGATCTTGTTCACGATTGCATCCAACGCATCAGGGAAAACAACCCGCCGAGCACGATCACGTACACGGCCAGGTTGAACAGGGCGGGGTGCCAGATGTGGCGGTAGGCGCCGGTGCGCTGCAGGACCAGACGCAGCCCGCTCTTGAGCAGGTAGGCCAGCAGCATCAGCCCGAGCAGGGTCGGGACGAACACACCATAGAGACTGAATTCACCGTACATCGAGGCAAAGGGTTCACTGGAGAAAGGTAGGCGACGACCGTTGGTCGTCGTACGTCATGCCGTACGCGGCACCACACCGGACCGGCACACACCGGGCAACGCTTACGTCACGCGGTCGGCCGCATCGGCCAGCAGCTGCCACAGCTTCAGCACGGTGCGCAGTTCGTCCACGGACAGCGCACCGAACACGTCCTGGCGCAGCCCGATCAGCTGGGTCTCCAGCTGGCTTACCAGCGCCTCGCCCTTGTCGGTAAGCCACAGCAGGTTGGCGCGGCGGTCGCTGGCATCGCACTCGCGGCGGACCAGGTCGCTGGCCGAGAGCTTGTCCAGCAGGCGCACCAGGGACGGACCTTCCATGCCCAGCTGCTGGGCCAGGGTCACCTGGCGGATACCCCCGCCGGCGCGCCCGATCATCAGCAGCGGCATGGTGCACGCCGCGGAAATGCCGTAGCTGCCCAAGGCCTGGTCGGCCAGGCGCTGCCACTGCCGCCCTGCGTAAAGCAGGCCGGAGCTGAGCTGCATCTGCAGCTGGGTACGTTCGTCGAGGGTACGTTTCATGGCAGATCGATAGGATACTACTAATTTCCATCCTATCAATACCCCCAGCCCAACCGCGGCCCAACGCCGGGCCTGCCGGGGCGGGTCCCGGGCCGGTGGCGTGGGACGCCCGAGGGCTCTGTCGGGTACGATGCTCGCCCCCCTTCGGGTGCTGTATGTAATGAGCAAGAAAGACAACGACGCCACCCCGGTCACCCAGGCCGATGCCGAATCGGCCGTGCGCACCCTGCTGCGCTGGGCCGGTGAAGACCCCACCCGCGAAGGCCTGCTGGATACCCCGCGGCGCGTGGCCGAAGCCTACGGCGACTGGTTCAGCGGCTACCGCGACGACCCGCGCGCCTACATGGAGCGCACCTTCGAGGAAGTGGCCGGCTACGACGAACTGATCGTGCTGCGCGACATCGAGTACGAAAGCCACTGCGAGCACCACATGGCCCCGATCATCGGCCGCGTGCACGTGGGCTACCTGCCGGCCGGCAAGGTGGTGGGCATCAGCAAGCTGGCCCGCGTGGTCGAAGCCTATGCACGCCGCTTCCAGGTGCAGGAAAAGATGACCGCGCAGATCGCCCAGTGCATCCAGGACGTGCTGCAGCCGGTGGGCGTGGGCGTGGTGGTGGAAGGTGCGCACGAGTGCATGACCACCCGCGGCATCCACAAGCGCGGCGTCAGCATGGTCACCTCCAAGATGCTGGGCAGCTTCCGCGAGGACGCCCGCACCCGCGCCGAGTTCCTGCGCTTCATCGAAGTGGGCGGCAAGCGCTGAACCTGCCGCGCGCCCGGCACCATCGTGCCGGGCCGGTTCCCTTCCTGCTGCGCGGCGTCCGGCCGCGCGGTGTTCTTCCGGATGTCCTGGCTGCATGAAGCACCGCGAACGCATCACCCGTTACCGCACCCTGCGCGAACAGCCCCAGTGGAAGCTGCTGGCCGCGGCCAACGCCCCGGAAATCATCGGCCTGCTGCAGAGCCTGCTGATGGATGGCGAGCGCACGCTGCCGGCCGCCGCCCTGCATGAACGCCTGCAGCGCGCGCTGGACCAGCTCAACGGCGAGGAACTCTCGCGTGAGCTGCCGCGCACCGCCCAGGCCTACATCGCCCACTGGCTGGCCCAGGGCTGGCTGGAGCGGCGCCTGCCCGACGGCGCCGACCAGGAGCAGTACGAGCTGTCCACCCAGGCGCTGCAGGCCATCCGGTTCGCCGACAGCCTGGAGCAGAGCCGCGTGGCTGCCACCGAAAGCCGCCTGGCGCTGGTGATCGAGCAGCTCTCGCAGCTGGCCGCGCAGACCGAATCCAACCCGGATGCACGGCTGTCGGCACTGCGCGACGAACGCGACCGCATCGACGCGGAGATCGCGCGGGTGGGCGAGGGCCGGGTGGTGGCGCTGGACGGCAAGCGCGCGCTGGAACGTGCGCGCCAGATCATCGGCCTGGCCGACGACCTCACCGAAGACTTCCGCCGCGTGCGCGACGACTTCGAGCGCCTCAACCGCGAATTCCGCGAACGCATCATCGACGACGAAAGCGAGCGCGGCGACGTGCTCTCCAAGTTGTTCGAGGGCGTGGATGTGATCGGCGACAGCGACGCCGGGCGCAGCTTCCAGGCGTTCTGGCGCCTGCTCAACGATGCCGAGCAGAGCGCCCAGCTCGATGCTGCGCTGGAGGCCGTGCTGGCACGTGGCTTCGCGCGCAAGCTGGACCGCAACGAGCGCGCCTTCCTGCGCGGCTTCACCGGCACCATGCTCGACCGCGGCGGCCAGGTCCACGACGTGCTGCAGCACTTCGCGCGCAGCCTGCGCGGGTTCGTGCAGAGCCGGGGCTACCTGGAACAGCGCCGGCTCAACCAGCTGCTCAAGCAGGCCCAGTCCGAAGCGTTGGCGCTGCGCGATGAGTTCTCCGCCCAGCGCCCGATCGGCCGTGACCTGCAGCTCACCACCAGCCGCCTGCGCTCGTGGTCGCAGTGGAAGCTGCATGACCCGCGCAGCGCGCAGGTGGACGGCAGCGTGCAGCGCAACGACGCGGCCAGCATCAGCCTGGAAAGCGTCGGCGACCTGGTGGCGTCGTCGGAAATCGACTTCCGCACCCTGCGCCGCGACCTGCACGAACTGCTGGGCGCACAACCGAAATTGAGCATCGCCCAGGCCCTGTCGCAGCGCGAAGCGCCGCAGGGGCTGGGCAGCGTGATCGGCTACCTGTCGCTGGGCACCCGCCACGGCACCGTGGTGGACGGCGAACAGGAAACCG
>Ga0308172_1001411_pt1 | contig 16805 bp, 12 predicted proteins | sample PhyGR2_FD_202134 | JGI IMG/M metagenome (GOLD analysis project Ga0308172, IMG submission 202134) | Phyllosphere microbial communities from UC Gill Tract Community Farm, Albany, California, United States - DLSLSG.R2 | ecosystem: Host-associated > Plants > Phyllosphere > Unclassified | place: USA... | reverse complement strand
CTCGACAACCTCAAGTTTAAAGTCTTGAGAATATTTAGCCATAGAAAAGCACCCTTCAAATTAGACTAAATGTGTCCAACTTTCGGGGTGCAGTTCATTATTGGCGGTTTTTTATTGAACATTACATGCAGTTTCATGGAGTGGAACTGACACATATAGAAATTATCAATAATATATATTATGTGAAGGTTAATTAAATTACTTTTTTTGATTTAAGCCTTCTCGACAACTTCAGAGCTAAAGAAACCTCTTTGCATCCCTCTATTAGCTAAATCCTTACAATGCGTATCAATTTTCCATTTAGGTAAATTTTCAACTTGTAATTTAACTTGACTATCAATAGAAACTAAATCCATAGATTCTCTTAACTTATTAGCTCTCGGAGGTGCTGTTTTTTCCCAATTATTTAAAGCCATATTATAAAAATATAAAGAATTTTTCTTTTCTTTAGAGTTTTTTAATAAATTAAATATCCAGGATGCTGCATATCCAGTATTCAAAATTGAATAACTATTACGCTCTTTAACTAAAATATCAAACGAAATAAAGTAGCAGGTTAATGCATTTTCTTTGTCCCCTAGTAATTCCAAGCACTTACCAATATTTCCATAAAAATGACCACCTAACTCAACTTTAATATTATTTAGAATATCTTCTAATTCTTCACCTCTTAAAAAATGATTAAGTGCTAATTTAAGATTTTCGATTTTACCAGAGTCTCGGTAAGCCAAAGCTAAGTTATGGCGAAGTGAAGATACATCCGAAACACCTGACTCATCCAATAAGTGAACACCGTACTCACCTATTTCTATAGCATCTGAATATTTTTCTTGAAACCAAAAGGAATAACATTTTTCACTACAATAAGATAAAAAATGATTCCCTTTCCCTGGAATAACTTTAGCGTATTCTTCCAAGAAATATTCACTTTTATTAAAAATACCAAATTGAATCAAAGTGGTAGTTAGATTAAAAAACAAACTATGAAAATATGGATATTCATTATCAATAGCTACTTTAAATTTTATTGAACTAAATAGCTTTTCAGAAACCCTTAAATATTCCTCTACATAACCCGCAGTTAAAATTGGGGAGCAAACCTCTTCAAGCACACTTAAGGCTGAAACATAATCTTCATTATTAATATGTAATTCAACTTTAGACATCCAATTTTGAAAGTCTGGGAAAGTTAAATTATCATTTAAACGTGGTTTTAAAATATAAATAAATTTATCATAATACTGAACCATTAAGGTAATAAATTTAGAACGCTCGTTAGCCGGGAATCTTGATATTATAAATTCTTTTACAAGAGGATGTAACTCAACTAAATCAGCATTATCCCCAGATGATTTAATTTCGATTAAATTTAAATTTTTTAATACCTTAAATGCTCTATCAAACTGATTACTATTTAGTTCAGATTCCATAATTTTCTTTAAATTAACAATAGTTTCTGGTTTAACAGACTCAGCTATTCCTCTCAGAAGATTTCTTTGCTTATCATTCAAAGAAGACCATACTTCATTTAAGATTTTTTCAGATAAAATTGATGAAAATGCCTCTTCATTAAATTTTGTCTTATCTTCTATGCTTTTAATAAAAGCATTAACGGTTTCAACCCCTCTTAAGGCTTGAGCAGCAATCAAGTTAATCCATAGAGGATGACCTTTAGTAAGTTGATACGACTTTTTAGATAACTCAACCAATTCTGCTTTATTTACTGAAACTTTATATAATTCAAAAATTTCCAAGCATTCGCTTTCTGACAAACCATCAAGCTTAATTTGATAAAACTCTGATCCCGCTTCTCTAATAAATGGTCGACATGTAAAAATAAATTTTGAATAATGTGTAGTTTTTTGTGCTTGATCAAAAAAATATTTCATACTACCTGAAGGAGTAAAATACTCTAGATCGATATAGCTATCTATATTATCAAAAACAAACAATATTCTTCTATTAATTAAATTTTTAAAAAAAATATCAATCAACTCATTTGTCGAAATAGAATCATATTCTTTTATATCAAAGTTACCATTTGTTAACCGTTGTATTAAAGAAATTAATTTAGTTTGAAACCTATTAGTTTCTTCTTTAAAATCTCGCCAATCTACAAACTCATATATATCTTTCTGCATTGCGTCTTTTAAAATATATGAAGCTAAAGCTGACTTTCCTTGCCCACCAATACCTGTAATAAATATTACTTTAAAAAAATCAACTGATAAATTTTGAATTTCTTTTTTTCTACCCACCCAAAATTTACTAGCTGGTGGAATTTCTATATCAAAATGATCTAAATTTTGAGACTTTGGGTTCTCAATTAGATCAATATTTTTTTCTTCACACAATTTATTATCAGACAATGGATAAATACTATCTTTTATTTGATTTAATTTTATTTCCAAATCTTTATATGAATCTATTAATATCGAAGTTAAGCGAACATTTTCTATCTTAATTTCTTGAGTTGAAATTATAAAATGCTCTTGTGTATAACCATTATATAGTTTGCTGATAAAATCCATTACGTGATTAATATAGGGGTCTGAAAGACTAAAACCTAAAAACAATATAGATTTATCTGTCATAATTTTTTTAAGCTCAAAAATTGAAGCTTTTTCATCAACACTATAAAGATCATCATATTGGGATGGAAAATAAATGCACTTATCTGGCTCATTTATATCTCCATGTATCTTAAATATATACTTATCATACCCTGATATTTTGGAAACTTTATATTGATTACTATATGAAACTCTTTCGAAATCTTGGTATTGTTTCTCTAATAGAGTGTCATAATTAGTAGTTATTATTTTAGTAGAAATTGAGCCTAAAATTTGATGAGTAGATGATGGTAATTTATCGTCATGAGATCTTATTATTTTTTCTAAAATTTCAATAGCATTAACTTTTAATGTATCGATCTTCTGCAGAACATCTACAGGGGACATAATTTCATCATTTATTGCATTAATATACTTATCACATTTATCATCATATTCTCTTAAGCCTTCTAAAATTTCGATAGTCAGCTGATTCCAATTTGGTAAACCACAGCTCATAGATAAGCCAGCACCTACAAAAATTACTAACTTATCTTCCTTTGCTTTGGATATTAAACTACTTGGTATTGTCATACTTTTAAAGTTATATTATAAATAATTGCTAGTATAGTATAAAATTTATATTTCATATACTTATGCTATAAAATTAGCTCTTATTTTTTGAATTATTGTTTGTACGAGCTGCTAATCTGATTAATAAAAAATGCTAATTCTGCATCCAGGGCATTTAGCCAATCCATTAACTCAATCACATCTAAACGTCTTTCTAGAATTTCAACTTTAGACACATAAGACTGAGGCTTACCCAAACGCAGGGCAAGCTCAACCTGAGTCACATTTTTAGACTCACGCAGTTGTATAAGTTTCTGAATTAGGTCTTGATACCTAGGATCGTGTATTGAGCGCATGGCTCAATATCAGTTACAATTAAAAATATCCCAAAATAGGATATTTTCATTTAACCCCATATGTTTATTGATTTTTTATTTCGGATAATGATTGAACGATAGTTTAGGAACTCAATGTGAAGCAAAAATTTTCTGTAACTCAAATCAATAGCATTGTTAAAAAACATTTAGCTGGTGCCACTATCGAACAGGTTTGTCAGGAATATTAAATTAGTGTAGCAACTCTCTATCGCTGGAAAGCAAACTATTTAGACGTAAGTGAGCAAATTCTCACTCGTTTAGATAAGTTAGAACAGGAAAATTTCGTTTTAAAACAGATGTATGCCGAGGAAAAACTATCTAAGCGTCTAGAAATGTAGAGCTTTTAATCCACCTATTGTTTACTATCCAATAGCTCCTATTAAAAATTTCGAATGTAAATTTCCAAGATAATTTGCATTCGATGCAGTTCACATAGCATCTTTTTTCAGAACGTTAGTCACATCCAATAGATTTAGAACTCTTGTTTCATGCAATAAATTTGATAATGCTCTAACACTTTCCTTTCTTGTAATACCTACTTTCCCCTTATCTTCCATTGCTAACAATAGATTTATCAAAATTTTCACATTTTTCGAGAAATTATATACAGTACTTTTACCCCATACTTCCTTTGTTGAGCTAACTAAAGAAAAGACATTCCAATTAACCAAGGAAATAAAGTGCTCACGATAATTAAAAAATGGAAGTTCAGTACAAATAATAAGTAAAGTCCTATAAATAGATTGACTTAATGCAGAAGTATCCTCCTCCCTTTGAACAGCCAATTTAAAAAAAATTATCTGTGCTGCCAATGCATCCAATCCAGCTAAACACTCTAGCTGGCGTAATTTTCTTTTAGATAGATGTGTGACTAATGTACTCCCACAATCATATTTGTTAGCTTTATAAAGAATACGTTGGACTTCCCACGATAGATTTCTAAGCTCATCACTTAACAGCGATTCAATACTAATGGAGTTATTCATGACTTGCCAAAGAGTATGTTTAAGAAGCATAGAGCTGCCTTGTACATGAGATTCTGCTTGGCTTATAAGTATAGGACTTGGAGTATGTTTACCTAAGCGATAACCTCGCCATTTATTATTATGATAAGCATCACCATGCTTATTTTTATTAAAAGCATCTGGCTCAATTACTTTTTCAATTTGATAATCTGAATTTTTAGATAAATTGACCCTAATATACCAATACCATAATGAAACTCGAACGATATCCAACTCACTTCTTTTTTCCATTTTTGTATTTTTCATTTTTTAGTCAATCTCAAAAAAAATCCTAGTTATAGTTATTTATAATTTAAAAACAATAAATTAGAAATTTGTATAGAGTAAAAGATTGAGCTGTTTTTACTTTCTACACAACTTTTTTTTAAAGATATATGCTTCTGTTGTGACAGGACAATACAAGACACCCTATGCAAAACTATTTAATGCTTGATGCAACAACAATAGAAAAAGAGCTATTTGACCGTTACGGCCCACTAATAGCTGATGATGCTTTAAGAATTGCTTTAGGTTACAAAACCACAGATGCTTTTCGTCAAGCATTAACACGTAAAACTGTTCCTATTCCTATTTTCACTTTCCCAAATCGTCGTGGAAAATATGCGTTAGTAAAAGATGTTGCTACATGGCTAGCAAACCAAAGAAACTCATCTTTAGATCCGAACCATAACCACTAAATTGTCATTTTTCAAAAAATTATTATGGAGTCATCATGAAAAACTAAACCAAAAATCAATAAAAAACGGACCCTAAAAGGATCCGTTTGTGACTTTATATAGAAGCATATAAAGACCTGAGAATCATAGTATCTTCTCTATATCGTCACCAGTCAAGTAAGTGCTATTCAATAGTAATAGTGCAGATTAACTCATTCTCAAATATCTATTGAGAATAGGATTACTTCTGGATAAACAGATATGTCTTATAAAACATTTTTTTCAAAAACTGATATTCGAATAAATATCCTTGAACAAATCAGGATTGCATTTGAATCAACAGCAAATGTAGCAGCTACACTTCATGGACAACGTAAAATCTATCAAGGTGCTTTAGGCCGTCGAACGTCCCTATTCCCTAGTCAAAAGTGTTGCGGTGCAATACCACTAGAAAGCCGTCTTGAACTGGCTCATGCGATCAGTTTAGAACAAAATCCAAACGTCATTAATTATCGATCACAAGCATTAAAAATTTTACTTATCAATGAACAGTATTGTTTTCCAGATTTCTTGGTTCAAACTAAAGAATGTGCTTATGAAGTCCATGAAGTCAAACCATCCATAGCATCATTATCAACTGATGACTTAAACCGCTTTGCAAAACTTTCTGATCTACTCCACTCAATTGATATTACTTTTAAGCTAATAGATCACACAGACTTACCAAGTGAATCAGAAATTTCGCAGCTACTTTACTGGTATCAAAGAGGACATAGATTCAATTGGAACACCCTCGAAATCAATTACGCCTTACGTCACTTAAATTTCGAAGAATTTTATACCTCACAGCAAGTCTACAAAACACTTGAATCAATAGGTCTTAAACAAGAACTCGCTGATTATTTATTTTTTCATAAAAAAATTAAGCTTCGCTCAGAAAATATGAATAGTCGAAAGGTCTATTAATATGAAAAACTCTCTTTTTATACCTCAATCTGGTTTTCGTTTTTATTTTAAAGCACATCCCGACTATATTTTTGAAATCGGATCTATAACCTATAATGCTATTCGATATGCTGCTATAGCTGGTGGAAAATCATTTTCAATAACACCCACCGAATTCGAAAGCCGTTATAAATTAGGTGAAATTTTATGTGTATTTGCACCTGAGAAACTCATAATTAACCCAAAATATAGTTTAGAACTTCATCGCAAAGAACGCTATGTTATTAACGCATTACAACTATTGGAGCACCCTACAAGTATTAATCTGCTTTCCAAATTAATCCCCCAAATAGCTTCCGACATTAATGACCTTAACCCACCTTCGTGCCGTACTGTAGCAAGATGGATCAATAAATATCAAAGTTCTTCTCAGAATAAACTGTGCTTGCAAAATAAACATTCAGGTAATCGCAGTTTACGATTCTCTCCTGAAATTTATCAAATTCTAAATCAAGCAATCAATGAAATCTATTTAAAGCCTGAATACAGAAGTGGTAAAGACGTACAAGCATATATGCTAGGTCGATTCATGGAGCAAGGCATCCCTTTAGAACAATTACCAACACTTCGTAGTATCCAGCGACATATCAAAAAATTAGATCCTTATATTGAATTTAAAATGAAAAAAGGGTCCCGAATAGCGAAGAAAAAATTTCAAGCTGCTGGCAAAAGTATCATTAGTCCATTCGCTCTTTATATGGTCGAAATTGATACACACTATTTAGATCTAATCGTGATTGATCCGAAGACGAAACTTGCCTTAGGTCGACCATTTCTCGCATGTGCAATTGATATCTACTCTAGAGCCATTGTTGGAACTTATATCAATATGTACCCCCCTAGTGCTGCAACTACATTAGAAGTTATCAAAGATATGATTACTCGGCCAAACCAAAAGTTACCAGGAGGAATTCCAAGTATCGTCATTCCAGATAATGGTGTGGAGTTTAAAAACAATGCTCTCGAACGAGTATGTGAACAGCTGAAAATTACTTTGACTCCTTCCCAAGTAGGTACACCTAATAACAAACCTCATATTGAACGTTTTTTTAGTACGCTCACACATGGGATTTTACAAAAACTACCGGGTACAACTTTTTCTAATCCAACGAATAGAGGTGAATATAATTCAAGTAAAATTGCACAATTAACTTTAGAACAATTAAAACAATATATAGATACTTGGATTCATGAGGTTTATCACCGATCTATCCATCACACGACAGGACGTTCACCTATCATCATGTGGCAAGATGCCATTGAAGATATACAACCGAGTTTTCTTACAGATATAGATGCAAAAATTTTATGCCGTAGGCCTATTGAAAGAAGCATAAATCACGGTCAAGTACGTGTAGATGGTATTAGTTATTTTTCACATGCTCTAACTACACTACAAGCTAAAGGCATAAAAAAAGTTACCGTGCTTATAGATGATTTAAATTTAAATGAAGTTTTTATCATTGATCCCAACAATAAAGATGTAATCATTCAAGCAGATTCAACCAATCAAGACTATACATTTGGATTAACACGAGTAACCCATCTTGAAGTTCAAAAACTAAAGAAAATCCAATCTCGATCTGATAAACAAAAAATTGGTTCGATGTCCGATTTATATTATCTGTATAAACTTATGCATGAGATTCAAACTAATCTTGTGAGACGAAAGCCAAGATTGAAACCACTTACTCTTGAGCTTCCCAAGCAGCTACAGAGGATCGAAGAACAACTATTCTCAAAAGACAAGGATATTGCTGAACAAGCTGTTTCCTCAATAAATGTACCTACACCAATTAATCAATTTGGTTCATTAGAGGTTTTTAAACATGGAAAAATTTGAGAATCGTTTTGAACAAATTCGATCTATTAACAATATTGTTATTACTTCTAATGAATTCATGATCGCTTTCACAGGTATACAAGATTGTGTAAAAAGAAGTATTTCATTTAGTGAGCCTGTTGGAAGTATGCTTCTTGCTGAAGGAGGTCTTGGAAAAACTACGCTCTGCAAAACGATCTTGAGTCTGATGCCTCGTACAGAAAAAATTGAGAAGGATCATAAGAAAAACATCATCCCTGTATGCTATGTGGAAGTACCATCGCCTGCCACAGTTAAATCATTAGCAATAACGATGCTCAAAGAGCTTGGTGATCCTACTTATGAAAATGGATATGGCACTACTGAATACTTAACTAGCAGACTTATTTATTTACTCGCACAATGTGAAACCAAGCTTATATTCTTAGATGAATTCCACCATTTATTTGAGCGTAAACCGACATCTACAAGAATGAATCGGACTACAGGAAATTGGCTTAAAACGCTAGTAAACCGAACAGGGATTAGTTTTTGTTTAGTTGGTTTACCTGAGTTTGTCCCACTACTTCAGGTTGATAGCCAGATTGCACGTAGATTCCCATTCATCTACCACCTAAATCCATTAACTATTGATCCTTCAAATGGCGGGAGCATGTTTGCATTTCTCGCTGAAGTTTCAAGAACGCTCAATAAGCAAAATATCACATTCTCACCAGCACTAGATAGCCAACTCGTAGGCATGCAAATTCAATTAGCTACGAAAGGCTATCACTCATATGTAATGAGCCTGATTAGGGAAAGTATTACACATGCTTTAAATGATAATAGGCAAATCATAAATTCCAATGACTTCAGTTATGCATGGAATCTAGGCATCACGCTATACATCAGCAAACAGAATAAAAATCCATTTGAAATGAACATTTCACAAATCATTTCATTAATTTAATAGTCAGAATTATGCAAAATCCTCTTTTAATACAAGCAATACCTCATGAAGATGAGTCACCCATGAGTTTCTTGTTAAGAACAGCAGAACTCAATGCACATAGTTCAATTTTTAATTTAATAGGCAAAGAAAAGTAAAAATCTATCATTCGTCAGTCTTTGAATTATCATATTTCTGATATGAAACGCTTCACTCAAGTTTTAGAAGCATTAAATCTTGATAGTTCTTATAAATTTCTAGCTTTTGAAAGATCAAGGCCAACCAATAGATCTCCTATAATGATTGGAACAATTGAAGTCCCCCATGAATTATTAGAATTAGAAGGTTTACGCTACTGTCCCACTTGTCTTTCTGAAAAAGCATATCTTAGAAAAATATGGACATTAAAGCCTATACATGCATGTCCAATACATTCTTGTTTGTTAATTTATTCTTGTCCTCAATGTAAGAATTTTCTTCTCCCCAAAACAGGGGTTCTAAACTGTTCTCGCTGCGGTTTTAAATTGGATAAAGGGCCTGTACAGAAAGTAAAATCAATGGAAAGTATCTATTGGTTTCTTGACATACTGACTCATAGTTCAAATAATTTTTTTCAGATTTTGCATCATGCTGGAAAGCATTTAATTCTTTCTTAAAAGATGATAATTCCAATACAAATGAAAATATTTTTTTTAAAGTGTATGAATATTTTTCTGACCCAGAGACTTCTGCCATAAAATTAAGTGAAAATATTAACAATAGAAGTGAGAATTCTCATCCACGTATTCTATTGCTACCATTTCTAAAACATAAAAAAACTTTTCAACAAACATATTAAAATCACCGAAAAGAATTCTTCAGAATATAGAATTAGTGAAAATAGTATTTCCAGAAATCTTAGAAATTATGAAATACAACTGATCTTAAATATTTCTCGATTTGAGCTTGAGAAATTGATAGAAAATGACTTTTTGAACCTTGGACAGAAAGAACTCTACAAAGGAGATATTGCTAGCAGAGACATAGAACTCTTCTTAATTGATACATATTCTCAGCCTAAATCTGCACTTCTCACTAGCATCGAAGCACCCGCAGACAATGATAGTATGCAATTAAAGGATGTTGCTAAGTTGTTAGGTATCAATTATGACATTGCTAGAAAACTAGCAAAAGCTGGATGGTTCAAATTAGAGAGTACAAATGAAATACCACAGACTTTCAAAAAATATTCAAAAGAAAAGGTGAATGAATTCAAAGAAAATTACATACTCGTTAGTCCACTAGCAACACAGCTAAAGGCATCTCCAACTAATCTAGTGGAAAAATTAGGGGCTTTAGGTATTACTCCTACTAATGGTCCACATATAGATTCAACTGCAATAAATGTTTTTTTAAAGACTGCTGTCCAAGATGTAACGCCAGATGACTTAATTATGATTAAAGGTTATCCGACTCGTTCTGGAAGGCAAAAAAATTCCTTAAATGAAATATCGCATAGTAAAGATTATTACTCTTTAAAAAGTGCTGCCGCACTCTTAGGAATCAGCCCCAATAAGGTTGCTGTACTTGTTCAAAAAGGAATTCTGATCAAAGATAAGAACAATCCTTTATCAGTTCAAATAGAAGTTAGCTCTCTATTCAGTCTGAAGAACAAACTCAATAGCGAAGATTATATTTCCTATGTAGATGCAGCAAAGCAATTAAATTGCCCCATGAACTGGATGAAAAAATATTGGTGCAATACAGGCTTCTTCAACATTGAAAATCTAACTTACTGGAAACTTATCAAGAAGAATGAGTTAGCTGAAGTTTTAAAGCTAAAAGAAGAATACATTACTGGTGCTGAGGCAAGTGCTCTCTTAGGAATGCGTCACTCTCATATCACTAACCTACAGAATCAAGAACTTATAAAGCCTTACTATTTTGGTAAAACAGATAAAAAACTAAGGCTTTTCAAGAAAACTGATGTTTTAAAGTTTGTAATACAGTAATTTGATTATGTTCTTCAGATCCCATCTAATCCTTATGCTGGGATCTTCTTACAATTAATAGGGCTTCATTAGGAACTTCGACTTTAACTTTGATTTTGACTTCATTACCATTTTGGTCTTTAGTTTTAGTTATATATTGAATTAAAGCATTCTTTCCAACTCCTTTTAAGAGAATTTCACTTCCTTTTATCTCAATGTATTCACCCTTCTTTTCACCATGTTTTGACTGTGGAAAAAAATCTTTAAACCCTGTTTTAATATAGATTAAGCTATTTTTCTCATCTTCTCTTACAGAACCTAGTGCAATATTAATAAAAATATTTTTCGTCTTTTCAGCATAAAAAAAATACAAAGAGCTAGGGAAAATTAAAATATAAAGCATCATCATCAAAAGCCTTATATTTGTCTTAACATCACCATTATCTTGTAATTTTTTATTACTCTTCCAATCATCTATAAACTGGCCAATACAAATATTTAAAAGAATACTTAAAAAAACCATTACCAATAGGTTTATTGGTTTACCATCATAGAAAGCAAAAACAAAAATAAAACTAAAAAAACAAACTAAAATTTTTAAAGCACTTTTACCTATCGTATCTATAAGACTATGAAATTCAATATTGGTTAAGAAAAAACTTCTTAATTTTATAAAGCTCCACGTTCTAAAGGACAATATAAGTTTTAGAAAGCTTCGAACCAATTTTATAAAAAATATAAAAACACTTCCCAGCGCATAATGTAACCCTAGGAAAAACACATAAACAAATAAAAATTTTATTGTAATTAAGAAAAATAAAAGGCCATCGCCTAATGATAAATCCGTAGGAAAGTAATCAATATGCCAAAAATATATAAGGATTAGGCAAATACCAATACCTATAGTGAACTTAGCAATAAACCCAATGTTATCAACAATTAGCTTAATTTTCTGCAATAAAAAAACAGTGAAATTCACTTATTCTCCATTTATATTTTTCCTTTAAAATAATTTTTTATCTATAGAGATGCATAACAAGATTATTCAGCTTTATCCATTATTTCTAAATATCTCTAAGTGAAAATGCAATGTTATATCTTTCATCTTTTTGCAATATAGTCGAAAAATAAAATCTTTCAGGTTTCATTAACCAAGACGCCAGTGCTTCTTTACCCACCTCACTTGCATAGCAAATAGGCTGTAATTTAGACAATAAATTATAAAGCTCAGTCGTCATACTACTTTGTGAGACATACCAATTTTTTGTAAAAATACTATCGATATCCTTTAAAATACTTTGGACTATTTCCTCTCTATCAGTGTGTTCTGTGCATTCAATAAAATACCCCACCAAAGCGTAATCAATATTACTTAAATGAACTGCACTTAAATGATATTGCTCTTCTACATTTCCAAAATTATATGCTAGCCATTTACAATAACACTTACTCCAGAAGAGTTTTCTGACATTACCTTCAGCAACTTCTGCCAATTTATGAAAAGTTTTGCCTAGGATTTGTCTAGTATCATAGTAACCATGTTGTGTGTTAATAGCTTCAACTTTTATAGACTCCAAATATAAATCCATATCCGATTCAGAAGCATACTTGGCAATATAAACCCCAAATCCTTCTGCTAAAATTGGAAACCTAACTGGATAACGATTAAATATGATCAGCCAATGCCTTAACTGATTAATATTACTTCCAACTTTCTGAAAAATTTGAGCAAAACATTCAGCTTCTTCACCTGTTAAACTGTGATATTTATTGTTATTGAGTTCTAATGAGAACAGCAAGATAAATCTAAAAAGTTCATTTGTGGTATCTAAAGCAAGTTGAAATCTTTGAAGTAAAGAAAAACTATGCTCCTTACAAATGAGCATAAGACTAATAAAATCTTCATATAGTTCAGTAGCATTTATTAATTTTTCTGGGGAGTAATTCAATAAAAATAAGAAAATTTGATATTGAAAAGTGTTGGCCTGCTCTAATTTTGGAGAACGTCCCCAAATATACCAATTACTGGCCAAATGTTGCCAATCTCTCTCTTTAATCGCTTGCATGTATTGCTGAGCTGCTTCTTTTTCCCAAATTGGTACATGCTGTTGTTGAGGAATGACAATATTGGTTTGAAACTTATTAAATCTCCCCTCTAAGAAAGTACTTATCCTAGTATTATTTATTACCCTAAATGGGAATAGCTCCCATAGGTTTTCAAGTAGAATATTAGAAATGATAAAAATCAGTGCTAAGCATTTGGCATTATTATCCTCAGCTTCATCCCAAACACGCAGCTCTTGTATTATCCACTGTAATAACCCCTTTAAAGAGTTTCGTTCATCCTGAGTAAGGGAACTATTTAATCCTCTAAACTTTTTATCATAAAAATTTTCTAACACAGGGTAATCTTGTATTAAATTTCTATAAATCTCATAGCGTTCATCTCGAGAAAATTTAAAAGGAATCTCCTCTGGAATAGACATTATTACGTTTAGAGCTCGATAAGGCTCAATAGGGCTAATCGTTACAATACTATCTGTCATTAAAGCACTTAAAAATATTTTATTCTGCTCTAACTCTTCCATACTAAACACTCCTGATGGTCTAAAGCAGCCCATAAACTTTCAAATGCATCAGCAATTAGGCGACCATCAGACACCTCTTGAAAAATATGGTGTGCCTTACCTAAGCTATTTACAGAAGTCCCTAAGGACCAAGCTCTTGGACCAATGCTAGTTTTAGGAAAAATAAGGAACCGATCATGGAATGACCAACCGTATTGATCAATCTTGGCTCTAAATTCCAGCTTCAAACCAAACTTATTTTCACAACTATTCTCTAGTTCCTCACCATAATTCTTTAATGCATCTTTTTTTGTTTGGCTATCTGTATCTGGTGGAAACTCCAAAGCTGTAATAGCTTTTAAATTTGAATTAGAATGAGTGCAATAAAATAAAGTTCGTAAAATATCTTGAGGCGCTAAGTAAGGATCCCAAATGTAAACTGATTCTTGACCATAATGTTGAATAAGTGTCCTGAGATCATCATGTGCTTTAACAGACTCATCACGTTTGTATTGAATCAGTTTCTTTTGGTTTAACAAATCTGTTTTTTCATGTTCATATAAACGCTGCGATGTCCACGTATGATTTAATATCTTCGATTCATTTTTATCAGTATTTATATTAAACGATCGATTTGTAATCATACCTATCCGAATTAGTTCTCTATCTGTGCTGTTATTTTTGATATAAAAACCTCGAGGCTCATGCTCAATCATTGCGCTATTCATTGTGACTTCATGAATAAAGGAACTTTTCGCAGAAGCCGCTAATAAAATTTTTCTATCATCATCCCATAAGTAATATCGATGTGTACCTCTTTCATGCATCATAGGAATAGTTACGTCATTAGTCTCAATTCGACAAGAATAGAAGTCTTGACATGTTTTATCATCCAAACGAATACAATTAAAAACTAGATTTTTACCTTCAGAAGAGGCCTTAGGATGCCAAGCTACTTTTAAAGTTAACGCATTACCTTGTTTTGTATGATGCAAGTCTGTCAATACAATGGAGACTGGCAATTGAATGATAAGATTTCCTAATCGGTCTGATAAACTTGCTAATTTAATTGGTATAAATTTTTGAATTTGTTCAGATAACTTTTGTAATAAATCAGGCTGTTCGAAGAAAACTTTAAAATTATCTTTTGTTGTATCAAACCACTCAAAAACATGTGAACCACTCCAAAAATTGTTTTTCAGTATTTTGTTGAGTGGTACTACTTCTGTAGCATCAGGTGGGACAAATATTCTAGGAATTAAATCAAGGCTGTTTGATAATAATAAATCCTTTTTATTCGCAGCCCATACATTATTTTGAGCTAAATTCATCAGAAGGGCTCTTGTTTCTTCTACATCTATTGAATATTTTACTATTCCAAAAGAAATATCTTTTAAACCTGGTATTCTTAATGGTTTTGGAGTTAATAAAATTTCTTGCTGAAGCTCTTTCGTTGATTCTTCTTGAGCAACCACTATCGTCAAAACATTAAAAGGCTGAGGCCTTCCATCCCCTTTAGGTATCGCAAAGATAGTTATAATTTCGAACTGATTGTGAAAACCAATGATATTAGGCTCTAATAATTCAAAGATAGAATTTATATAGTGTGAAGCTTCTAGCATAACTTATTTACTCTTACGCTCATCTGCACCACCCTATCACATACACCTTTTAACAACAAAAATTTATAGTCAGATAGTTATTAAAATTATTTTTCAATAGATAGTTCAACTACTAACAGGCTTTGCGTAGCAAGTATTATAAACAAATAAACTTTTTCCAGTTTAAAGCGTAAGTTAAGCAGAAAAAAGAGTGGCAACCAGTCTAGTGCTAACAAGAAAACTATCTACAACTCTCAACATGAGAATACTCATATTTTAAAATTGACATTGGTTGTGTCGTTTTATAAAAAAAATGACATTGGTTGTTTCGCTAATCAATGTCATTATGCGTCGCAACAATATCTAAGTCATTGAAGTTAATAAACCAGAAATGACAAACAATGTGTCGCATGACGTGCAACCTCACGCTAAACATAAGTTATCATTGATAAAAAACCGCCTTAAATTGGCGGTTTTTTTACATTATAAATATGAAAACTTATAAATTAGGCCAATCATCAGGGACAAGCGCTGGTGGTTTTGTCCAAGGAGTTTCGACTAAACAATCCTGAAACCATTGATCTCTTAAGTTTGCGTGCTCAGTAACTATTATTTGGAATCCAGGGACTTCTTTTTGAGTAAACTCTAACAATAATGTAAATAATAATTTAACAGCATTAATATCGGCATCTAATTCAGTTTTTTGTACTGTTCCATCAGCTTCTTGATACGATTTTTCTGATGGGAAATAAACTTGCGTAGGTTGATCTATCATAAGGAATCTAGGAACTGGTCTATCATTTTTTGCCATAAATGAGTGTAAACCCAACAGTGCTGATAAGTGATAAGCTAAATAGTTTTCTCCTCCACCTGTTCGACTCATTGGAACAGGTCTATCAGGTCTATCAAAAATTATTGTAGGAACAGATAGGTCAAGTCTTACGGGAAAATCACAAAACTCTGCTTTAAATTTAACTATATATTTCGAGATCTGAGATGAAATATTATTCATTATTGAAATAAAACGATCATTACTATCATCATCCACGTAACTCTGCATGAGTTCTTCAATTCTTAGTTTTAATCTTTGATTTTCTGATTCAAGCAGAACTATATCTGTATTGGAAACTAAGCTTTCCAAAAAAAGACTTACTCTTCCAATAACACGTAGTGCTGCATTATTACGTGTTTTCGCTTTTTCCATTAGCTCATTAGCTTCTATTGCTTTAGATAATTGCAACTCAATTAAGTTTATATTTTCAACAACTTCTTGTAGTTCATTTTTCAATCCAACTAAATATGCTTCCAATTTAGGCTTCTGTGCACCCACTTGATTCATTTCACGATTTAGAGACTCAAGTTCATCAAGCAATAATTTAGCTATAGGAGCATCTAATGATAAATTATTCTCACAGAATGGCCATTGCCATTCATTTGTTTCTGGATTGCGAGGCAAAGCCTTTATTGATTCTAATCGACTTTTTTGCTCATTAGCTTCTTGTTCAAATGTCACTGTTTTTTTTGAAAATTGTTGTGCAGAATCTATTCTTGAGTGAATACCCTTACGTGTTTTTCTTAGTTCAAGCAAATCATTTTCTAAACTAGAAATAATATTTCCAGTATCTTCTGGAATAGAATTAGGTTTCCAATCTAATACTTTATTTAAAATATATCTTAAGTCTTCAAGGTTAGAAAATTGGGTGTCGGAATGTATAATACCCACAGCCTT
>Ga0308172_1001406_pt1 | contig 16863 bp, 17 predicted proteins | sample PhyGR2_FD_202134 | JGI IMG/M metagenome (GOLD analysis project Ga0308172, IMG submission 202134) | Phyllosphere microbial communities from UC Gill Tract Community Farm, Albany, California, United States - DLSLSG.R2 | ecosystem: Host-associated > Plants > Phyllosphere > Unclassified | place: USA... | reverse complement strand
GAGGAAATGGCGCTGGTTGATAGCGTTACTAAGATTTAAGTCTTTAAAGTCAAGGTCGTGGGCTCGCCGCCCACACAGGCCCAGAGACCCGCAGTCGCGCGGGCCTCTGGACTCCACGCTCTTTTCAACTGCGCGCTATCGCAGGCACGACGGACATGTTCTTTCACCGCAGCGTGTGGCGCAAAATCTTGCCGCGTTGCGGTGCCTTCTCTCGGTCTTCGAGCCATAGGTCTCGAAGCCGCTCCGTTCAGCAAGATTTTTGATCACGCCATTCCCGATCGAATAAAACCTTCGTTCTGATTCTTTCCCAAAATCCAATGCGGAAGGGTGTTGTCTTGCTCCTTCCCCTGCGAAGGGGAAGGCCGGGATGGGGTTTTAATGTCATCTCGAAAATAACCTTCTTTTCCACACCTCCGCTAACTCATTGATTTCACATACTCAGTAAACCTCTCAGAAAAAGAGGGTATTTCTCCCCAAACAGGGATAATCTTTTGCACTTCAAAGCGTAACCCTGAAAACCCAACGGTTCACTGCCGTACAGGCAGCTTAGAAAGTCCTGCACGTTATCGCGCTGGCCTCCACCTCGTTCACTGCCGTACAGGCAGCTTAGAAACCAAACGCAAAGCCACAGCCACACTTCATGACGTTCACTGCCGTACAGGCAGCTTAGAAAGGTATGCAAGACATTAGCCGCACCCACACGGCGTTCACTGCCGTACAGGCAGCTTAGAAACGAAGTAAACTCGGCAATCTTCGGCTTGAAATGTTCACTGCCGTACAGGCAGCTTAGAAAACCCCGGATCAAGTTTTTGCCCCATAATTCCGTTCACTGCCGTACAGGCAGCTTAGAAATACGGTAAGAACGTTTTAACTGGCATCTATTGGTTCACTGCCGTACAGGCAGCTTAGAAAGTAAATACAACGTGAATATCCCCGGCCTCTCTGTTCACTGCCGTACAGGCAGCTTAGAAATTATCACGCGGGGCAAACCAATCAAAAGGCACGTTCACTGCCGTACAGGCAGCTTAGAAACCACAAATTTGGTGACGTTGTTCGTCGCGACGGGTTCACTGCCGTACAGGCAGCTTAGAAAAGAGATCAGAGACGACACTCTCACCGTGCGTAGTTCACTGCCGTACAGGCAGCTTAGAAAATATCAATAATCATAAGTACTGTTTGCATATGGTTCACTGCCGTACAGGCAGCCGCTTGCAACTTACTGCAAACCATAAAAACTCCTTGGAAGCAGTATCTCATCTGCGCGATTTGCCCATTTTTAATGTGTGGGTATCCAGTTATTGTCTGCTCGCTGCGGCAAAATCCGCAGTCGGGCTTAGGAATCCGGTAAACTGAAATGCAAAAGAAAATGCGTGTCGCTTCGCCATATCGATTGAAAAGTGGATTTTTTATCACTTTTGTAATATCAATTGGTGGCTCAGACGGGGCAGCCTTAGGGCTGGTCGGTTTCCAGTTTTCCGATTCCTAACCTCGTCTGAGTTACCACCCATGAGCTTAGGAACTCCGGTGGTAACGTAACGCCTCAACTGGAGCCAATGACATGACAACTCACACCAACGAAACATCCCCCGATTCCTGGACACTCACCGATCGCTGTCGTTTGCTGGCGAATGCGCTGGTGAACCCGCAAAACAGAGGTTCGCAGGACAGACTTTGCATCATGCTGCAAAACGAGCTTGAATACCTTGAAGCGACGTTATCGCAACCCATCCCCGAGCACCGCAAGAATTTGGGGATACCGATGGACGACGGCTTATTTGATTACGCCGATCTCGAACCCGATGAACTTTGCGATCAGTGCATGGCGCTGAATTTCATACTGATGACGCTGCATGACAGAAAGATAAAAGAGATCATCACGTATATCTTGTGGGAACGGTTCGAGATGCTGCGCTGCTCGCTGTATGCCTCCGGTGAGGTGATCGCATGAACAAAGACTGGCATCAGGCTGATATCATTGCGGCAATCAAAAAGAAGGGCACCACAATGGCGGCTGTCTCACGCCGCGCAGGTTTAAGCTCTTCGACGCTCTCAAACGTCTTAACCCGTAAATGGCCGAAAGGCGAAAGACTGATCGCTGAAACGATTGGCGTAAAAGCCGAAACAATCTGGCCGAGCCGATATACCGAAATAAAATAAACCTGAGAACGGCTCCTTCCCCTGCGAAGGGGAAGGCTGGGATGGGGTATTAATGGCATCGCTGAAATAGGCAATTTACTCTTTGAATAATATCCTGTTTAACTCGCGACTAAATAATAAAACTAACTCTTTCTCTTTATTGATAATTCCGCACAAATTGCAACAAATCTGAAAGCTTATCAATCGTTAGCTAAAATTGGAGCTGATAGCATACCTGCACTATATATAAGGGAATGGAGTGTTGTATGTCAGATGACGACGAAAACGAAGGAGCGGTAAGGCGTTTAACGTCAGGTGAAGTTGATCTATGTAAAACTATTTATGGCGACTATATATACTATTACAAAGTCTGGGTTCACGATGAAAGTTACTTCCCGTTTAATTTGCAATCAGAAAAATACGCGATGTCACCAAATGGTGAATTGTACTTTCGGGGCGAATATTATTCAGACGATTTTTCATTCTCAGGATCAAGTTTTGATAATCATATTAACGCTATACATACGTTCATTCATGAAATGTGTCATGTCTGGCAACATCAGCAAGGAATGTTGGTAAGACTAAGAGGACTGTTTAGCTTCATGGCCGATTATCGATATCAATTGTTTGGTGATTTGCTGAGCAGCTATTCGATAGAGCAGCAGGCAGCTATAGTCGCTGATTATTATGTGTTGAAAAGCCATGGTCTACATTCATGGAGTGAATTGATAAATAATAACTATGTTTTACGGTATGATAATTTCAAATATGAAGAAATATTATCTTTATATGAAGTGACATTAGCACACTTCCCGGCTGGAGAATAATGTGAGTAAAATAGCTGTCTTACCCATAGTGTTTTTGTTGTGTGGTTGTCATGGCGACAGAATCATTCCAGAGCATATCAAAGTTGCAGAAGTAAAAATCCAAAACAATCAAATTTGCATATATACTCGCGATGCTGAAAATGCCTATACATACGACTATATAAAAGTAAGAAAAAATGGTGATAAAGAATGGGCTGTTTATGATTTAAAGAATGAAAAGATCAAAGCCAGCGGATGTATACCGTTCGATACTTATCAATTTAAAGAAACATATTCTTATGCGGCAGATTTTACCGTCAGAAATGAAAAAGGAAAGTCAAAAAGATACGTTATTAGTCTGGATGTTTATGAAATTAATGGAAGGTTGGAATATAAAAAATACCCGCATTGATTAAAAGGAGTTACAAAAATGGCTATTCCCGCATACTTGTTTTTGACAGATGAAACAGGCGCTCTTGTCAAAGGAGGGGTAGATGTTATTGGCAGAGAAGGAAGCATTGAACTGCTTAGCTTTACTCACGGTGTTTCAATTCCTTTTGACGGAAACAGAGGCCGACTGAGTGGTAACAGAAAACACCACGCCATGCATTTGGAAAAGGAATTTGATTGCTCATCACCTTATCTTTACCGGGCTGTTTGTGAATCAAAAAAAATTCAGTTTGCAGAAATTATCTGGTATCAAATCAATGAAGCCGGTGCTGAAGAAGAGTTTTTCAAAATGCAAATGGAGGGGGTTTTGATAACAAGTATTAATCCAAAGCTTCCACATATCAAACATAGCGACCAGGGAAAATTTAATCCAAGTGAAAGCTTTGGTTTGGCATATGAAAAAATAACGTGGATTTATCTGAAAGGAAATATCCAGTACACCGATCAATGGAGTTGGGGACACTATATGTGAACTCGTTCACTGCCGAACAGGCAGCTTAGAAAATGTTGGTATTGAAGGCGTTGTAGGGCATCGCCGTACAGGTAGCCGTTTGCCACTTACTGCAAACCATAAAAAGTCCCTGAACGGCCCCTTCCCCTGCGAAGGGGAAGGCTGGGATGGGGTATTAATGACAACTCCATACTGACCCTCTTTTTTGCACCTTCTCTAACTCATTGATTTAATTAGTACGCGCAAGCTAACAAAAAAAGAGGGTATTTTTGCCAAAACAGGGATAACCTCTGGCCGTTCAAAGCGTAAACCTGAAAACCCAACAGTTCACTGCCGGACAGGCAGCTTAGAAACCAGGCAGTGCAACAATGGGTGAAGGGTAAGAGTTCACTGCCGGACAGGCAGCTTAGAAAGGAAATTCTTTGCACTGCTGAACCTCGGCTTTGTTCACTGCCGGACAGGCAGCTTAGAAACCGGTCTTTTTCCACGGAGCAAGACTCCCCGCGTTCACTGCCGGACAGGCAGCTTAGAAAGCCTGTCGTCACTATTAGTGTGTGGAATTTCCGTTCACTGCCGGGCAGGCAGCTTAGAAAGTGAAAGACACTGGCACGGGGCGCTGCCCGGAGTTCACTGCCGGAAAGGCAGCTTAGAAATACAGCGAAAATCTCATTAAACTTTTGAATTTACGGGAGTATGGGCATAGGCAAAGCCACTTGCGTGACCTCAGAGGGATCATTTAACGAAGAGACTGATTTAGCAACAGAATCTGTCGCAAATTATCTATAACCAGACTGATGCATCCGGGCAGTGACCCCGGACTTGTCTAACTGCGCAAACACCAGGAGTAAACGCCTGGCATTCAATAATGGAGATATATGAAAGCAATAATGACAGTAGACAAACTTGAATTACGCAACATTAAGTCAATACGAGATTCAGGAAAAATAGGACACAACTTCGATCTGGTCGCTAAGTTGAAAGTCCAGTCACGCTCTATGGGAGCATTTTCTGGCGAAGGTATTGATTGTCCAGATTTACAATGGATTGAAACAGTAGATTGGTACAAGTTAGATACTAATGCAGACAAATGGATCCACGTAGGAACCAATCCAAATAATAAAGATTTATACAAAGCAAACCCAAAATCGCAAACATTTAAAACCTGGTGGGAAGAGTATCGCTACGCATTTGCAAGGGATACGAAGGGGTTTCCTGCTGCGCTTAAAAATGCTCATGAACGTGATGTAAAACATTGGATCGCACGTAACGGCTTTGAGTGGGAACTTCCAATCAGGGATATACCAAGTATGAGTTTGCTGGGAGGGTCTGGTGGCGGGGCTGGAGCCAGTCTCGTTGTTGGCGACACCCGCCGCCGTGTCATTCGTTTCGAGTTAGGTTTTACTGGATATTCATATCGAATATATTGTGCACAGATACTTGAAACAAGGGATGGAAAACCTAGCATTAATGCTTTTATTCAAAGAAAATTATCAAACATGGATTTGAATAACCAACAAAATTTTATCGACTGGAGAAAGTCATCACGTTTTCCCCAATGAATGAGTTAGATGTGTCAACGCCATTCAGGACGGGTCGGGCAGCTTAGAATGGCATTAGGCATTTAGCCCCATTTTTATTTGGTTCACTGCCGTACAGGCAGCTTAGAAAAACGAGAAGGTCAGAAGTCTGACTGTTATTCAGTTAACTGCCGAACAGGCAGAAAAATCCTCATTCTCTCGTCATAGATACATTTAATCGAACAAGTTAATTAATTCACTAATACATTGTCCGGGATGTTAATTGAAAGTATCACCTCTAAGAACATACAAAATATGAATATATTAATGCGTTGATGTTTTCGTAAATAGGTTTATTTTAATCCCGTTATTAAAATTGAAGGGAATTCAAAATGACTAACGCATTGATGCCTGCTGAGCTAAAAACGATCCTCCACTCCAAACGTTCTAATATTTATTACCTGCAATATTGCCGTGTGCTGGTTAATGGCGGGCGGGTTGAATATGTCACGGAAGAAGGCAACAAGTCGCTGTACTGGAATATCCCCATCGCCAATACCACTGTCGTGATGCTGGGAACCGGGACGTCGGTAACGCAGGCGGCGATGCGTGAGTTTGCCCGTGCGGGTGTGCTGGTCGGGTTCTGTGGCGGCGGCGGAACGCCACTTTATTCGGCGAATGAAGTTGAAGTGAATGTCTCCTGGCTGACGTCTCAGAGTGAATACCGTCCGACGGAATATCTTCAGCAATGGGTCAGTTTTTGGTTCGATGAACAGAAACGGCTGGCCGCCGCAGTGGCGTTTCAGAAAGTGCGCAGTGAGCAAATTCGTAAACACTGGTTAAGCGCAACGATGGTTCGAGAAGACGCTTTCCAGCTGGATACCGCCCGTACAGAATCCCTGTTGCAGCGGTTTGAGCAAAGCCTGACGCAGTGCCAGAACACGGGTGAACTGATGGCGCAGGAAGCCGTGCTGACAAAAGCCTTATATAAGCTGGCCGCCACGGCAGCGCGCTACGGCGACTTTACGCGGGCAAAACGCGGCGGCGGTGTTGACGTCGCTAACCGTTATCTCGATCACGGCAACTATCTGGCGTACGGGCTGGCTGCGACGGCGGTCTGGGTTATTGGCCTGCCGCACGGTCTGGCGGTCATGCATGGCAAAACACGGCGCGGCGGGCTGGTATTTGATGTCGCAGACTTAATTAAAGATGCACTGATCCTGCCACAGGCTTTTATTGCTGCCATGAACGGCGAAGACGAGCAGGAATTTCGTCAGCGTTGTCTGAGCAATTTCCAGCGTGCGGATGCACTCGACATTATGATTGAAACGGTGCAGGACGTTGCACATGAAATAAGCCAGCAACCATGAATATATTACTGGTATCCGAATGTAATAAAAAAGCGCTGACCGAAACACGGCGGATCATCGATCAGTTTGCTGAGCGCAAGGGCGAGCGGACGTGGCAAACGGCGATAACCATGGAAGGGCTGAATACATTAAGGCGAATACTCAAGAGAACGGCGCGCAGAAATACGGCGGTGGCTTGTCACTGGATCAAATCAAATAATCAGACAGAAGTGCTTTGGGTTGTCGGAAATATTCGTAAGTTTAATGATAAAGGCTCGGTACCCACTAATACAACGCAGCGGAATATAGTAAAGTCCGGCAGCGAAAATGCTTTTCACAGTATGCAGACTATCGGATTACTGGCCGCTATCGCCGGGCTTTTTCATGATTTTGGCAAAGCCAGTCAGTTGTTCCAGAATAAGCTCCGCGGGAAGGGGAAAGGCTTTGAACCGTTCAGGCACGAATGGGTGTCTGTTCGTTTATTCCTGGCATTTGTCGGCCAGCAGACCGATGAACAATGGCTGACCCGTTTGCAGCATGTCAGTGCTGAAGACGAATACGTCATGATACAAAACCTGGCCCGCAATAATGCCAGCTACAGTTATAACAGCCCGCTGGAAGGTCTGCCGCCGGTTGCGCGTCTGGTGGCCTGGCTGATTGTTTCGCATCACCGCCTGCCGGTGTATCCGCGTCGAAACGATAACTACACTAATCCGCCGCAACTTTCCGATATTCAGCACTGGCAGGATAAACAATTTGCGCCGTGCTGGAACTCCACCAATATGGATGCGCCGTGGACGGCAAAAGAACAACGCGCTGTCTGGCAGTTCCCGCATGGTACGCCGATGCAAAGCGCGATATGGCGTAGCAAAGCGCACAAATTTGCCGCACGCGCGCTGCAACTGCCGCTGTTTACTTCGCCTCATATCGCACCTGAACAGCGTTTTACCCGCCATCTCGCACGGCTGGTACTGATGCTGGCTGACCATTTGTACTCTTCGCTGGATGCGACAGCGGGCTGGCAGGATCCGGCGTTTTCGCCCATTGCCAACACCGGCACCAGACAACATCTTGATGAGCACAATATTGGCGTCAGCCAGAACGCATGGTTGCTGGCGCGCAGTCTGCCTTATCTGCGGGATACTTTACCGGCCATCACGCGGCATAAAGGATTTAAAAAACGCGCTCAGCAGGAGACGTTTCGCTGGCAGGATAAAGCATTCGACGTAACCTGCGGACTGCGGGAAAACGCCCGCCAGCAGGGATTTTTCGGAGTCAATATGGCCTCGACCGGTTGCGGGAAAACGCTGGCGAATGCGCGGATCATGTACGGGCTGGCGGATGAAAAACGTGGTTGTCGTTTCTCTGTCGCGCTTGGTCTGCGGACACTGACTCTACAGACCGGTGACGCACTGGGCGAGAAACTGCATCTCGATAAAGAAGATCTGGCAGTGCTGATCGGCTCGCAGGCGGTAAAGCAGTTGCATCAGCTTCATCACGATACCGCCGAGATAAAGAATACCGGCAGCCAGTCTGCGGATGAACTCTTTGCAGAACATCAGTATGTGCGTTACGACGGTTCGGTTGATACCGGCAGGTTAGGGCAGTGCCTCAAAGGTAAAGACGCTCTCCTGAAACTCATCAGCGCGCCGGTTCTGGTGACGACGATCGACCATCTTATGCCTGCCTGTGAAAGCCTGCGCGGCGGTCATCAGATTGCCTCGATGCTCAGGCTGCTGACTTCTGATCTGGTTCTCGACGAACCCGACGATTTTGATATGGCTGATTTACCTGCATTGTGCCGGTTAGTGAACTGGGCGGGAATGCTGGGTTCACGGGTGTTGCTTTCATCGGCGACGCTGGCACCAGCGCTGGTGCAGGCATTATTCAGTGCGTATGTCGCAGGGCGGAAAGCGTATCAGCAAGCCTGCGGCCAGCCCGGTTTGCCGGTGAACGTGTGCTGCGCGTGGTTTGATGAATTTAATGTCGCGGAAGGTCAGCATATGACCGGCAAATCTTACGGGCAACAGCACCGCGAGTTTGTGGCAAAACGGGTGCCTTTATTGCAACAGGCCAGTCCGCTGCGTCAGGCATCGCTGGTCACGGTGTCACCGGAAAGCGCCAGTGAGAATGATGTAGTCAATGCGGTGTCCGCGCGCGTTCATCAGTCCTTGCTTGAACTGCACAATGCGCATCACAAAGACAAAAATCTAACCGTCGGTATTGTCCGTATGGCTAATATCGATCCGCTGGTGGCGGTGGCAAAACGTCTGATGACAACGCCGTCTCCGGCAAATATACAACTGCATTATTGTGTCTATCACAGCCAGTATCCGCTGGCGATGCGGGCTCATATCGAAAACCGCCTTGATGTGATGCTGACCCGCCATGACGAAGACGCTGTCTGGCAGGTGAAAGAAGTGCGTAAGGCTTTGGCCGCGCATCCGGAAAAGCAGCATATTTTTGTCGTGCTCGCGACTTCTGTTGCGGAAATCGGAAGAGACCATGATTACGACTGGGCCATCGCTGAGCCCAGTTCCATGCGTTCGCTTATCCAGCTCGCCGGACGTGTTCAGCGCCATCGCCAGTCAGTCCCGCAAAAAACCAATATTCATATCCTGCATAAAAACGTTAAGGCACTGAGAAAGAAGACGCCTGCCTACTGCAAACCGGGTTTTGAAAGCGGCGGCAATGCGTTTACGAGCCACGATCTGCATGACTTACTGCGACCGGAAGAATACGAAACTCTCAGCGCCATTCCCCGCATACAGGAGCGGGAAACAACGGATCCTCTGCTGAGCATGACCGATATGGAGCACGGACGATTATGGCCGGAGTTACTCGGGAGAAAGCCCTGCGGCGACAACTATGCCGCCCGCTGGTGGCGCGATCACGCCGACTGGTGCGGCGAATTACAACAGCGAACCCCCTTCCGCCAGTCAGCACCCGATCAGCAATATTATCTGTGGCTGGAGGAAGAGGGCGACGAGCCGCGTTTTCGGCAACCGGATGAGGGAACTGAAGGCTGGAAGGATAGCAGCGGATTCAAGGCCATTGATCAGGAATATGCCGAAGGTGTCAGTCCGTGGATGGAGATGAACTGCGAAACGCTCTATCAGGGTCTGGCAGACAGTTTCGGCTGGGAACTCGAGCGCGTCAGTAAAACGGTTGGAGAAATCTGCTTAGCCGACGACGAAAACAAACGGTGGCACTGGAATGAAGCGTTAGGGGTGTTTGGTGCACTCGATTAATCAAGGAGAGAACATGGAAACACATGGATTAAGTCAGTTTATTACCGGTTACATTCAAGAGCGCTGTCAGCTCAAACTGGAAGCGTTCAATAAAGCCGCCGACAAACAACTTTCCGCTGCCAGCGCGGAAGAGAAATCCGGGCTCGAGCAACAGCTTTTTGAACAACGTCGTGAGCTGGAAAAGAAATATGAAGTTCGTACCTGGCTGACTGATGCCGCAGCGCGCGCGGGGCAAATCAGTCTGGTCACGCATGCAGTGAAATACTTTCATGGCGATGCTAAAGGCAGCAGCGTTTACAGCACAGTGAGAAATGCTGAAACAGCATATCTGACAACAGCAACGTTGCCTTCACCCGCGGTGGATGCCGTCGGGAATTCCGCCGCGCTGGATGTCGCGAAATTGCTGCAAACGGAACACGAAGGTGATTCTCTGCTTGCCAGCCTCAAACGCGGTGACTTTTCGGCGCTGGCGGCGTTAGCTGAAAATGAGATGCAGGCAGAGCAATGGGTCAGCGGGTTTATGCAGGCGTTGTCGGATAAAACGCTCTCGACGCACCAGCTCGCTAAACAGCTTTATTTTCCCGTTTCCGGCGCGGGCGAATACCATCTGCTTAGTCCGCTTTATTCTTCTTCACTGGCGCATGATTTGTATCAGCGCATCAGCCATGCACGTTACAGCGAAGCCTCGGTGGTTGCCCGCAAAGCGCGACGTGAAGGGCACTGGCATTCCGAAGCTGTCCAGTATTTTCCTGATCTCGCGGTGCAAAATATGGGGGGCACCAAGCCGCAAAATATCTCCTACCTGAACAGTGCGCGTGGCGGCAAAAATCATCTTCTGCGCTGCGCGCCGCCACAGTGGCAGCAATCCCTTAAGCCACCGGTCTCACATAAAACCTTTCTGACGGCGGTTTCCCCTAAAGTCACCCGTGTCGTCTCTGATCTGCGTCGTTATCTGCACACGGTGTATGAACGCGATAACACAATGGAAATCCGCCAGCAGCGCGCCGAATACGTGGATGAACTGATCGGCATGATCTTCAGCTATGCCGCTGAGATTCAGTCACTGACAGTTCTTCAGGGCTGGAGCCAGCAGGAAGACTGCGTTCTGAAAGCGGCGCACCAGCTCTGGCTCGATCCGTTACGTCAGCGCACCGACCCTGATTTTAAACTCCGGCGTGAAGGCGGCGAGTGGATCAGTGAGATTGCGGAGGATTTTGCCCACTGGCTGAATACCCGTCTGAAGCAGGACGAAAAGCTCAATGTTGGTGCCGTTGAATTCCGCGAATGGTCGGTGTTAATGCGCAGGCGTCTGCGGGAATTTGATGCCGCTCAGCAGGAGAACTGGCAATGAGTTATCTGATTGTTCTGCCTCATATTCAGGTCGAAAACGCCAATGCGATTTCTGGTCTGACCTACGGTTTTCCGGCGATCACGCATTTTCTGGGATTTACCCATGCGCTTTCGCGGCAGGTTCAGCAAAGCCACGGTCTGAGCTTCACCGGTTGCGGCGTGGTGTGTCATAAGCATCAGGTTCAGGCCTATCAGGCCAGCGAACGGGGTGACCATTACTTTGCGCTGACGCGAATTCCGCTGACCAGAGAGGCGAAAACCGCGCCTTTCAATGAAGAAGGGCGGATGCACATGACCGTTACGCTGTTTGTTGAGTGTGAAGGGAGCATTGCGTATGGCGACACAGGAGCCAGGGAACTGGAACAACATCTGCACACGTTGTGTGTTGCTCAGCGGCTGGCGGGCGGTACGGTGACCTCCATGAAACCGGTACGGGTAATGACGCTGCCGCAGAATGGCGATGAATTACAAAACATCACCCGTCGTGAAATGTATCGCGCATTGCCGAGTTTCGCGCTGGTTGACCGCTCAGAACTGCTGGCGCAGCACTTTACCGAATGCCAGGCGCAGGATCCGCAGTCGGAAATGATCGACGCGTGGCTGGATTTAGCAACGATGACTTACCGTGCCGAACAGCAGGAGGATGACTCTGTGCAATGGCAATACCAGCCGAAACCCGCGAAAGGTTATCTGGTGCCGCTGATGGTGGGGTTCACCCCAATTTCGCCGCTATATGCGCCCGGTGACGTGGCAAAAACCCGTGATCCCTCAACGCCGTTCCGCTTTGTCGAAGCTGCTTATGGCGTCGGCGAATGGCGCAGTCCGCACCGTGTCACCGATATTCATCAGCTTATCTGGCGTTACCCCGCCAGCACTGAACACTACATCTGCAGTCACGCTAAACCGCTGCAGGAAGCCGACTTAACTGAACAAGATCACTCCGATTTCTAATCATTGAAACAAGGAAAGCACAATGACCAAAACCACCGTAAAAACCGCGTCAGTCCTGGCCTTTGAACGCAAACTGGCAAACTCAGATGCACAAATGTTTGCCGGTAACTGGAAGGGTTCAAACGACGCCGGAAAATGGCAACCGATCGAAATTCAGGAAAAAGCCGTGCGTGGCACCATTTCCAACCGCATGAAAAATGCAGCTTCCACTGATCCCACCAAACTGGATGCTGAAATCCAGAAACCTAACCTGCAACGTGTTGATGTCGCGGCGCTGCCGTTCGATGCAGATACCCTGAAGCTGCGCTTTACCCTGCGCGTGCTGGGCAATCTGTCGTCGCCGTCGGTGTGTAACGATCAGGATTATCAGGCTGCGCTGACCGCCGTGATTGATGGTTATCGCACTGAACAGGGCTTTGGCACGCTGGCCGCACGTTATGCGGAAAACCTGGCGAACGGGCGTTTTCTCTGGCGCAACCGTATCGGCGCGGAAGGCATTGCCGTTCATGTCACGCACAATAATCAGCGCTGGGAATTTGAGGCGGACGGATACAATCTGCGCCAGTTCAGTCAGCCCACCGGCAGTCTGGCTGAACTGGCCGCAGTGATTGATCAGGGGCTGAGTGGCAAAGAATCTGTGTTGCTGACCGTCGAGGCTTTCGTCCGTTTAGGGGAAGGTCAGGAAGTATTCCCTTCACAGGAACTGGTTTTAGACTCAAGCCGTGAAAGCAAGAAAAGCAAAATCCTCTATCAGGCGGGCGGCATTGCGGCGCTGCATTCACAGAAAATCGGCAATGCGCTGCGCACAATCGATGACTGGTATCCCGATGCGGCAGAACTTGAACTCGGCCCGATTGCCGTCGAACCTTATGGCTCTGTAACCAGCAAAGGCAAAGCCTATCGCCAGCCGAAGCAAAAAATGGATTTTTACACCCTGCTGGATAACTGGGTGACGAAAGATAAAAAGCCAGACACAGAGCAACAGCATTACGTGATGGCGACGCTGATCCGTGGCGGCGTCTTCGGCGAGAAAGGCGAGTAAGGGGCGAGCATGGAGAGTTATCAGGAAATCCGCGTTATGCCCGATCCGGAATTTGGCAGCGATCTGCTGATGGCGGCGCTGTTTGCCAAATTGCATCGCGCTCTGGGGAAACATGCTGCGGGTAAAATTGGCATCAGTTTTCCGCATTACGGGCAGAAACCGGGCGACATCATCCGGCTGCACAGCACGGCTGCGATACTGACGGTCTTCGGCCAGACCTTATGGATGAAGGGGCTGAATGACCATGTGGCTATCAGCGAAATTCGCGATGTCCCGGCGAATGCGCAACATTGCTGCTTTAGTCGCGTGCAGGTGAAAAGCAGTGCGGAAAGACTGCGCCGCCGGTCTGTGAAAAGAGGCTGGTTAAGCGAAGAGGAAGCCCTTGAGCGTATCCCCGACAGCAAATCGCAAATCACTTCACTGCCGTTTATTCACGTGAAAAGCCTCTCGACCGGTGAAGCATTCAGATTGTTTATCCGGCGTGGGGCGTTGTTAACAGAACCTGTTGAAGGGGTGTTTGGAGCATACGGGTTGAGTGCGGTGGCGACCGTGCCGTGGTTTTGAGGGCAAGCTCTTAAGGTCAAGGTCGTGGGCTCGCCGCCCACACTGGCCCAGAGACCCGCAGTCGCGCGGGCCTCTGGACTCCACGCTCTTTTCACTGCGCGCTGTCGCAGGCACGACGGACATGTTTCTCGGCTCCTGTGTGTGGCGCAAAATCTTGCCGCGTTGCGGTGCCTTCTCTCGGTCCTGAAGCCTCCGGTCTTCAGGCCGCTCCGTTCAGCAAGATTTTTGATCACGCCAGTCCAGGACGAATAAAACCTTCGTTCTGATTATCTTGCAAAATCAGATGCTAAAGGGAGATCTGTCTTGCTCCTTCCCCTGCGAAGGGGAAGGCCGGGATGGGGTATTAATGGCATCTCAGAAATAACCCTCTTTTTGGGGCTGTTTCTAACTCATTGATTTTAATAGTACGTAAAAGCTTGAGGAAAAAGAGGGTATTTCTGCCTAAACAGAGATAATCTTTTACAGTTCAATGCGTAAACCTGAAAACCTAACAGTTCACTGCCGCATAGGCAGCTTAGAAAGTGCAGGCAATGAAAGCATCAATATATTACCCGTTCACTGCCGCATAGGCAGCTTAGAAAATGATCGTTGGATAGCGGCAACCCAATTGGGTGTTCACTGCCGCATAGGCAGCTTAGAAATGGCTGAATTAATGCAATTTGCAGAAACAGCCGTTCACTGCCGCATAGGCAGCTTAGAAAAGAAACCCGCGCCCGCCGTCGCAGACCCCGCCGTTCACTGCCGCATAGGCAGCTTAGAAAATGAGCTGAAGGATTTCACGCGTCAGCGCTTCGTTCACTGCCGCATAGGCAGCTTAGAAAGCAAGCCCATATTCAGTTATGGGAAGACAGGGGTTCACTGCCGCATAGGCAGCTTAGAAAGCATTGTGAAGCTTCACGATGACGTCATTTCGGTTCACTGCCGCATAGGCAGCTTAGAAAACGCATCACATAAACCGTGGTAGCAGCGTCCAGTTCACTGCCGCATAGGCAGCTAAAAATAACCGTACGTTTAAAACCGTCCGAAGACGGCTTTAAAGATTTGAGTCAGTCAAAAAGCCATTTACCCGCTCGTGCGGAATCAGCAAGCATTTGAAGAGTTAAAGGGATAGGTTCTTCGTAATCACCGCCACATGAACAAAATGCAAAGATTGAAAATCCTGATGCTTCTGCTGGCCAGTATTTCTCGAAATCAAAGTTAGCGGGATCTACTTTGAATTTATCAAAATACTCTTTCATGATGTCGTCACCTGTTTCACACGCCCACACATAATCGCCGGTAGAAAGACTTGTATTAATAGTGACAGGCCAGCGTTTTTTAGAAAAGAAACCGGGCTGATTAAAGCGTTCATTGTACCAGTCAATGATGTCCTCATTGCTTACCATAGGCGGTCTTTCTCATTGGCAATCGTGTTGTAGCGGTTCGTCGCTTTATAGGCGATGGTAACCACATCGTCAGCTAATATTACCCATCCAACAAAGGGTATCCACCGACCAACAAATGCCCCCAAGTTTGAAACATAGGAAAATTTTAAGCGTCGGATGCTACCATTTGTCAAGGTACGCCATTGTTTGACTTCAATATTGAGCCACTGCCGCAGATGATAGCTAAGTATAGACGTCCCCGGTGTCGCGTTGAGCGGTTTAGCACGCGTTGCCTTCATTGGTTGACCGAGCATGATCAAAGCAAGGTTTGCTAAATCTGCCACCCCGATTTGTTTTCCCGTTTCATCAAGAAAAACCCAAAAAAATAATTCACCTGGTGATAAGTTTGACAATCCACTGAAATAATAGCCATTAGCTTGTTCTGTCGTGTCCATACTTTACTTATCCTGTTACACGTTCATTCCATGCGTCACTGTATTGAATGTTTCCATCAATGAAATGCCAGGTAATTTTGTCGTATCTCATCTGGATTTGTTCTTTATGGCCTACGTTGATTGCAGTTTTAGTGTCATGCATCATGGGTGTCACTGAGACAATTTTTACTCCCTCAAGCGACATATTGTAATATTCAACTTCCTGACCTGCGTCATTGATGGTGTACCACTTAAACTCAGCAGACTGTAATGTTTGTCCTGTCGCCACTGCTTTAAACAGATACGGTGAAGAACTATCAAAGTCCTTTTCAAAAATGAGCGCACCATGAATACGCGTGCCCGTGAGTTTTCCTGTATTTCCATCAGTAGGAATGTTGACGTTGTGGCTAAAAGATGTGACTTCGATTGAGTGTTCACGACCATTGACGTCAACTGAACCCTTAATAAGTGCGCCGCCGTCGTCTTGTAACCACAAATAAGCTGGAATCGCCATTTCATTAGTCCTCAATTGGGTGAAACAGCACACTAGCTTTTTAAATAGAAAATAATTGTGTTTTAACCTTCAACTTATTATTTTTCAGAAAGTTAGTACATCGAACAGATAAGTAAATAATCGTCAATTACGCCAGCAAACTTAGTTACCTGTAGGCAACCCTCTTTTTTACGCTATCTCTAACGCATTGATTTTAAATCTCCGAATCACCAATAAAAATGAGGGTGTTTCTGCCTAAACAGAGATAATCTTTTACAGTTCAATGCGTAAACCTGAAAACCTAACTGTTCACTGCCGCATAGGCAGCTTAGAAATTCGCTTTATGCCGCTGAAGCGGCTTTTAGTAGTTCACTGCCGTAAAGCCAGCCTTTGAACGCAAAACTCACCCCACCAAATCCCGCTCAACAAACCCCTTCCGCCATTGTGTTGGTGTCGTCCCCAGCCGCTGGCGGAAATGATGCCGCAACGTTTCCGGCGATCCAAAACCGGCTTGTTCGGCGACACGGTCAATACTCAGCGTGCCGTTTTCCAACAGGGCGCAGGCTTTTTCCAGCCGCACGCTCAGCATCCATTCGCCGGGCGTGGTGCCGGTTGCATCATGGAAACGACGCAGGAAGGTGCGGCGGCTCATTCCGGCTTGTGCAGCAAGCTGATCAATCACCATGGGCGTATTGAGATGGCTGC
>Ga0308172_1001401_pt1 | contig 16952 bp, 18 predicted proteins | sample PhyGR2_FD_202134 | JGI IMG/M metagenome (GOLD analysis project Ga0308172, IMG submission 202134) | Phyllosphere microbial communities from UC Gill Tract Community Farm, Albany, California, United States - DLSLSG.R2 | ecosystem: Host-associated > Plants > Phyllosphere > Unclassified | place: USA... | reverse complement strand
AGCCGTTCTGACCGTGTTGCTAAGTACAACCAGCTGATCCGTATCGAAGAAGCGCTGGGTTCTAAAGCGCCATTCAACGGTCTGAAAGAAGTTAAAGGTCAGTAATGACCCCGTGCTGATGTCGCGCTAAGCGGCATCGCATCGTCTGAAAGCCCCGCCTTGTGCGGGGCTTTTGCTTTTTCGTGTCGCGCAGCTGTTGTTGTGCGGCACACGCTGGCATAATCAGCGCCCCGATTTATCCAGGCGAGTAAAAAATGTTCTACCCGATTAACGAAATGTTCCAGACACTGCAGGGCGAAGGTTATTACACCGGCGTGCCTGCTATTTTCATTCGCCTGCAGGGATGCCCGGTGGGCTGTAGCTGGTGCGATACCAAACACACCTGGGAAAAGCGGACAGATCGGGAAACGTCGCTGGGCGATATTTTGATCAAGACAGTGGAAAGCGACGCCTGGGGTGATGCCGATGCGGCGACCCTGGTGAGTGCCATTGCGCAGCAGGGCTGGACGGCGCGCCACGTGGTGATTACCGGCGGTGAACCGGCGATTTACGACCTGCGTCCATTAACGACTGCGCTGGAGCAGCACGGTTTTCAGTGTCAGATTGAAACCAGCGGAACCCACGAGATTCACTGTTCCGGGCAGACCTGGGTGACCGTTTCTCCGAAGGTCAACATGCGCGGCGGCTATGATGTTCTGCCCCAGGCGCTGAGCCGGGCCGATGAAATCAAACATCCGGTGGCGCGCGAGCGCGATGTCGAAGCGCTGGATCTGCTGCTGGCCGGCATTAATGACACCAAAGCCCGGATCATCGCGTTACAGCCGATCAGCCGCAAAGATGATGCCACCCGACTCTGCATTGAAACCTGCATTGCACGCAACTGGCGTCTGTCGATGCAGACCCATAAATACCTCAATATCGCCTGATAACGCGCGTTGAGGGGTTAACCGCAGGGAAGAGGGGCATTCAGATGCGTGACGGAGAGGGGAATAGCGTCGGATCGAAGGGTTCGATCCGACAGACTTAGCCGCGGTAAACGCAGCCTGCAGTGCAGGTTTCTTTGATCATCACCGCGCTCAACAGCGGCAGTTGTGGCTTCATCTGATCCCAGATCCATTTCGCCAGCACTTCGCTGGTGGGATTTTCCAGGCCAGGAATATCATTCAGATAGTAGTGGTCCAGCCGATTGTACAGGGGCTTAAACGCCGCCTTCAGTTCAGCAAAGTCCATAACCCAGCCGGTATGCGCATCCACTTCGCCGGTAATCTCCAGACGAACCAGGAACGAATGACCGTGCAGACGGCCACATTTGTGTCCGGCCGGCACATTCGGAAGATGGTGCGCGGCTTCGAACTGGAACTCTTTAAACAAGGTGGTAGACATAGTGGTTCTCAGACATTAAAAATCCGCTGAATTCTACCTGATTACCGCTTTTTTCGCACCCGCACCGCACAAAGCGATACTTTTCCTGCCTGATTGATCACCGGCGTCCAGCTAATTAACTGATATACCACCGCTTTACTTACCACTTTTAACGATTACGACTACCTGGAAAACCATTTAGTCATTTTGGTTATTTGATATGTCGAAGGTGTATTTAATCGTTAATATACGGACCGGTAACCTACGCACTCTTCCGCCACTTTACGGTCCGGACTTCTGATACTGGAATTTTTAACGCGATGACGACTCAGGCACCTGGTTCACTGCTTCCGCTCTCCCCGGAACAACTCGCCCGCTTACAGGCGGCGACGACAGATTATTCCCCGACTCAACTGGCGTGGCTGTCAGGCTATTTCTGGGGCCGGGTAGAACAGGCACCGGGTAGCGCCGTCGCCAGTAGCGCACCGCCAGCCCCCGCCGCTGAAGCGCCGGTTATTACATTGCTTTCCGCCTCCCAGACCGGCAACGCCCGTCGTCTGGCTGAGCAGCTGCGTGATGACCTGCTGGCCGCGAAGCTGAACGTAAACCTGGTGAATGCCGGTGATTACAAGTTCAAACAGATTGGCCAGGAAAAAATGCTGGTGGTCGTGACCTCGACGCAGGGCGAAGGCGACCCGCCGGAAGAGGCGGTGGCACTGCATAAATTCCTGATGTCGAAAAAGGCACCGAAAATGGAAGGTGCAGCCTTTGCGGTATTTGGCCTGGGCGACACCTCCTATGAATTCTTCAGTCAGGCGGGCAAAGATTTTGACAACCGTCTGGCCGAACTGGGCGGCGAACGTCTGCTGGATCGCGTTGATGCGGATGTCGAGTACGCAGAGCAGGCTTCCGCCTGGCGCAGTGCACTGACGGACATTCTGAAACAGCGCGTGCCGACCGAATCCCCGGCGCAGGCTGCGGCGACAGCAGCAGGCAGCGTCAACGAAGTCACCACCAGTCCTTACAGCAAAGAGTCTCCGCTCAGCGCCAGTCTGGCGGTGAATCAGAAAATTACCGGACGTGACTCAGATAAAGATGTGCGCCATATCGAAATCGATCTGGGCGACTCCGGTCTGCGCTATCAGCCTGGCGATGCGCTGGGCGTCTGGTATGAAAACGATGCGGCGCTGGTCAGCGAACTGCTGGAGCTGGTCTGGCTGAAGGGCGATGAGTCAGTAGAGGTTCAGGGCAAAACCCTGCCGCTGGCTGAGGCGCTGCAGAAGCACTTTGAGCTGACGGTGAACACCGCGCAGATCGTGGCGCAGTACGCTCAGCTGTCCCGTAACGCCGAGCTGCTGTCGCTGGTGGATGATAAAGCCAGACTGCAGCAGTATGCGCAGCACTATCCGATTGTGGATATGGTGCGTCTGGCCCCGGCTGAACTCACCGCAGAACAGCTGACCGGTATGCTGCGACCGCTGACGCCGCGACTCTACTCTATCGCCACTTCGCAGGCCGAAACCGATACCGAAGTGCACATCACCGTGGGTGCCGTACGCTTTGATATTGAAGGTCGTCAGCGCGGCGGCGGTGCATCGACCTGGCTGGCCGATCGCATCGAAGAGGAGGGCGAAGTCCGCGTCTTCATCGAGCACAACGACAATTTCCGCCTGCCGGCTAACCCGGACGCGCCGGTAATCATGATTGGGCCGGGCACGGGCATCGCACCGTTCCGCGCCTTTATGCAGCAGCGCGACAACGACGGTGCCAGCGGCAAAAACTGGCTATTCTTTGGTAATCCGCACTTCACCGACGATTTCCTCTATCAGGTGGAGTGGCAGAAATATGTGAAGGATGGCCTGCTGACGAATATCGACCTCGCCTGGTCACGCGATCAGGCAGAGAAGATTTACGTGCAGGATAAGATCCGCGCGAAAGGGGCCGAAGTCTGGCGCTGGATTGAAGAGGGCGCGCATCTTTATGTCTGTGGCGACGCGAATCGGATGGCAAAAGACGTCGAGCAGGCATTGCTGGATGTGGTGGTCGAACACGGCGGAATGGATCGTGAAACGGCCGACGAATTTTTAAGTGAGCTGCGCATTGAGCGCCGTTATCAGCGAGACGTTTACTAATGAGTGATAAACACCCTGGACCGCTGGTTGTAGAAGGCAAATTAACCGACGCTGAGCGTCTGAAGAAGCAGAGCAACTATCTGCGCGGCACCATCAAAGAAGATCTGGAAGAGGGTCTGACCGGTGGCTTTAACGGCGACAACTTCCTGCTGATCCGTTTTCACGGTATGTATCAGCAGGACGATCGCGACATTCGTGCCGAACGTGCCGAGCAGAAGCTGGAGCCGCGCCATGCGATGATGCTGCGCTGCCGACTGCCGGGCGGCATCATTACGCCGACTCAGTGGCTGGCCATCGACAAATTTGCGACCGATAAAACCATTTATGGCAGCATCCGTCTGACCAACCGTCAGACCTTCCAGTTTCACGGCATTCTGAAGAAGAACGTCAAGCCGACACATCAGATGCTGCATGAAGTGGGGCTGGATGCGCTGGCCACCGCCAACGACGTGAACCGTAACGTGCTCTGTACCTCGAACCCGGTAGAGTCGGAACTGCATCAGGAAGCGTATGAGTGGGCGAAGAAGCTCTCTGAGCATCTGCTGCCGCGCACCCGTGCCTATGCCGAAATCTGGTGGGATCAGGAGAAAGTCGCGACGACCGATGAAGAGCCGATCCTCGGTGAAACCTATCTGCCGCGTAAATTTAAAACCACCGTGGTGATCCCGCCGCATAACGATGTGGATCTGCACGCCAACGATCTGAACTTTGTCGCGGTCGCCGAGAAGGGCAAGCTGGTGGGCTTCAACCTGCTGGTGGGGGGCGGCCTCTCGATTGAGCACGGTAACAAAGCGACTTATGCGCGCACCGCCAGCGAGTTTGGTTACTTCCCGGTAGAGAAGATCCTCGACGTGGCCGAGGCGGTCGTGACGACTCAGCGCGACTGGGGTAACCGTACCGATCGTAAAAATGCCAAAACCAAGTACACCCTGGAACGCGTTGGCGTCGAGACCTTTAAAGCCGAAGTTGAAAAACGTGCCGGTGTGACGTTTGAGCCGATCCGTCCCTATGAGTTCACCACCCGTGGCGATCGCATTGGCTGGATCAAAGGCATCGACAACAAATGGCACCTCACGCTGTTTATTGAAAATGGCCGCCTGCTCGACTATCCAGGCCGACCGCTGAAAAGCGGCATCGCGGAAATTGCGAAAATCCATCAGGGCGATTTCCGCCTGACTGCCAACCAGAACCTGATTGTGGCGGGCGTACCGGAAAGCGAAAAAGCGCAGATCGAAGCGATCGCTCGCGAACATGGTCTGATGGATCACGTCACGCCTCAGCGTGAAAACTCCATGGCCTGCGTCGCGTTCCCGACCTGTCCGCTGGCGATGGCAGAAGCCGAACGTTTCCTGCCCGCGTTCGTGACCAAAGTGGAAGGGATCATGCACGCGCATGGCGTCGGCGATGAGCACATAGTGTTACGCGTTACCGGTTGTCCGAACGGTTGCGGCCGTGCCATGCTGGCTGAGCTGGGTCTGGTGGGCAAAGCGCCAGGCCGCTACAACCTGCATCTGGGCGGAAACCGCAGCGGAACGCGTATTCCCCGTATGTACCGTGAAAACATTAACGAAAGCGAAATTCTCGCCACCATTGATGAGCTGGTGGGACGCTGGGCCACCGAACGCCAGGCCGCTGAAGGCTTTGGTGACTTCACCATCCGCGCAGGCATTGTTGCGCCGGTGCTGGACCCGGCACGCGATTTTTGGGAGGAAGCAAAATGAGTCAGCCCGACCTCGCAGCACTGAATGAGATGTCCAAAGTCCAGCGCGCCATAGCGCTGGCCGCGACCAATGCGCAGCTGGAGAAGTCATCAGCGGAAGAGCGGGTCAGCTGGGCGCTGGAGAATCTGCCGGGTGCTTATGTGCTCTCCTCCAGTTTCGGTATTCAGGCCGCGGTGTCGCTGCATCTGGTGACGCGTCAGCAGCCCGATATTCCGGTCATCCTGACTGACACCGGCTATCTGTTCCCGGAGACCTATCGTTTTATTGATGAGCTGGCAGACCAGCTCAATCTCAACCTCAAAGTTTTCCGCGCTGAAACCTCACCGGCCTGGCAGGAAGCGCGCTACGGCAAACTGTGGGAGCAGGGCGTCGAGGGGATTGAGAAATATAACGAGATCAACAAAGTCGAGCCGATGAATCGCGCCATTGAAACCCTGGGCGCGCAGACCTGGTTTGCCGGCCTGCGCCGCGACCAGTCCGGCAGCCGGGCGAATCTGCCGGTGCTGGGCGTACAGCGTGGCGTCTTCAAGCTGCTGCCGATTATCGACTGGGATAACCGCCAGATTCATCAGTATCTGGAGCAGCACAAGCTGAAGTACCATCCATTGTGGGATGAAGGTTATCTTTCGGTGGGCGATACCCACACCACCCGCAAGTGGGAGCCAGGTATGGCAGAAGAAGAGACACGCTTCTTCGGTCTCAAGCGCGAGTGTGGTCTGCACGAAGGCTGATGCCGTGCTTCTCTCCCTGAAGACATGGAGAGAAGTGCTTCGGCACAGTCAGGCGGGAAGCTAAACGCCTTGTAATCCGGCAAACGCCTCCGTTGCACGCGTCACATTCACTTTTGTCACGTCATACTCTGCCACCGCGACAAACGGATCTTCCGCTAAAATCGCATCCAGTGCTTCACGTTCCATCTCCCTGACCAGCAGCATGCCGCCCGTGCGCGGATCTTTTCGCCCTGCGGCAATAAAACTGCCCGCGTCAAAATAGCGATCGAGCCATTCGATATGGCCTGCCAGCAGCGCTTCAACGTCTTCTATCGGACGCACATAATTCAGAAAGACGACGTACATGTCAGATCCTTATACTTTGGGATTGGTCAGTTCGCTGATCAGCGGCAGCAGCACGCGGACGCTGTCGCGGGTTCGCAGGGCAATCTGTCCCGGCAGCCAGCGGTCGAGATAGCTCAGATTATCCAGGTCTGTCTGATGACGGGTCACACCATCAGGAAAGTGGTGGCTGCGATGACGCTGCAGCGCGCCATCTTTATTCCCCAGCGTCCAGTTGCTGGCGGTGACATCCAGCAGCGGAAAGCCCGCCTTGTCGAAGGCATTCAGGCCGTTAAAGTCTTTGCGGTTCAGCTGGTGGCTGGCTGCGGGGATGCCCTGCTGACGCGCCAGTAGCAGCGCGCGATCGCTGGTCTGCTTGCGCACCGCCCGGGGCGTGTTCATGCCGCTGTTGAAATAGAGGTGATCGCCGGTGATCAGGCTGTTCAGATCGATGACCAGCAGCGTGTTCTTTTTCTCACGCGTGCTCATCCGCTCAACATAGTCATCCATGCCGTGGAGGTCGGCTTCTCCGGCGCTCAGCGCGACAAAGCGAATGCCATAGTGCAGCGGCTTGCGACTCAGCTGCTGCGCCAGTTCCAGCATCACACCAAGACCCGACGCATTGTCATCGACGCCCTGCAGGCGTAAGCCGCCCAGATTATGATGGGCCTGGCTGCTGTTTTGCGGCGTCCAGGTATCCAGATGCGCCACGATCAGGATCTCCTGCGGCACGCTGCCTGCGCGCGCGGCAATCACCGAGGTGGCCGTGAGCTTATGCCAGCGCTGCGTGCCGTCATCTTCCTGCCACTTATAGCCGGTGTTGAACTGGCGGGTATCGGTCTTATAACCCAGTGCGGTAAATTGCTGCTGCAGGTAGTCAGCGGCCATCAGCTCAGCCGGACTGCCGCTCATGCGGCCAGGGAAATAGGTGGCGATGTGCCGGACCTGCTGTTCGGCAAACTGGCCTGTCGGCGTGGCCAGAGCCAGCGGGGAAATGAGTGCGCCAAACAAAACTGTCGCTACCCTCAGGCGGAGGGAACAAAACATAATGCATCCTTTTTTCATTATCCGGGAGGCGTTGGGCATGCGGGCCAGGGCCGATCATGCCGCGCGCATTATATCCCTTTTGTCGCACCAGTTTGTTAGTGGAATCGGGCGCCGCTTCATTTGAAAAGGAGAACGTGCCTTTGTCGCTGGCACTTATCTGCTTTTCAGCCGCAGGCACGGGTACGAATCTGTGAAGCTGTTCACGAAAAAGCCATTAAATTTCATCCGCTAAGATCAAATTGTTCTGTGCTTTGCGGAATCGTTATTCCATTCGGTAACTACTCATTCCAATTCGTAATTTCATCTGGATAAACCCTGCGACGTATAGTCGCGTTAATACAAAGTTAAAACATCAGGGTTAACGTGGACTATTTGCCTCTTTTTGCCGATCTCTCTGGCCGCCCGGTTCTGGTTGTCGGCGGTGGAGATATTGCGTCGCGAAAAATTGAACTGCTGCGTCGTGCGCGTGCGCGCGTTCTGATCGCCTCTCGTGAACTCTGCCCTGAACTTCAGGAACTGCTGGAAAGCCAGGATCTGGAGTGGCTGGCGACCGAGTTTGATCCGTCCCAGCTGGATGGCGTTTTCCTGGTGATTGCCGCCACCGACGATAACCATCTCAACACCCAGGTTTTTGAAGCCGCTAACGCGCGGCATAAGCTGGTTAACGTGGTCGACGACCAGCCAAAATGCACCTTTATCTTCCCTTCGATTGTTGACCGCTCACCGCTGGTGGTGGCGATCTCCTCCAGCGGCACCGCACCGGTGCTGGCACGTATGCTGCGCGAAAAAATCGAAACGCTGCTGCCCGCCAGTCTTGGTCAGATGGCCGAAGTGGCCGGACTCTGGCGCGACAAAGTTAAACAGCGCTTCAGCCGCATGTCTGACCGCCGCCGCTTCTGGGAACGCGCGTTTAACGGCCGGTTCGCCAGTGAGATGTCAGCCGGTAACGTCGAAGAGGCGAAACGCACGCTGGACCGTGAACTGCAGGAAGAGCCGACCCGTCAGGGCGAGATTTTCCTGGTGGGCGCCGGGCCGGGTGACAGCGGCCTGCTGACGCTGCGCGGCCTGCAGGTGATGCAGTTAGCCGATGTGGTGCTCTACGACCATCTGGTCAGCGAAGAGGTGCTGGATCTGGTGCGCCGCGATGCCGATCGCATCTGCGTCGGCAAACGGGCCAGTGCGCATACGTTGCCACAGGAAGAGATCAATCAGTTGCTGGTTTCACTGGCGCAGAAAGGCAAGCGCGTCGTCCGCCTCAAGGGTGGCGATCCCTTTATCTTTGGCCGCGGCGGCGAAGAGCTGCAGGCGGCGCAGCAGGCGGGTATTCCGTTCCAGGTGGTGCCGGGCGTCACCGCAGCTGCCGGTGCGACAGCCTATGCCGGTATTCCGCTGACCCACCGCGACTACGCGCAGAGCGTGATGTTTATTACCGGTCACTGCCGCCCCGATGGGGATGACATTGACTGGCCATCGCTGGCGCGTGCGCGTCAGACGCTGGCGATCTACATGGGAACGGTTAAAGCGGCGGCCATCAGTGCGGCGCTGATTCAGCACGGTCGTGCGCCATCAACGCCGGTGGCGGTGATCAGTCGCGGCACCCGTCAGGATCAACAGGTGCTGACCGGCACCTTAGAACAACTTGAGGCGCTGGCCGCCTCGGCACCTACTCCGGCGCTACTGGTGATCGGAGAGGTGGTTAATCTGCACGGGCAACTCGCCTGGTTTAAACATTCAGCACAGCAGGGGGCTCGCGAGTCCGCCGTTGTCAATCTGGCTTGAGGGAAAATCATGGACCAAAAACGACTCACTCATCTGCGTCAGCTGGAGGCGGAGAGTATCCATATCATTCGCGAAGTCGCGGCGGAGTTCAGCAACCCGGTGATGATGTACTCCATCGGTAAAGACTCCTCGGTGATGCTGCATCTGGCGCGTAAAGCCTTTTATCCGGGCACGCTGCCGTTCCCGTTACTGCATGTGGATACCGGCTGGAAATTCCGTGAAATGTACGCGTTTCGCGACCGCACCGTGAAAGCGATGGGCGCAGAGTTGCTGGTTCACCGCAACCCGGAAGGCGTGGCGATGGGGATTAACCCGTTTGTCCACGGCAGTGCCAAACACACTGACATCATGAAGACCGAAGGGCTGAAGCAGGCGCTGAACAAATATGGTTTTGATGCGGCCTTTGGTGGCGCACGTCGCGATGAAGAGAAGTCACGCGCTAAAGAGCGTATCTACTCCTTCCGTGACCGCTTCCATCGCTGGGACCCGAAAAACCAGCGTCCTGAGCTGTGGCACAACTACAACGGCCAGATCAACAAGGGCGAGAGCATCCGTGTCTTCCCGCTGTCGAACTGGACCGAACTGGATATCTGGCAGTACATCTTCCTGGAAAACATCGAGATCGTGCCGCTCTATCTCGCCGCGCCACGTCCGGTGCTGGAGCGTGATGGCATGCTGATGATGATCGATGACGATCGCATCAACCTGCAGCCGGGTGAAGAGATCACCCAGCGGATGGTCCGTTTCCGTACGCTCGGCTGCTGGCCGCTGACCGGCGCGGTAGAGTCCGAAGCGCAGACGCTGCCGGAGATCATCGAAGAGATGCTGGTTTCCACCACCAGCGAGCGTCAGGGCCGCATGATCGATCGCGATCAGTCCGGTTCGATGGAACTGAAAAAACGTCAGGGTTATTTCTAAGGAGACGCCAGATGAATACTGTAATTGCACAACAGATTGCCGACCAGGGCGGCGTTGAAGCCTGGCTGACCGCTCAACAGCATAAGAGCCTGCTGCGTTTTCTGACCTGCGGCAGCGTCGACGATGGAAAAAGTACCCTGATTGGGCGTCTGCTGCACGATACCCGTCAGATCTATGAAGATCAGCTTTCCTCGCTGCACAACGACAGCAAACGTCACGGCACCCAGGGCGAGAAACTCGATCTGGCGCTGCTGGTGGATGGTCTGCAGGCTGAGCGTGAGCAGGGCATTACCATTGATGTGGCCTACCGCTACTTCTCGACCGAAAAGCGTAAATTTATTATCGCCGACACGCCGGGACATGAGCAGTACACCCGTAACATGGCAACCGGCGCATCAACCTGCGATCTGGCAATCCTGCTGATTGATGCGCGTAAAGGCGTACTGGATCAGACCCGCCGCCACAGCTTTATCTCGACGCTGCTGGGGATCAAACACCTGGTGGTGGCGATCAATAAGATGGATCTGGTGGAGTACGATCAGGCGCGCTACGAGCAGATCAAACAGGATTACCTGGATTTTGCTGCCCAGCTGCCGGACGACCTTGATATCCGCTTTGTGCCGATGTCGGCGCTGGAAGGGGATAACGTGGCTTCCGCCAGTCAGACCATGCCGTGGTACAGCGGCCCGACGCTGCTGGATGTGCTGGAGACCGTGGAGCTGAAGCGCGTCGTCGATCATCAGCCGATGCGTTTCCCGGTGCAGTATGTTAACCGTCCGAACCTGGATTTCCGTGGCTATGCCGGAACTCTGGCGTCAGGCAGCGTGCAGGTCGGCCAGCGCGTCAAAGTGCTGCCGTCTGGCGTGGAGTCGACTATTGCCCGCCTTGTGACCTTTGATGGCGATCTGCAGGAAGCGGGGGCAGGCGAAGCGATTACGCTGGTGCTGCAGGATGAGATTGATATCAGCCGTGGCGATCTGCTGGTCGATGCCAGTGAAGATCTGGCCGCGGTTCAGTCGGCCAGCGTTGACGTGGTCTGGATGGCAGAACAGCCGCTGCAGGCCGGTCAGAGCTATGACCTGAAAATCGCCGGCAAGAAAACCCGTGGCCGGGTAGAGAAGGTGCTGCATCAGGTCGAGATCAACTCGCTGGAGACGCGTCAGGTCGATGCGCTGCCGCTGAACGGTATTGGCCGCATTGAGTTAACCTTTGACGAACCGATGGTGCTCGACAGCTATCAGCAGAACCCGGTGACAGGCGGCATGATCTTTATCGATCGCCTGACCAACGTCACCGTGGGGGCTGGCATGATCCATCAGCCAAACCATGACGCCCCGGTTAACACCGGTGAGTTCAGCGCGTTTGAGCTGGAACTGAATGCGCTGGTGCGCCGTCACTTCCCACACTGGAACGCGCGCGACCTGCTGGGCGGTCAGTAATGGCTCAGCACGATGACAACGTGGTATGGCATGACCATCCGGTAACCCGTGCCTCACGCGAACAGCAGCACGGCCATCAGGGCGTGGTGCTGTGGTTCACCGGGCTTTCGGGCTCGGGGAAATCCACTGTCGCAGGGGCGCTGGAGCAGGCGCTGCACCGCATCGGCGTCAGCACCTATCTGCTGGATGGTGACAATGTGCGTCATGGCCTCTGTCGCGATCTCGGCTTCAGCGACGATGACCGCAAGGAGAACATCCGTCGGGTTGGTGAAGTCGCGAAACTGATGGTAGATGCCGGACTCGTGGTACTCACTGCCTTTATTTCGCCGCATCGCGCCGAGCGTCAGATGGTGCGTGACCTGCTGGAGCCGGGGCAGTTTATCGAGGTGTTTGTCGATACGCCGTTAGCGGTGTGTGAAGCGCGCGATCCCAAAGGCTTATACCGCAAAGCGCGCGCCGGTGAGCTGCGTAATTTCACCGGTATCGACAGCGTCTATGAGGCGCCTGAAAGCCCGGAAATCCAGCTGGATGGCGAACAATTGGTTACAAAACTGGCCGCCCAATTGTTAGACGTGCTGCGCGACCGCGATATCATCAGATCCTGAAGAGACAGCGGCAGATCGCTTCGGGTTTGCCGCCCTCGCAACAACAGGATGCCTATGCAGAACATCACACCCATGCTCGCTCGTAAAGATGACTCCTCCCAGGATGAGCCACGCTCATTGCTGCCGGGCGGCGTTATCGGCTTACTCGCTTACTGGTGTGCGCTGGCGCTTCCATTCCTGCTGTTCGGCTCTAACACGCTGTTCTTCTTTCTCTATACCTGGCCATTCTTTCTGGCGCTGCTGCCGGTTGCCGTGGTCACGGGCATCGCACTGAATACCCTGCTGAGCGGGCACTGGATCTGGGCCGCCCTCGCCACGGTCATTATGGTGGTGACGCTTTTCTGGTTAATGTTCTCCTTTCTCTCCGGCTGGTAAGCCTTTACGGCGTCCGCGCTGATGTGCAAACGCATCGGCAGGTTACAAATCTTTTCCCGTCCGAATCGGTACTGATTGTGCAGTCGCGCAGCAAAGCGCGCCATTTTCGCCGCTGGTGTGGAGTCCTGTGCAAAGTTATGGGATGATTGGGCCGTTTTTAGGGGGCGGGATGGGAAAACTGACGTTACTGTTATTGGTGCTGCTTGGCTGGCTGCAATATTCGTTGTGGCTGGGGAAAAATGGCATCCATGACTATACGCGCGTCAATGATGATGTCGCGGTGCAACAGGCAAACAATGCCAAACTTAAATCGCGAAACGATCAGCTGTTTGCCGAAATTGACGATCTCAATGGCGGCTCAGAAGCGATCGAGGAGCGCGCACGCAATGAACTGGGCATGATTAAGCCCGGTGAGACTTTCTATCGTCTGGTGCCTGACCAGAACAAACGCAACGCGCAACAATCAGCGCAAAACCTACAACGATAAAACATGAACACTCTGGCCTCCCTTGCAGATGTGATTGCCGTGGTGCCTGCTGCCGGGATCGGCAGCCGCATGCAGGCAATCTGTCCGAAGCAGTATCTGACGATTGGTCAGCACACCCTTCTGGAACACAGCATTGCGCGTCTGTTTTCCCATCCCGTCATTAAACAGGTGATTGTCGCCCTCAGCCCCGATGACCAGCACTTCGCTTCACTGCCGCTGGCACGCGATCCGCGTGTGCTCAGGATTACAGGCGGAGAGACCCGCGCCGAGTCGGTGCTGGCCGGATTGCAGGCCGCACAGGGTTCCGCCTGGGTGCTGGTTCATGACGCTGCGCGTCCCTGTCTGCATCCCGGCGATCTTCAGAAACTGCTTAACGTGCGTGAACAGAGCCACGTGGGCGGGATTCTGGCTGCGCCCGTGCGCGACACCATGAAACGGGGCGAGCCGGGCAAAGCCGCGGTGGCCCATACCGTGGAACGCGACGATCTCTGGCACGCCTTAACGCCGCAGTTCTTCCCTCACGCGCTGCTCACCGCCTGCCTCACGCGGGCGCTGACTGAAGGCGCGACCATCACCGATGAAGCGTCGGCGCTGGAGTATTGCGGTTACCATCCGCTGCTGGTCAGCGGACGCAGTGATAACATCAAAGTCACCCGGCCAGAAGATCTGGCGCTGGCGGCTTTTTATCTGAGTCAGATTCAATTAAAGGAGAGCGCATGATGCGTATCGGTCACGGTTTTGACGTTCACGCCTTTGGCGGAGAGGGTCCGTTAGTGATTGGCGGTGTGCGGATCCCGTTTGAACACGGTTTTATCGCCCATTCGGATGGCGATGTGGCGTTGCATGCGCTGACTGACGCGCTGCTGGGCGCAGTGGCGATGGGCGATATCGGCAAGCTGTTTCCCGACACCGACCCGGCCTTTAAAGGGGCAGACAGCCGTGGTCTGCTGCGTGAGGCCTGGCGTCGTATCGAAGCCAAAGGCTATCGCATCGGTAATGTCGACGTCACGATTATTGCTCAGGCACCGAAAATGCTGCCGCACGTGCCGCAGATGCGCATCAACATCGCAGAAGATCTGGGCTGCCATATGGATGCCGTCAACGTCAAGGCGACCACCACCGAGAAGCTTGGCTTTACCGGACGCGGCGAAGGCATCGCCTGTGAAGCGGTCGCGTTAGTCCTGAAAGCTGACAGCCAATGAGTCTGAGTTACCTGCACGGCACACCTGTGGCCTCTGGCGTGATCAAAGCCAATCCGGAAGATTTCGTGGTGGTTGAAGATCTCGGTTATGGCGCGGATGGCGAAGGTGAGCACCTGCTGGTGCGCATCCGTAAAGTCGGCGCCAATACCCGCTTTGTGGCGGAGGCACTGGCTAAGTATCTCGGTATTCATCAGCGCGATATGAGTTATGCCGGGATGAAAGACCGCCATGCGGTGACGGAGCAGACTCTCTGTTTTCGTCTGCCGGGCAATGCGATGCCCGACCTGCGCGGTTTTGCGCTGGAAGGCGTCGAGATTCTGCAGGCGGTGCGCCACAAACGTAAGCTGCGCATCGGTGCACTGGCGGGGAATGCGTTCCGGCTGGTCATCCGTCAGATCAGCGATCGTGATGCGGTTGAAACGCGTCTGGCGCAGATTCGCGATGCGGGCGCGCCCAACTATTTTGGCGAACAGCGTTTTGGTCGCGGCGGCAACAACCTGGTGATGGCGGAGAAGTGGGCGCGCAATGAGATCGTGATTCGCGACCGCAACAAGCGCAGCCTGATGCTCTCTGCCGCGCGCAGTGCGCTGTTTAATCAGGTGACCAGTGTGCGTCTGCAACAGCAGGGCGGCCTGACTCAGGTGCTGAACGGCGATGCCCTGCAGCTGACAGGACGCGGCAGCTGGTTTGTCGCCCAGCCCGATGAGCTGGAAGAATCACAGCGCCGGGTCGATCAGCATGAGCTGCGCATTACCGCGCCGCTGCCGGGACGCGGCGAGCCGGGCCCACAGGCTGATGCGCTCGCCTTTGAACAGCAGGCGCTGGCGGATGACACGCTGCTGCTGGGCCTGATTGAACGTGAGAAGGTCGATGCAGCCCGCCGCGCCATGCTGGTGGTGCCGCGCGATATGCAGTGGAGCTGGTGGGATGACGTTACGCTGGAACTGTCGTTCTGGCTGCCTGCAGGCAGCTTTGCCACCAGCGTGGTCCGTGAGCTGCTGACCCCCGCGGACTCGCCCGATCAGATTGATGAGTAATCTTCGCCGCAACCTGACCCGCAGTATGGGTAATGTTGCGGCAAACCCCCACCGTCGTGTGATTTACGCCTACCACTTCCTTGCGCGCCTCGCTAGAATGCAAAAATCGCTGTCCATTTCTCACCTGTTGCCATGCCGTTAAAACAGGTTCAGTCACGGCGACCAGTCGAATAAAAAAAAGGTCAGAACGAAATGCGGATATTGCTCAGCAACGATGACGGCATTCACGCGCCAGGTATTCAGACTCTGGCGAAAGCCCTGCGGCAGATTTCTGACGTACAGGTTGTTGCCCCCGATCGTAACCGAAGCGGTGCCTCGAACTCATTAACGCTGGAAACGCCTCTGCGCACTTTCACCCATGAAAACGGCGATATCGCGGTTCAGATGGGAACGCCGACTGACTGCGTCTATCTTGGGGTAAATGCGCTGATGCAGCCGCGTCCCGACATTGTGGTGTCAGGTATCAATGCCGGCCCCAATCTGGGCGACGATGTGATCTATTCCGGCACGGTGGCGGCGGCGATGGAAGGGCGGCATCTTGGCTTACCGGCAATCGCGGTTTCGCTCAATGGCCATCAGCACTACGACACCGCAGCGGCGGTGACCTGCGCGCTCCTCAGGGCGCTGACGCATGAACCGCTGCGCACCGGCCGTATTCTCAACATCAACGTTCCCGATCTGCCGCTTTCTGAGCTTAAAGGTATCCGCGTGACGCGCTGTGGCAGCCGCCATCCGGCAGATCAGGTGATTGCGCAGCAGGATCCGCGCGGCAATACGCTTTACTGGATTGGACCGCCGGGCGAAAAACTCGATGCCGGCCCGGATACAGATTTTGCCGCCGTGGATCAGGGCTATGTGTCTGTTACTGCGTTGCATGTGGACTTAACGGCGCACGGTGCGCAGGACGTGCTCAGTGACTGGCTGACAAAAGCTGAGGTGAACCTGGCATGGTGAATCGGCGTATTGAGACACTGCTGTCACAACTGCGTCAGCAGGGCATTGATGATGAAAACCTGCTGAAAGCCATTAGCGAGGTGCCGCGCGAACGTTTTATCGACGAGGCGTTCGAGCATAAAGCCTGGGACAATGTTGCCCTGCCTATCGGCTCCGGCCAGACGATATCCCAGCCTTATATGGTCGCGCGGATGACCGCGCTGCTGGCACTCAATCCGCATTCCCGTGTACTGGAGATTGGTACTGGCTCCGGTTACCAGACGGCGATTCTTGCCCATCTGGTAGACCATGTCTATTCAGTGGAACGCATCAAAGGGCTGCAGTGGCAGGCCAAGCGCCGCCTGAAACAGCTGGATCTGCATAATGTCTCGACCCGGCATGGCGATGGCTGGCAGGGCTGGCCATCACGCGGGCCCTTCGATGCCATCATTGTCACCGCCGCGCCACCGGAAATTCCGATTGCGCTGATAGCACAACTGGCAGAAGGCGGCATTATGGTGCTGCCGGTCGGCGAAGATCAGCAGGTACTGAAACGCCTGCGTCGTCAGGGCGAAGAGGTCACGGAAGAGATCATTGAGCCGGTGCGTTTTGTTCCGCTGGTGCAGGGCGATCTGGCCTGACGCTCTTCGTATTTCTTCACAACTGTTTCATGGCACCACGTACCTGATGTTGTTACTATCCGGTTTATTCAACAAAAATGCAGATTTTATCGCGCCGTGCAGAGCATTCTGCTGGCAGGTACAGTGAAACAGATAGATCAGAGTTGCCATCACGGGGGATTAATGAGCACGGGAAGCACACTTTTTCAGTTACGCCGTCTGGCGGCGCTTTCACTGGTAGGT
>Ga0308172_1001383_pt1 | contig 17197 bp, 14 predicted proteins | sample PhyGR2_FD_202134 | JGI IMG/M metagenome (GOLD analysis project Ga0308172, IMG submission 202134) | Phyllosphere microbial communities from UC Gill Tract Community Farm, Albany, California, United States - DLSLSG.R2 | ecosystem: Host-associated > Plants > Phyllosphere > Unclassified | place: USA... | reverse complement strand
CCCGAGCGCGCCTTCACCTTGCCGGCGATCCACTGCTTGGGCGTGGTGACCGGTTCTTCGCCGGGGCCATTGCCTTCTACCACCAGCACATCGCCGTTGGGCAGGGTGAGCAGGCGGCGCGGGTGCTGCAGGTTGGCGGCGATGCGTTCGATCTTCAGGCCGTCGGCCACGGTGGGCGACTGGCCGTCGGCCCAGCCCACGCCCTTGGGCACCTGCATGGGCGGCATGAGGAAGTTGGCCGGCTTGGGCAGCGGCGGCTGCGCACCGGACTGGTCGGCCGGGTGGTACTCGGCCTTGCCGGCGCAGGCGGCCAGCATCACCGCCAGGGAAAGGATGCCCAGCGTGGGCAGGATGCGATCAGCCATGACGACCTCCGTGCAGCACCGGCAGCTGCAGCGACAGCAGGATGAAACCGATGGCGATCAGGCCCACGGTCAGGGCGGAGAGGATGGTGCCCGGCACGGCCACCGCGTAGGCGTCGCGGCTGTGCACGAAGGCATTCCAGATGGCCAGCACGATGGCCACCAGGTTGAGCAGGAAATCCACGCGGTCCACGCCGGTGGCGGTGCCGTTGCGGCGCCATACCGCAAACAGGTTGATCAGCCGCGGAATGATGGCGATGAGCAGGCCGAAGGTGATCAGCCAGGCCGCGGCCTTGCCCCACATCACCTCGGCGGTGTTGAGGTAGAGGATGTCGAAGATGAGCGCGCCGACGAAGAAGCCGAACGGTATCGGGTTCAACAGGCTGAAAAGCGTGGTGCCCGGGCCGCGATGGGCCTGGGCGACGGGGTTGACCATGGTCGTGCTCCGAAGGGGAAAGGTTGCACGGCCGTAGTAGCACAGCCGGCCGGGAGGTCGCGCGATGATGGCCGGTCGCCCCCGCCCCTGCTTGGATGGATGTGCCACGAGGGATGTGCCGACCAACGGTCGGCACCCACCAGGGCAGTAGATCCACGCCATGCGTGGATGGAGATCGGCGCTGCCTCTCAGGGAACGTAGACCAGATGCAGACTGTAGGCGAAGCCGGTTTCGGTTTCGGTGATGGACACATCCATCACCAGGTCACTTCGCCCTTCTGCGGCCGTATGCAGGTCGACCAGGACTTTCCAGCGCTCGCCATCCCACTGGCTGACCGAGGTTTCCCAGGTGGCCTCGGGAAGTGGCACCAGGGTTTCCCCGTAGTCCTGGATGATGTCGGTGATGGTCTCCCACGTATCGGCCGTGCGCAGGCGAACGTCCGCTGCGTCGGGCGCGCGGCCTGAGGCGATCTCGTTGGCCATCCAGGTCAGGGTGGGGCGGAACGCCTCGTCCACGGCGACTTCGATGTCCGGGTCTTTCCTGACCATGTGTCTTCCTGGGAAAGCGGGCGGCGATCCGCGGTTCAAACATGATGGCATGGGTGGGATGGCCACGCCTGGCGGCCGGGGCCCATGGCCCGGAGGGATGTGCCGACCAACGGTCGGCACCCACCAGGGCGTTGGCACCCACCAGAGCGGTAGATCCACGCCATGCGTGGATGAGCGCCGGCACGAGGGTCGTTATTCCCGGCCGGAATAAGTGTTTGTGACGCGCTTTGCACAACCGCATCTCCGCGCGCACGAGAGGTAGGGGGTTCTTCGTTGTGCTGCGTTTGGCCAAGGGCGATGGGGCAGTTCCGCCCCGCCGTTCTGCCATGCCGATTCACAACAGAAGGACTCGTGTATGAAGCGAAACACGCTCCGCACCGTGCCACCGCGTTCCGCGCGGCTGGCCCTGGCCACTGCGCTGGTACTGGGCAGCCTGGCTGCCAGCGCCCAGGCGCAGCAGGCCGATCCCCTGGCCAACCTGCAGTGGCACCTGCTCAACACCGGGCAGGCGGTACCGGCCGACACCCTGCCGGTGGCGGGCAACGATCTCAACGTAGATGGCCTGTACCGCAATGGCATCCGCGGCCAGGGCGTGGTGATCGGCATCGTCGATGACGGCCTGCAGATCGCCCACCCCGATCTGGCCGCCAACGTGGCGACGGTGCCCGGCAGGAACTTCGCCAACGGCTCCACCAACCCCTCCCCCTCCAACCCCGATGCCGACCACCACGGCACGATGGTCGGCGGCATCGCCGGCGCGGTGGGTGCCAATGGCGTGGGCGTGCGCGGCGTGGCCCCGGCGGCCACGCTGAAGGGCTTCAACGTGCTGGCCTCCAATGCGCAGGGCAACCAGCTGAGCAACATCGAATACTCGTGGTGGGATGGCGCTGAATCGGCCGACGTGCAGGTGTTCAACAACAGCTGGGGCGCCGGGCCGGGCAACCCCAACCTGCCACTGGCCTTCAGCCAGAACGATGTGGCGTCCTATGAGCAGGCGCTGTCGGGCACGCGTGGTGGCCGCGGTGGCATCTACGTGAAGTCGGCCGGCAACAACTTCAACAACGCCTCGGTCAGCCAGACCCAGGATGTCTGCACCACCGATACCAAGAACCGCAACACCGGCTGCGTGCCGGCCGGCCGCGACCCGCGCAACAACCTGTTCAACGTGATCACCGTGGGTGCGGTGCGCGCCGATGGCGTGCGTTCGTCGTACTCGTCCACCGGTTCGGCACTGTGGGTGTCGGCCTTCGGTGGCGAGTACGGGCTGCAGGCACAGTACGCACCGGGCCTGGTGGCGCGCGCCTACGACCCGGCCATCGTCACCACCGACGTTGGCGGCTGCGCGGTGGGCAGCAACAAGAACAGCGCGCGCGAGAACAGCCTGGACAGCAACCTGTCGGCCATCGACAGCACCTGCAACTACACGGCCAAGATGAACGGCACGTCCGCCTCGGCGCCGATGGTGTCCGGCGTGGCCGCGCTGGTGCTGGAAGCCAACCCGCGCCTGAGCTACCGCGACGTGAAGTACATCCTGGCCACCACCGCCACCCGCACCCATCCCAACCAGCCGGCGGTGACGCTGGCCGATGGGCGCACGCTGGTGCCGGGCTGGACGGTGAACGCCGCTGGCCGTGCCTTCAGCAACTGGTATGGCTTCGGCGTGGTGAATGCCGCACGCGCGGTGCAGGTGGCCGATACCTTCCAGTCGCTCGGGCCGCTGCTGGACACCGGCTGGCGCACCACCACCCGCAGCGTGGCGATCGGCAGCACGTCGGCCACGGCCGGCCGGCTGACCTTCCAGGTGGCCAATGGGGCGCGCAACGTCGAAAGCGTGCAGCTCGGCTTCCGGGTCAACCATAGCAACACGCGGCAACTGCAGTTCGTGCTGGTGTCGCCCAGCGGCACGCGTAGCGTGGTGCAACCGGCGTTCACCGCCATCGGTTCCGGCACGGGCGGCGTGCAGCGCAACTTCACCAACTGGGACCTGCTGTCCAGCAACGCGTTCCTGGATGAAAGCGCCACGGGCACGTGGACGCTGGAAGTGACCGACATGGGGCAAGCCGCCGGCGCTGCATCGCGCGGCAACCTCGAATTCTTCAAGATCCGCGTTCTGGGGCACTGATGATGAAGACAACCATTCTGTTGAGCACCCTCGCCTTCGCGGCGATGACCGGCCCGGCCTGGGCGCAGAGCACGGGCGCCACGCCGGCGGCGCGCACGCTGTCCACCGTCGATGTGCAGGCGCTGAAGGCGGAGGCGACCGGCCGCTCGTTCGATGTGGGCGGCAATCGCTTCCAGCTGGCGCCCACGGTGGCCGTGCAGCAGGCGGCCAGCGGCCAGTTCCAGATCACTCCATCGGCGGCGGCGACCAGCGGCTCGCGCAGCAAACGCTCGCTGGGTGCTGCTGATGCGGGCACCCGCAAGTTTGCGGCTGCGGTGTCCAGCGATGGCGCACCGGTAGTGGCGACATCGCGGGTGAAGCTCTTCTTCACCGATGTGGCGGCGGCACAGAAGGCGGCGGCGGCCACTGGCGGTACGGTGGTGAAGGTGTCGAAGGCTTCGGGGCGGGCGATCGTGGAATACCCGTCGGTGAACGCGGCGCTGGATGCCACGACCAAGCTGCTGTCGACCGCGGGTATCCGCGCGGCGGAGGCGGACCTGGTGCAGTGGGAAGAGAAGAAGTGATCTAGGGCGTTGTGTGGTGCCCCGGCCGGTGTGCCTCTCCCGGCCGGCCGGGGTTTTGTGCCGACCAACGGTCGGCACCCACCAGAAACACATGCCGACCAACGGTCGGCACCTACCAGAACTACATGCCGGCCAGCGCTTCCACCAATGCATCCATCTGCTGCGGCCGGGTGAACACTGAAGGCGTGACCCGCACGCAGGCGCCAGATTCCAGGCCATCACGATGCGTGGTGAACACCCGGTGCTCATCCAGCAGGCGCTTCTGCAGCGCAATGTTGTCGGCCACGCTGGTACGCCCGCGCAGGCGGAAGCTGGCAAGCGCGCTGGCCAGTGCCGGGTCAGGCGAGGACAGCACTTCCAGATGCGCCATCTGCCGGGCGGGCACCGTCCAGCGCTCGCGCAGGTAGCGCAGGCGCGCCTGCTTGTTGGCCGCACCGATGCGCTGGTGCAGGGCAATGGCTTCGGGCAGCGCCAGGTACGCCGCGAAGTTCACCGTGCCGGTGTGCACGCGGCTGCCGACGCGGCCATCGTCCGCCTCGCCCATGTACGGGTCGAGGTCGGCCACGCGGCCCTTGCGGACATACATCGCACCCACGCCCACCGGTGCGCCGATCCACTTGTGCAGGTTGATGCCCACGAAATCGGCCTTCAGGTCCGGCACGGCGTAGGCGATCTGGCCGAAACCATGGGCCGCATCCACGATCACATCGATACCGCGTGCACGCGCACGCTCCGCAATCTCTGCCACCGGCAGCACCAGGCCATGGCGGTGGCTGACCTGGGTCAGCAGCACCAACTTCAGCCTGGGCAGCCGCGCGAAGGCGGCATCGTAGGCCTGCAGGATCTGCGCGTGGTCGGGCACCGCCGGCAGGGCGATGCGCTCCACCTGCACGCCTCGGCGCTGCTGCAGCCAGCGCATGGCGCCGATCATGCTGTCGTAGTCCACGTCGGCGTACAGCACCTGGTCGCCGGGCGCGAGGCGGTTGTAGCCGCCGATCAGGGCCAGCATCGCCTCGGTGGCACCACGGGTCAGCGCGATCTCATCGGCACCCACGCCCAGCATGTCCGCCACCTGGCGGTGCACGGCCATGTACTCGGCGGGGAAGGTGTGCCGCCCGTACCAGGCGTTGCCACGGTTCACCTCGGCGGTGTGCCGCTGGTAGCTGGCCAGGGTCTCGCGACCCATCGCGCCCCAGTAGCCGTTTTCCAGGTGGTTCACTTCATCGGTGATGTCGAAGTGGCTGGCCACGGCGGCCCAGTAGCCTTCATCGCGGGCCAGCACGTCCGGCGCCACGGTCGTTGCGGGAATCTGCATGGGCGCAGCGTAACGCGCGGCGGCCATGGCAGGCAGTGAAGACAGCGCTGCGGCGGCCGGCAGCAGCGTGCCGGCGCGCAGCAGGTTACGGCGGCGGCTGTCCATCAGAAGGTCAGCCGGTACTGCGCGTACACGTTGGCACCGTCGGTGTCGTAGGGTGCGTTGCGCGAGTAGATCAGGCCGCGGCTGGCCTGGAAGGTCGCCTCGTCCGGGTAGCGGTCGAACACGTTGTCCACGCCCACGCGCAGGCTGTGGTGCTCGTTGATGCGGTAGCCCACGGCCAGGTCGAGGAAGGTCATGTCACCGAAGCGCTGGTAGATGTCGCCGGCCACGTTGCCGGTCGAATCGGTCCACGCGCCGTAGTAGCGCACGCGCGCCATCAGCGACCACGCGCCCACGTCCCAGCTGCCGGTGAAGCTGCCCTTGTGCTCCGGCAGGCGATCTTCGAACAGCACGCGCTGGGTTTCGTTGGTGGCCACCGAAGTGCTGCCGTTGTCCACGCGGGTGCGGTTGAAGTTGTAGGCCAGGGTCAGCGTCATGCGGCCGGCGCCGAGGTCGCGCAGGTAGTTGCCGACCACGTCCACGCCGCTGGTGGTGGTGTCGAAGTCGTTGGTGAAGTAGTTGACCGAGGTGTAGCCCAGCGGATTGGGCGTGCCGGCGGGAATGGCGAAGCTGGCCGACTGGCTGAAGCGGTCGGTGAGCTTGATGCGGTACACATCCACCGAACCGGACAGGCCCATGTCGGTGCGCCAGGTCAGGCCGAGCGAGGCGGTGCGCGATTCCTCCGGGGTGAGCGGCTTGGCACCGAGCAGCTGTGCCAGCGGATCGTTCGGCGACAGGCGGCCGCTGGTGAAGATCTGCAGGGTGCGCGTATCCAGGCCCTGGCTGGTGCTGGTGGTGTTCAACTGCGCCGGGGTGGGCGCGCGGAAGCCGGTGGAGAACGTGCCGCGCAGGGCCACGTCCGGGGTGATGGCAAAGCGCGCCGACAGCTTGCCGTCCACGGTACTGCCGAAGCTGGAGAAGTCTTCATAGCGGCCGGCGGCACCGATGCTCCAGCGTTCTCCCAGCGGCACTTCCATATCGACATAGGCAGCATGGCTGCGCTGGTCCCACTTGCCCGCCTGGCTGGCCGAGAAGCCCGGCGCGCCGTTGGAGTTGGCTTCCAGGCCGGCCACTGCGCCGGGGCCGACCGCGTACGAGGCCGGGTCGCCGGCGCGCACTTCATAGGTTTCCTGGCGGAACTCGGCACCGAAGGCGACGTTGACCGGCTTGGCTAGCGCGGCCACGTCCCATTCGTAGTTGAAATCGACGTTGGCGTTCTTCTCGGTCTGGGTCAGGCGGCCGAGGTCGAACGAGGTCGGGCTGTCCGGGCCAAGCGAGGCATTGATGGAGTTGTCCAGGCTGTAGTCGATGGCATTGCGGCCATACGACACGCTGGCATCCCAGCGCAGCTTGGGCGTGATCTCACCACGCAGGCCACCCACCAGCTGCAGGTCGTTCTGCACGTTGCCGTACTGCGGGCTGAAGCCCACCGGATAGAGCGAGCGCAGATCCCAGCCGGGGAAGATGCTGGTGGTTCGGTAGGCGCCGGTGGTGGTGTCCGGGTTGCGCCAGTTGAAATCGCTGACGCCATCGCTGTGGCTGTACAGGCCGAAGGCGTAGACCTCCAGCGTATCGCTGGCATTGGCCTTCAGGTTGAAGCCCACGCGGCGGCTTTCCAGTTCCGGCTGGCCCCAGCGCTGCACGGGGTTGGGCACGTCCAGGTCCGGGTGCGCGGCCTGGAAGGCGATGGCATCGGGACGCTGGCGCGTGCGCGAGGTGGCATCGGAGTTCGACGACTCGGCGAACAGCGCCAGGCTGCCGTAGTCGCCCAGCGCCCAGCCGGTGCGGGCGCTGAAGTCGCGCGAGGCACCATCGCCCTGCGCGTACTGCGAGTAGCCCGCGGTGATCTCGGTGCCTGGGCTGTCTTCAAGAATGATGTTGATGACGCCGGCGATGGCGTCCGAACCGTACTGCGCCGAGGCACCATCGCGCAGCACTTCGATGCGCTTGATGGCGCTGGTCGGGATCTGCGCCAGGTCGGCGGCCTGTGCGCCGCGGTTGCCCAGCAGCGCGCTGCGGTGGAAGCGGCGGCCGTTGACCAGCACCAGGGTCTGGTCCGGCGACAGGCCACGCAGGGTGGCCGGGCGCACGAACACCTGGCCATCGGCCATCGGCAGGCGCTGCACCACGAACGACGGCACCAGCTGTGCCAGCACGTCCTTCAGGTCGGTGGAATCGACCGACTTGATGTCTTCCTTGGTGAACACATCCACCGGCGCCAGCGTTTCGAACTGGGTGCGGTTGGAAGCGCGGGTGCCGGTGACGAGCATGGCGTCCAGCTGGGTGGGCGCGGCGTGGGTGGTGCCACCACCGGGGGTGTCTGCCGTACTGGCATCTGCTGCGATCGCGCCTCCTGCGCTGACCATGGAAAGGGCGAGGAGGATGGAACGCGACAACAACGAGCTCTGCACGACGGGTACTCCGGGACTGCACGACAGGGTCAGGCGCGCCTGTACAGGCGGCCTGGACAAGTCGCGCAGTCTCGGCGCGGCGTATGAAGCGGGCATTACATGAAGACGACAGCTGTGCGAGCCGAACTTGCCCGGAACGCTCCCGGAAGCGCGCACACCGCAAGAACTGCTAAACGCTGCGCGTGATGATCCGCTACGCTGCCGGGCAGGCAACCGGGAGGCGCAATGAGCGCGGCAAGCCAGGCACTGTGGTACATGGAAACGCACGCCGCACGGCCGTTGGCACTCGCGGATGTCGCAGCGGCCGCCGGTGTGTCGCCCTTCCACCTGTCGCGCCTGTTCCAGGCACGCACCGGCACCTCGGTCGTACGCTACCTGCGCGGGCGGCGCCTGACCGCTGCGGCCCAGCAACTGGCCGCCGGCGCGGCGGACATCCTGCCGGTCGCCCTGGACGCTGGCTATTCCACCCATGCGGCATTCACCCGCGCGTTCTGCGAGCAGTTCGGGCAGACGCCCGAACAGGTACGTGCCAACGGCGTGGATGGCCTGCCACTGGTACACGCCCTGCGGCTGGACGATGCGCCCTTACCCTGCCTGCAAGCACCACGCCTGCTGGACGCGCCTGCGCTGGATCTGGCGGGCATCGGCCAACGCCATGGGCGCGAGGGCAGCGGGGCCATCCCCAGCCAATGGGCGCGACTGAACCGCGCGTGGCCATCGCCGGTGCCGGTCAGTTTCGGCGTGTGCTGCAATCACGATGATGACGGCGGCTTCGATTACGTGGCTGCGCTTCCGGCCCGCGTGCTGCCGTCTGTGCCCGCGGGCTGGCAACGCGTGAGGGTGCCGGCGCAGCGCTACCTGGTGGCTTGGCACGACGGGCACATTTCAGCCATCCGCTCGACCTGGTTCTGGCTGCTGGACACCTACCTGCCCTCGGCCGGGTTGGATCTGGCCAACGCTCCCGAACTGGAGCGCTACGACGCGCGCTTCGATGATCGAAATGGCCATGGTGGCATGGAGATCTGGCTGCCGGTCACTGAGCGATCCCACTGAAAGGACACAGGCAATGCAGATGAAGGGAATTCTGTTGGCGCTGTTGTGCAGCGTGTTTTCGCCAGCCGCGCTGGCGCAGGAATGGAAGGCGGGTGAACAGCACGGCACGACCGCGTTGCCGAGCGCAGGGGTGCGTGACGCCCAGCAGCGCGACACGCTGCGCTTCACGGTGTGGTACCCGGCACCCGCATCCAGCAACGAGACACCACTGACCATTGGCACGCCGGATGCCCCGTTGTTTGCCGTGGGCAGATCGGCCATCGGCGCGCCCATTGCGGGTGATCGGCTGCCCACGCTGCTGCTGTCGCATGGCAACGGTGGCAGCGCGCGGATGATGGGATGGCTGGGCACGGCGCTGGCACGCGCAGGCTATCTGGTGATTGCGGTGGACCACCCCGGCAACAACGGTGCCGACGACATGACGCTGGCCGGGAGCATGCTGACCTGGCTGCGCGCGGACGATCTGCAGGCCGCGTTGGCGGCGGTGCAGGCGGATCCTCGCCTGGGCCCACATGTGGATGGGCAGCGCCTGGGCGTCGTCGGCTTCTCGGCCGGGGGTTACACCGCCCTGCTTGCCGCCGGTGCGCGCCCCGAGCTGCAGCGTCTGTGGGATTTCTGCACGCGGCACCCGGACGACGGCGTATGCCGTCCGCAGCAGGAAGCCCCGACGCATACGCTGCAGGCACGGCAGCAGGCAGCTGCATCCCGGCAGCTGCGGCCATACTTGGCGGCGGCCGATCAGTCGCGCGCGATCAGCGGCGTGCGTGCCGTCTATCTGCTGGCGCCGGCCATTGTGCAGGCGTTTGCGCCTGCTCAGCTGAAGACGCTGCGGCAACCCGTATCCGTTGTAGTGGGCGATGCCGATGCGGTGGCCCCGCTGGCCACCAACGGCGAGGTGCTTGCTGCGCAGGTACCCGGCGCGACGTTGCAGCGCCTGGCGGGCGTGGGTCACTATGATTTTCTGGCCACGTGTACGCCGCTGGGCGAACAGCGGACTGGGCCGTTGTGCAGCGGCACGGTTCCCCGCTCGCGCACCCACCGTGAGGTTGAAGCGGAGGCCGTCGCGTTCTTCGGCCGAGCGCTGAAGTAGAGGCGAGCTTGCTCCAGTGAGCGGCGTGCGGGAGGTAGAATCGAAGCATCGCGCACGCAAGGAGACCGCATCATGCGCCTGCTACACCTCACCCTGCCGGTGTCCGATGTGGGTACCGTCGCCGCCTGGTTCCACGACGTGCTGCAGCTGCGCGTGGTCGGCCACCACGTGCACATCGGCTGGAGCACCATCGAGCTGCAACCGGCCGATGGCCAGCCGCTGGGCGGCGTGCACCTGGCCTTCAACGTGCCGGACAACCGCTTCAACGAGGCCATTACGTGGCTGCGCGAGCGCGTGCCGTTGCAACGCAATCCCGAAGGCATTGATTACTTCGCGCTGGAGAGCACCTGGCAGTCGCAGTCGGTGTACTTCACCGGGCCCGATGGCCTGATCCTGGAGCTGATCGGCCGCAAGCGCCTGCCAGCCAGCGCACGCAGCGGCGCGTTCCACGGCAGCGAGCTGACCTGCCTGAGCGAAGTGGGCCTGCCCAGCGCGGACGTGGATGCGGTACGCGCCGAGACCAGCGCGCGCTTCGGGCTGCAGCCGCTCAGCACGCCCTCGCCGCAGTTCGCGCCGATGGGCGATGACGAAGGACTGTTGATCGTGGTCGCCGCCGACCGCCGCTGGTTCCCCGAGCAGAAGGACCTGCCCAACGCGCAGGGCCTGCTGCTGCGCGTGGGTGATGTGCAGGGCAGCGGCGAGATTGACGATACCGCGCAGGGGTGGCGGGTGATCCAGTAGATCCACGCCATGCGTGGATGAACGGCCTACGGTAGCGCCGGGCCATGCCCGGCGGACGCTTTCCCGGCGCGGAGAGATGTGTCAACCAAGGTTGACACCTACCAACTGCCCGACGCGCCGCCACCGCCACTGCTGCCACCGCCGCCGGACCAGCTGCTATCCGACGACGACGACGAGGAGCCCGAGCCGCCGCTGCGGCGGTCGTCGTCATCACCGCCGCCACCGCCGCCCGTCCCGATCAGCATCGCCACGTTCCAGCCGATGTAGCCCACTGCGCCGAAGACGATCAGCAGCGCGACGGGATCGAACGGATCAGAGCGGGTCAGCGCCCAGCCCAGGCCTGCCCCGAACACGCCGCAGAACGCCAGCGCGCGCACGGCAAATCCGCGTCGACTGGTCTGCCAGCGATTGCGCGTCAGCGTCAAAGGGAACCACGCAACTACGCAGGCGATGCCGGCGAAGAAATACAGCGCAGCGTGCACGAACAGACCCGGAACGGTGCCCCGCGTAACCAGCACGAAGATGCAGATGGCCGTGCTGGCGGCCAGCATGGCCCACACCAGGCGCCGCGTTGCTGCGCTCTGGTTCCAGCGGTGCCCGCAGGACCAGGCCAGTGGTACCACCAAGGTCAACAGAAACACCACTGGCACCAGCAGACGCGGCTTCCACGCCGCCATGCCCAGAGCGGCCAGCACGATGATGGCCAGCCACTTCAAGAGCAGCGACCACCAGCGCCGCGCCGGGACGGCCGCAGCGCGGCCATGCCAGCGTCCCAGGCCGAACGCGCAGACCACGGCCAGCAGCAGGATACTGTCCATGGCCTGCCAGGCCAGGTCCAGCAGATGGTTGCTGCGGGGCGGTGGCAAGGGCTCGCCATCGATCAAGCCGACCAGCTGCGCGCTGCCGTCGATCACGCCCTGGTCGATGTCACCGTCGCGGAAGCGCGGCAGGATCGTTTCTTCGATGATGCGCTTGGCATAGGCATCGGGAATCGCGCCTTCCAGGCCGTAGCCCGGCTGGATGCGAACGTGCCGGTCCTGCACCGCCACCAGCAGCAGCACGCCATCGTCCACGCCCTTGCGCCCCAGCTGCCACTGGTCGTACACGCGCTGGGCGTAACTCTCGATGCTTTCTTCGCCCGTGCTGCCCACCACCAGCACCTGCAGCTGTGCGCCACCGCTGCGTTCGAACAGCGCGCGCGACTGCTGTTGTAGTCGGTCGGTGGTGCTGGCCGAAAGCACACCGGTGGGATCGACCACCGGCGAATCCAACGTGGGCACCGGCGCCTGGGCGAAGGCCATCACGGACAGCGCACACAGCAACAGCGCGCACCACAGGAAGGCCAGCAGATGCCGGTGCAGGCGTTGCGGTCGTGCCATCACGTGTTCCATGAATGTCGCCTCAGCTGCCCTGCCCGGCTTCGATCTGCGCGTGCAGTGCCTGCAGGCGCGCCACCTGAGCGTCGAATACCTGCAGGTCGGCGTCGACCAGTTCCGCCCAGTCCGGTGCGTGGCCCAGCAACTGCGCCACCTGTTCCTGCGGGGCGCGGTCGAACCCTTCGGACAGCACGGCCAGATAGCGCTGGCGGAAGCCCTGCGGATCCTGTTGTTCCTGCACATACAGCTGCACCGCCACCAGGCCGGCGAACAGGTAGTTGGCCAGGTACAGCGGGTCTTCGTACATCAGCCGCTTGGTTTCCCAGGTGGCACCCAGCGCCGGGTAGCGCTCGGCCATCATCCCGTAGCCGGACAGCACCTTCAGGGTCAGCGCATCGAGGTCATCGGCCGTACCCAGCGTGCCGGCGGCCACGCCCTGGTAGATCGACTGCTCCAGCTGCGCTTCCTCCGAAGCGATGAACAGCTGCAGCACGATGTCATCCAGCAGCGACTTCAGGTAGTACGCCTTGGCGCGCGGGTCCTGCGCCTGCTGGTACAGCTGGTCGCGGAACTCCAGTTCGTTGAAGATCGCGTAGGCCTCGTTCAACCACGAGGTGCCGTTGCGGTAGAACGCCGAGACCTGCCCGCGCTGCATCCATTGGCCGTGTGCCGCGTGGCCGGCTTCGTGCACGGCTTCCACGTCGCTTTCCAGGGTGCCCCGGCGCTCGCCGACGAACAGCAGCGCGGGTGCTCCCGGCGCCGTCACTGCAAAGGCATCGGCCGTGCGCGGGCCCAGCGTTTGCGCCAGGTCCATGCGCTGCTGCGCGGGGTCGAGCAGCGCGCGCACTTCAGCGGCGTAGTCGGGGCCCAGCCCCTGCATCGCCACGGTGGCGGTGTCGCGCACCTGTTCGAGGCTGAGGACCGGCGGAACGAAGCCGGCATCGGGCAGGCTGAGATCCCATATCTGCGGGTCGGCCAGGCCCATGCGTTCGGCATGCTGCAGCAGCACCTGCTGGTAGGCGCGGCGCTGCTGCGCATGGCGCTGTACAGCGGCCAGCGTGGCCAGCACCGCGGGTGTGTCCAGGCCCATGTGCCGGTAGCTGCGTTCGGGTGCGCTGCCATCGCCCTGCAGCTGCGAGGCACGATCGTTGACCTGCACCAGCGCCAGCAGCGTGCTGGCCATGGCTTCGCGCTGTGAGGCCACGCCCTGCCAGTAGCCCTTCCAGCCGGCCTCGCGCAGCGCGCGATCCGGGTGGTGGGCCAGGGCCGTACTGTCCTTCCTGCTGTCCAGCGTGCGCCCATCGCGCTCGAAGCGCGGGTAGCTGGCGTGCTGCAACAGCTGCCGCTGCAGGCGTGCGAATGCATCCAGCGCCGGGCTGGCCACCTCGTCCACGGCATCGTCCAGGCCTGCGGCGCGCGGCGCCGTGGAGCTGCCGGTGGTGCCCAGCGCACGCGTGCGCAGCCAGGCATAGGGGGCCACCCAGCCCGCATCGGCCGGCGCACTGGCCAGCGCCTTGCGTGCGATGCGCGCGGCGTCGCCACACAGGTCCGCGATGCCTTCCTGTGCCTGCGCCAGGCGCGCATCACGCGCATTGCGTGCGGCCTGCAGGTGCAGATAGCCATGGTGCCGCAGGCATTGGCCAAACAGCCGGTCAGCCTGCTGCACGCGCGCGGCCGGATCCTCGGGTCCGGCATCGCGCAGCGTCGCGATGGCAGTGGCAAGTTTCGCGCGTGCGTCCTGTTCGGCCGCCGCATCGGCGAACCAGCTGCGGTCGTCGGCGTGCAGCGTCTGCGCGCTGGCGGTGCCGGTGCCGGCGACAAGCAGCAGCACGGTGGCGGCGGTGATGCATCGCATCCTGCGGATGTTCATGACAGCTTCCTTTGTAGAGTCGAGCCATGCCCGACTGCGCCGGGCAGAAGCAGTCGAGCAAGCTCGACTCTACGCCATGGGCAGACCGCAGCGGGGGTAGACTAGCCCGTTCCCCGCCTGTCCGGCCTTCACATGCGCACTTTCCTGCTGGTCATCGGCCTGCTGCTCGCCCCGCTCTCGACCGCCTTGGCGGCAGGCGTACAGGTGCGCGAGGGCGACCTGTTGTTCGTCACCGCCGGGCACAGCGGACTGAGTGCGGCCATCGACGATGCCACCGCCACGCAGGGCGCGACCAGCTTCGACCACGTGGCCCTGGTGGCTGCCGGCGCGCACGGCTGGCAGGTGCTGCATGCCGATGAGAAGGGCTCACGGCAGCAGGCCCTGCTCGACTTCCAGCGCGACGCCCGCAGCAAGCAGCGGCAGATCGTCGTGTACCGGCTGCATGCGGCGCCGGCCGGTGCGATCACCGATGCAGTCGCCAAAGCGCGCACGATGCTGGGCAAGCCGTACAACACGGCCTATGTGCTGAACGAGGACAGCTACTACTGTTCGGATTTCATCGAGCGTGCCTTCCGCGCGCACCATGTGTTCGCACTGCAGCCGATGAATTTCCGCAACCCGCAGACCGGGGAGATCGCCCAGCATTGGGTGGACCTGTACCGCGGCATGGGCATGGACGTGCCGCAGGGCCTGCCGGGCACCAACCCCAACGACATGGCCGCCAGCGCGGTGCTGGAACGGGTCGGCGTGCTCTGATCGGCGTGCTTTGAAAAGCGAAGCCCCGCACGCGGCGGGGCTTCAGTATTCAGACCTGGCGAGGGCCAGGGTCATTCTTCTTCGTCTTGGCTGCCCTGCTGCTGGTTGCGCTTCTGCTGGTCCTGCTTCTGCTGGTCCTGCTGCTGTTGCTGCTGCTGGTCACGACCCTGCTGCTGATCCTGCTGGTTCTGCTGCCCCTTCTGGTTCTGCTGGTTCTGCTGGTTCTGCTGTGCCATGTCCGTGTCTCCGAAGCCACGCGCGGAATGCGGTGGACGGGGCCATCCTCTGCAGCCGAAGGTTAACCATGCGTTGCAACGCAGCTAGGCTGGCGTGCACGCGCCCCACAAAAGACCGCGCGCCCCTTGCGGCACAAGCCCCTGAAGGATTCATGCGACGTGTGCATGTGCTCATGCCCGCACGGCAACAGCCGCATTCAGCGGCCTCGGCCCGTGTGACGCGCGCATGACGGCCTACACCCATGGTCCCATTTGCAGCCGCGCGCGGCACCGCTATGGTCAGGCGGACACCCGCCGGAGACGCGCATGGCCTCGCAGACCGCAGTACGCCCTTCCTACGATGAAGCCCGCGACGGCTTCGATATCGCGCAGTGGCAGGACCGCTTCCAGGGGCGCCTGGATCAGGGCATCAACGCCTGCGTGGAATGCTGCGACCGGTACTGCGGAAGTGATCGGCTGGCCCTGCGCTGGATCGATGCGCAGGGCGCCCTGCATCTGTACACCTTCGACGACCTGCGCGATGCCGCCGCCCGCGCCGCACAGGTGCTGCGTGCCGCCGGCGTCGGCCCGGGCGATGTGGTGGCCGGCCTGTTGCCGCGCACGCCGGACCTGCTGGCCACCATCCTCGGCACCTGGCGCCTGGGCGCGGTGTACCAGCCACTGTTCACCGCGTTCGGCCCCAAGGCCATTGAAAGCCGCCTGAAGACCGGCAGCACCCGCCTGCTGGTGACCGACAGCGCACACCGCAGCAAGCTGGACGAACTCGATGCCTGCCCGCCGGTGGCCACGGTGCTCGCCCCCGGCCACGCACTGCGCGACGGTGACATCGACTGGCGTGCGGCCACGGTGGCGGCCGCGCCGACGCTGGAGCCGGTGCTGCTGCCCGGCGATGCGCTGATGGCCCTGCTGTCGACCTCCGGCACCACCGGCAGCCCCAAGGGCGTGCCCGTGCCCCTGCGCGCGATGATGGCGTTTGCCAGCTACATGGAACTGGCCGTCGACCTGCGCGCGGACGACGTCTTCTGGAACATCGCCGACCCTGGCTGGGCCTATGGCCTGTACTACGCGGTGATCGGCCCGCTGCTGCTGGGCCACGCCACCACCTTCAGCGAAGCCGGCTTCAGCGTGCATGGCCTGAACACCATCATCGGCCAGCTGGGAGTGACCAACCTGGCCGGCTCGCCCACCGCGTACCGGCAGATCATCGCCGCCGGCCCCCAGGCCAGTGCCGGCATCAAGGGCCAGCTGCGCGTGGTCAGCAGTGCCGGCGAACCGCTGAACCCGGAGATTGCCCGCTGGTTTGCTGAGCACCTGCAGACCACCGTGCTGGACCACTACGGGCAGACCGAGACCGGCATGGTGGTGAACAACCACCATGCGCTGGTCCACCGCGTGCGCCCGGGATCATCGGGCTTTGCGATGCCGGGTTACCGCGTGGCCGTGCTGGATGAAAACGGCCATGAACTGCCACCGCGCACGCCCGGCATTCTCGCGGTGGACCTGAAGCAGTCACCGATCATGTGGTTTACCGGCTACTACCGGGCGGAGACCCCGGCCATCGCCGATGGCTACTACCGCACCGGCGATTCGGTGGAATGCGAGGACGACGGTTCGATCAGTTTCATCGGTCGCTCCGATGACCTGATCACCTCGTCCGGCTACCGCATCGGGCCGTTCGACGTGGAGAGCGCGCTGATGGAGCATCCATCGGTGGCCGAAGCGGCGGTGATCGGCGTGCCCGACCCGGAGCGGACCGAGATCGTCAAAGCGTTCGTGATCCTGCGTGATGGGTTCGAAGGCAGCGACGCGCTGGCGCACGAACTGCAGCAGCATGTGCGCCATCGCCTGTCCGCGCATGCCTACCCGCGCCAGGTGGAGTTCGTGGTGCAGGTGCCGAAGACGCCCAGCGGCAAGGTGCAGCGGTTCCTGCTGCGCAAGGCGGAGATCGAGAAGCAGGCGGCGGGCTGAGGGTGTCGGGTCAGAGCCCTTCCCGCGGAAGGGATCTGACCCCGGGGTCGGATCCTCTCCAGCGGAGAGGCTCTGACCCCACATGAGCCCCGAATCTGCCCTACGGCATCACCGGCGGCACGTAGGTCAGGGTCATGCCCAGCAGCCACAGCAGGCCCAGCACCAGCGGAATGTGCACCAGCAGCTGGATGAAGGTGAAGCCGACGATGTCGCGGGCCTTCAGGCCCAGCACGCCCAGCAGCGGCAGC
>Ga0308172_1001369_pt1 | contig 17405 bp, 17 predicted proteins | sample PhyGR2_FD_202134 | JGI IMG/M metagenome (GOLD analysis project Ga0308172, IMG submission 202134) | Phyllosphere microbial communities from UC Gill Tract Community Farm, Albany, California, United States - DLSLSG.R2 | ecosystem: Host-associated > Plants > Phyllosphere > Unclassified | place: USA... | reverse complement strand
ACCTGCTCACCAGAGCTCGAGTACCCCGCCATCCACCGCCCGCTGGTCAGCGGGCGGGGCCGCTGACACCCAGCCAATCCGAAATACCCGCCCGGTTCACCGCAATCGGGTTTTGCAATGATCTCCTGTAGGGGAGGGGGGACCATGCGCAGCATGGTGGAGGGGTGTTGCCGTGGCGAAGCGAAGCCTGCCCCTCTCACCGGGACACCCCTCCGTCAGGGCTGCGCCCTGCCACCTCCCCTTACAGGGGAGGAATGGTCGTTTGCTCTTGCGGCAAGCTGACGACCTGGCGGCGCGTGTAGCGATACAGCGCCGCGACCAGCCCCAGGAACAGCAGCGTTCCCCCGACCAGCGCGGGGGTGGCGAAGCCGTCGCCGACCAGCGCCAGCGGCGCGTCCGAATTGGTCAGATAGACGATACCCGCAAAGCCCACGCCCCACAGGCTTTCGCCCACGATCAGCCCGGTCGCCGCCAGCACGCCCAGCCGCTCTGCCGTCTCCGGATTGGCGCTGCGCCGCGCCCAGCGGTCATAGCCATGGCCGATGACCGCACCCAGCACCACGGGCAGCGTCGCGGTCATCGGCAGATAGATACCCAGTCCGACACCCAGAGGCGGCAGGCGCAGCCAGCCGAGCTTGCCCAGTCCTTCGTCGGCGATGATGACGCCGATGCCGATCAGCGCCCCGACGCCGATCATCGTCCAGTTGAGATCGCCGCCCAGCACCCCCTTGGCCAGGGCCGAGATCAGCGCGGCCTGCGGTGCGGACAGCGCATTGGGGCCCGCGCCCGGCGTGCCCGCGAACCCCAGCGTCGCGTTGAGCAGGTCGAGCACCGGCGGGATCACCAGGCTGCCGAAGACGACGCCGATGACCAGCGCCACCTGCTGCTTCCACGGCGTCGCGCCGACCAGCTCGCCGGTCTTCAGGTCCTGGAGATTGTCGTTGGAGATGGTCGCCACGCCGAACACGACGCCGGTGACGATCAGCGCATAGGCGACCAGCGCCTGGGTCGTCTCGGGCGGGGTGCCGCGCCCGAACAGCCCGACCAGCAGCAGCGCGGCGGCCAGGACCGACAGGATGCCGATCCCCGACACCGGGCTGTTCGACGCGCCGATCAGCCCCGCCATATAGCCGCACACGGCCGCGATCACGAGGCCGATCAGCAGGATGAAGAGCAGCGCGCCGCCGATCAGCGCGACGCCCGACGCCGCCAGCGGCCCGCCCGCGATCACCGACCAGAGCAGCCCGGCGATCGGCACCAGCGTCGCCAGTGCCACCGCCGCGACGATCCCGATCGGCAGGTCGCGCTCGCCCACCGCCAGCACCGCCCCGTCGCGCCTGGCGGAGGCGGCGGCCAGCGACGAGCGGATGCCGCCGATGACCGGCCCGATGATCTTGAGAAGCGTCCAGATCGCCGCCACCCCGATCACGCCCGCGCCCAGGAAGCGGACGTCGCGGGAAAAGATGCTGCCCGCCCATTCGGCGACGGGCCCGGTCGAGGGGGCCATGGCGGTCAGGATCGGCAGCGCCCCCCACCATCCGATCGCGATCCCCGCCAGCATCGCCATGCCGACTGACAGCCCGACCAGATGCCCGACCCCGATCAGCGCGAAGGACAGCCCGCCCGCAATCCCGGTCGCGCCCGCGCCGGTGCGGAAGAAGACCGCCGCCTCGGCCACCGCCAGCTTGGTCTGGGTCAGGATCGCGAACCCGGCCGAGGCGAGCGCGTTGACGACGATCAGCCGCAACCCGACCGCGCTCTCCGCCTCGCCCTCGCGGCTGCCCGCGCCGACCTTCAGCACCTCTGCGGCGGCGCGGCCTTCCGGGTAGGGCAGGTCGGTGTCGACCACGAGCGCACGGCGCAGCGGGACCGAGAACATCACCCCCAATATGCCGCCCGTCGCGGTGATCCCGGCGGTCAGCAGATAGGGGAAACCCTGCCACCAGCCGATCATGACCAGGCCGGGCAGTACGAAGATGATCGCCGCCAGCGTCCCCGCCGCCGAAGCGACGGTCTGGACGATATTGTTCTCCAGCACCGAGCTGTTCGGCAGATAGCGCAGGATCGCCATCGAGATGACCGCCGCCGGGATCGAGGTCGCGAAGGTCAGCCCGACCTTGAGCCCCAGATAGACATTGGCGGCGGTGAACAGCAGGGTGATGATCCCGCCCAGCGCGATCCCGCGAAGGGTCAGCTCGGCGACGGGGGCGACGGTGGCAGAGGTACGGCTCATGCGCCCAGATGTGGCAGATGGCGGCGCGCGCGACTAGGGTTTCGTGGCCGGGGCGGGGCGTGCGCTTCGACTTCGCTCAGCGCGAACGGGCGGGGGATGGATCACCCATTCCCGGTTGGCGGGCGGGGGGTATCCTCTGACATCCGTTGAACGGGCGGGGCATCCTCCCAACACCCGTTCAGCCTGAGCGAAGTCGAAGGCAAAGGGAAACCGGTTATCTCAAGCCCCCATCCCGGCGGAGGCCGGGGTCCAGGCACCACCAAGGCCGATCGCCATTCACCGATGCCGTATCCTTCCCTCGCCCCTCGCAGAGGGGAGAGGGTTGCGCAGACTTGGCCTTTGCGAGAGCAAAGGCTTAGTCGGAGCTGGGTGAGGGGTGGGCGCTCGCGAAGCGAGCGCGCGAGCCTTTGGGCTCGCTCGACCCCTCACCCAAGCTGCGCTAGCCAGCAGGCTGGCAAGCTCCGCTAACCCTCTCCCCTGTCCAGGGGAGAGGGAAGAAGAAGCAATACTGAATGACGATCCGCCCCAAGTTTGTGGCAGGCGGTGTCGCTTGGCCTCCGACTTCGCTCAGGCTGAACGGAGGTCCGGGAGGGTCAACCCCGGAACAGATTCCCCAACACCCCGCGTACGACCGCCCCCATGATCCCCCCGCTGTTCGACCGCCGCCGCGATCCGCCGCCGAACACCTGCTTGCCGATCTCGTTGGCGACCTGTCGCCCGATCGAGGAGCTGGCCGAGCGTGCCGCGCTGGTCGCGATCTTGGCCCAGGGGGAGTTGGCGGCCTCGCGCTGTTCGGCGATGCGCGCGCGTTCGGCCTCCTTGGCGGCCTTCGCTTCGGCCTTGGCTGCCTGCGCCGCCTGTTTGTCGGCTTCGGTCGCGGCCCGCGCTTCCGCAGCGGCGGCGGCGGCTTCCTGCGTCTTGGCGGCGAGCAGCTCCTCGGCCGATTCGCGGTCGATCGCCTGGTCATATTTCGCGCCGACCGCGTCGGTTTCGACCAGGACCTTGCGCTCCTCGGGCGTGGCGGGGCCGACCCGGCTGCGCGGTGGGGCGATCAGCGTGCGCTCGACCGGCGAGGGCGAGCCATCGGGCTGGAGCAGCGACACCAGCGCCTCGCCGACCTTCAACTCGGTGATCGCGGTGGCGACATCGACGCCGGGATTGGCGCGGAACGTCTCGGCGGCCGAGCGCACCGCCGCCTGGTCGCGCGGGGTGAAGGCGCGCAGCGCGTGCTGGACTCGGTTGCCCAGCTGCCCGGCGATCTTGTCGGGCACGTCGATCGGGTTCTGGGTGATGAAATAGACGCCGACACCCTTCGACCGGATCAGCCGCACGACCCGCTCGATCGTGTCGACCAAGGCGGGCGCGGCCCCGTCGAACAGCAGATGCGCCTCGTCGAAGAAGAAGACGAGCCTGGGCTTGTCGGGGTCGCCAATCTCGGGAAGCTGCTCGAACAGTTCGGACAACAGCCACAGGAGGAAGGTGGCATAGAGCTTGGGGCTGGCCATCAACTGGTCGGCGGCCAGGATGTTGACGACGCCGCGCCCCGCCTCGTCGGTACGGATCAGGTCGGCCAGTTCGAGCGCGGGCTCGCCGAAGAAATGCTCGCCCCCCTGCGTGCGCAGCTGGAGCAAGGCGCGCTGGATCGCACCGACCGACTGTTTGGAGACATTGCCATAGCTGGTGGTCAGTTCGTCGGCCCGCGCGGCGCATTCCGCCAGCATCGCCTGGAGATCGTCGAGGTCGAGGAGAAGCAGCCCCTCCTTGTCCGCAACATGGAAGGCGATGGTCAGCACCCCCTCCTGTGTCTCGTTCAGCCCCATCATCCGCGCGAGCAGCAGCGGCCCCATCTCCGACACGGTGGCGCGGACCGGATGCCCCTGGGTCCCGAACAGGTCCCAAAACTGCACGGGCGCGGCCTCATAGGACCAGTCGGTCATCCCCAGCTCGGCGGCGCGTGCGGCGAAGGCGGCATGGGTCTTGCCCAGCGCCGATCCGGCCAGCCCCAGCCCCGACAGGTCGCCCTTCACATCGGCGACGAAGCTGGGCACCCCGGCGCGCGAGAAACCCTCGACCATGGTCTGCAACGTCACCGTCTTGCCGGTGCCGGTCGCGCCCGCGATCAGGCCGTGCCGGTTGGCGCGCTTGAGGTCGATCGCCTGCGGCTTGCCGCCGCCCATGCCGATGAAGATGCCGTCCATGGCCGCATATTATCGCGGCGTTCGGTGACGGGAATAGCAAAAGGGCCGCCGCATCGAGGAGATGCGACGGCCCTTTTCGGACGGGCGGGACCGTTACTTGATGCGCAGTGGCATCAGGCGGTCGGCGATCCGGCCGCGGGTGATCTGCGCCAGCACCTGCGGACGACCGGCGGCCTTGGCGGCGGCGACGACGCGCTGGACGTCGGCGGCGCTGCGGACCGGGGTGCCGTTGATCGCCGTGATGACGTCGCCGCGCTTCAGCTTGGAGGCGGCATCGCTCGACGGGTCGACCGCCGCGATCACCACGCCCTGGGTCGACGGCTCGACATTGATCGCGCGGGCGATCGCCGGGGTCAGCGTCTGCACCGACAGGCCCAGCCCGCCACCGGCCGCCGGAGCGACCTGCGCATCGTCGTCGCTGTCGGGGAAGGCGTCGGAGCCGTCACCCAGCGACGCGGCCAGTTCCTCGTTGGACGGACGCGTCGCGGCGGTCGCGGTCAGCGAGACCGGCTTGCCGCCACGCAGCACCTCGAGGTTGACGCGGCCGCCCGGCGGGACATTGGCGATCAGATAGGACAGCGTCTGTTCGGGCGTGACCGACTGGCCGTTGACCTTGGTCACCACGTCGAACGCCTTCAGCCCGGCCTTGGCGGCGGGGCCGTTGGGCTCGACCTTGGCGATGACCTCGCCCTGGTTCTTGGGGATGCCCAGCGACGCGGCGACATCGTCGGTGACCGGGCCGCCGATCTGCACGCCCAGATAGCCGCGCTCGATCTTCTGGCCCTTCATCAGCTTGTCGATGATCGGCTTGGCATCTTCGGCCGGGATGGCGAAGCCGATGCCGATATTGCCGCCCGACTGCGAATAGATCTGGCTGTTGATGCCGATCACATTGCCGTTCATGTCGAACATCGGGCCGCCCGAATTGCCCTGGTTGATCGCGGCGTCGGTCTGGATGAAGCGGTCGTTCGCGCCGCCCTGGCCGGTGACGCGGTGGACGGCCGAGACGATGCCGGCGGTCACGGTGCTCGACAGGCCGAAGGGCTGGCCGATCGCCAGCACCCAGTCGCCCGGCCGCGCGCGCGACGAATCGCCGAAGCGGACGAAGGGCAGGTTCTGGCCGTCGATCTTCAGGACCGCCAGGTCCGAGGTCTCGTCGCGGCCGACGACCTTGGCGGTATATTCCTTGCGGTCGTTGAGCGTGACGGTGATCGAATCGACCGAGGCGCCCTGCGCGCCCGGTGCGATGACGTGGTTGTTGGTGACGATGTAACCGTCGGGCGAGATCAGGAAGCCCGAGCCCAGCGAGGCGCCTTCGCGCTTCTGCGGCTGCGGCCCGGTCTGGCCGCCGAACTGGCCGAACATGCCCTCGAACGGCGTGCCCGCGAACGGGTTCGGCGGCTGCTTGACGGTGATCGACTGCTTGGTGGAGATGTTGACGACAGCGGGCTGGAGCTTAGCGACCATGTCGGCAAAGCTCATCGGCGCGCCGGCGCGGGGGGCGACCGCCTGGATCGCGCCCGGTTCGTTCTGCGCGACCTGGGCGGTGCCGGGCTGGAGGGCCAGGGTCGCGGTCGCGCCACCGAGGAGGAGCGCACTGGTAATGGCGTAGGCGTAGCGCACTGGGCTAGGGTCCTCTCAAAGAAAATTCAGTTTGACCGTGTCCTATTTGTCACGGTCTGGCTGAACGACGCTTGAATATGAACGAGCGGAAAGGTGGCGAAACCACCTATCGGCCCGGCGCGGTGAATTCCTTCAAATAGCTGTTCTGCGGCGACAGAATGATCTGGGTGCTCCCATGTTCCTGGGTCGAGCCGTCCGCGCCGAAGGTGTGGCGATAGGACTGCATGGCCCGGTAGAAGTCATAAAAATCCGCATCCTTGCCAAAAGCCTGGGCATAGATCTGCGCGGCCTGGGCATCGGCGTCGGCGCGGACGATCTGGGCCTGCTTCTGCCCTTGCGCGGCGATGGTGATCGCCTCCTGCTGGCGCGCGGTCTGCATCCGGGCGAGCGCGCTTTGCAGCGGGGTGCCCGGCGGCAGCTCGGCTTCCTTGATCCGCACGTCGACGATCTGCACGCCGTACTGGCGCGCGATCCGGTCGAGCCGGACCTGGATCGCGTCCATCACCTGCCCGCGCTCGGGGCTGAGCAGTTCGGACGACCGCCGCTTGCCCAGTTCGTTGCGCAGCGCCGATCCGAAGATCGGGCGAAGCTGGTTGATGACGCCGTCGACGCTGCCCGCCGTCGCCAGCATCCGGCGCGGGTCGATCACGCGGAAACGGGCAAAGGCATCGACGTTCATGCGCAACTGGTCGGTCGACAGCACCTGGGTCTTTTCCAGGTCGAGGTCGAGCACCCGCTTGTCGACCCAGACGATGCGGTCGATGAAGGGAATGCGCGCGATCAGCCCGGCGCCGCTGTCGCCCAGTTCCTCGTTCGGGCGATAGCCGTTGACGATCCGGCGCGGCTGCTCAAACCGATAGATGACCGCCTGCTTTGTCTCGGGCACGATGGCGAAGGTCGCCGCCGCCACGATCACCGCGACCAGCAGGGCGACGCCCAGCACGATCGGATTGCGCATCGACAGGCCGTTCACTGGCCGCCTCCCTGCGTCGCGACGGGCGCGGCGGGTTCGGGGGCCACCATCTCGGGCGCGGGGCGCGCCTTTTGCAGCGGCAGATAGGGCACGACGCCCGGCGCCTCGACGATGGTCTTGTCCGACTTGGCCAGCACGGCCTCCATGGTCTCGTAATACATGCGGCGACGGGTCACTTCGGGGGCCAGGCGATATTGTTCGTACACCTTGTCGAACTGCGCCGCCTCACCCTGGGCGCGGGCGATCACCTGCTGCGCATAGGATTTGGCCTGGTTCACATCGGCCACCGCGCGCTGCTGCGCCGCCGTCACCTTGTTGAAGTCGTCGACGATCTGCTGCGGCGGGGCGGCCTGCTTGATCGCCACGCCCTGGATGCGCACGCCCGAGCGATATTCGTTCAGGATCGACTGGGTCAGCTCCTGCACCCGCTGTTCGATGCCGGTGCGGCCCGAACCCAGCGCCTGGTCCAGCGTCGTCTCGGCGATCACTGCGCGCATCGCGCTCTCGGCGGCGGCGCGGACCGTCTCCTGCGGCTGGGCGAGGCGGAAGGCGAAGTCGCGCGGATTGGCGATGTCCCAGCGGACCGAATAGGTCAGGTCGATGATGTTCTGGTCGCCGGTCAGGACCAGATTCTCGCCCGAGCCCTCGGGGAAATTCTCGGTCCGGATCTTCTGCACGTCCAGGACGCGGACGGCGGCGATGGGGGCGGGGGCGGTCAGCTGGATGCCGGGTTCGAGCACGCCGGTATAGCGACCGAAATAGGTGACGACGCCGCGCTGCTGCGGGCCGATGGGATGGATCGAGGTGTAGAGCAGCCAGATGCCGACCAGGATCGCGGCCCCGATCGCCCAGAGGGTGCGTCCGCCGGGCGCGCCGGGCAGGCCGCCAAAGCCGCCGCCGCCCGATCCGCCGGGGCCTTCGCCCGGTCCGCCGCCGCCCGATCCGCGCGCCTTGCGGATGAACTCGTCCAGCGCGGTCGGCTTGGCAGGGGCCTTGCGACCGCCCGGCGGGACGGCCCAGGGATTGCGGGGCCCGCCATCGGAGTCCTCACCGGACCCGCCCCATGGGCCCTTCGGCGTCTCGGCGGCAAGAATGGGGGGGCGTCGGAAGCGACCCGTCAGCTTTCTCATAGTCATCGTTATAGGAACGGTTCGCCGACAAAAACAGTGCCAAGCCGCGTAACCCATCCTATCTGCCCCCCATGAGCATGATCGAGACGGTGAAGGCGGCGGTGGCCGCGGTGGCGGGCAAGCGCGCGAGCGTGCGGATGGAGGGCGCGCGCGCGGGCGTCGTGCTCGACGCGACGGGGCTGGACGGCGCGGGCCGACAGGCGCTGGAGGACGGGGTCAAGGCGGCCGCGATCCAGTCGGGGGCGGAGGATGTCCGCGTCGTCCTGACCGCCGAGAAACGCGAGCGCCGGATCGTCGCGGTCGCCAGCGGCAAGGGCGGGGTGGGCAAGTCCACCCTGTCGGCCAATCTCGCCATCGCGCTGGCGCGGGGCGGGCGCAAGGTCGGGCTGGTCGATGCGGACATCTATGGCCCGTCGCAGCCCCGGCTGATGGCGGCCGAGGGGGTGAAGCCCGTCGCGCAGGACGGCAAGCTGCAACCCGTGCCGACCCCTCACGGCGTTCCCCTGCTGTCGATGGGCCAGCTGGTCGAGCCGGACAAGGCGATCGCCTGGCGCGGGCCGATGGCGGCGGGGGCGCTCAGCCAGCTGGTCGATGGCGACTGGGGCGCGACCGAGCTGCTGGTGCTCGACCTGCCGCCGGGGACGGGCGATGTGCAGCTGACCATGGTGCAGAAGCACCGCCCGGCGGGCGCGGTCATCGTTTCGACGCCGCAGGACCTGGCGCTGATCGATGCGCGCCGCGCGATCGACCTGTTCACCAAGGCCGGGGTGCCGATCATCGGGCTGGTCGAGAATATGGCGGGCTATTGCTGTCCGCATTGCGGCGGCATCTCGGACCCGTTCGGTTCGGGCGGGGCGGAAGCGGCGGCGGCGGAGCTGGGCATTCCCTTCCTGGGCCGGGTGCCGCTGACCATCGCGATTCGCACCGCCTCCGACGCGGGGCAGCCGCCCGCGGCGGGGGAGGGGGACACGGTCTTCGCCCCGCTGGCCGAACGGGTGGCGCAGTGGCTGGACGCGAGCCCGGCGGCGGCATGAAACCGGCGCGGCGGCAGGGCGTTAGAGCCGGATAAGCCGCCCGCATCCCCTTGATCCCGCAAGCCGGACGGGCGGTTCGACAAAAGGGACCGTCCATGCCGCTGACCGCCGACGAGGATATCCGCGCCCTGCTGAGCGAGGCGCGCACCATCGCGCTGGTCGGCGCCTCGGACCGCCCCGACCGGCCCTCCTACGGGGTGATGAAGCGGTTGCAGGATCATGGCTATCGCGTGATCCCGGTCAATCCGCAGATCACCGGCGAGCATGTGCATGGCGAGTTCGTGTTCCGCGAGCTGGGCCAGTTGGGCGATCCCATCGACATCGTGGACATCTTCCGCCGCTCGGACGCGGTCGGCGCCATCGTGGACGAGGCGATCGCGGTCGGGGCCAAGGCGATCTGGATGCAGCTGGGCGTCGTCAACGACGAAGCGGCGGCGCGCGCCGAGGCGGCCGGGCTGAAGGTGGTCATGAACCGCTGTCCGGCGATCGAGATACCCCGGCTGGGCATCGCGCCGGTGACCGGGGGTTGAGGTCGGGGGCGAAGAACAGGGAGATGCGACGATGATGATGCCGTTCCTGATCCTGCTGGCCGCGCCGCAAGCACCGGAGCGTCAGCTGGTGACACTTCCCCGGCTGACGACGGGATGTGTGCCGGGTCGCTGTCCGATGACGGCACGCCCTTCGCCCTATCGGTTGGGCCCTGACAGGACGAGCGCGATCGATTCCAAGTCCCGCGCCTTTGCCAATGACGGCACCTATTGTGCTGTTGTCGGGGACAAATATTGCACCAGCAAGCCGCGAACCCTGTTCCGGATGCCGATCGACCAGTAATCGATCGGTAATGGCGCAAAGGAATACTGGCGCGATGCCCGCGAAACAGGCATGATCCCGGCCGTGGCGGTCAGCCGACCGCCCGCATGCACGATGCCGGGAGAGCGTCATGGTTGCGACGATTTGGGCGATAGGGATGATGGCGGCACCCATTCAGGGGGAGATGCCGCCGCCCCAGCCATCGGTCGACGCGATCATGGCCAGGACCCGGCGACTGACCAGCGTCGAGAGCCGCTGCATCTATGATCCCAACGCGACCGATGTGACCGTCTGCGGTCGTCGCAATGCCGATCGCTTCCGCTTTCCCTATCAATCCGCACCCGATCCCGGCGACCCCAGGCATGAGGGGGTGATGGCCGAGCGCACCCGGATACTGGCGCGCAGCACGCCGTTGAAGGATCTGTCCCCCTTTCAGGTCGGCGGCGGCCTTGCCGGCGTCACGGTCGAAACAGGTGGGCGAAGCGGCGCGCCGACCCTGCGGAAGCCCGCGCCATGATGCTGGTGCCGCTGATCCTCGCGCTCCAGGCGACTCCGGCGGCGGCCGGGCCTCCACCGGGCACCGAGCGTTTCTCGATCCTGGCTCCCGATCCCTGCCCGCTCTCGGCCGGGACGAAGGACGAGGTGATCGTGTGCGGACGGCGTCTGGGGGACAATCGCCTGCCCCCCGATCCGGATGCGCCGCCCGCCAAGCCGCTGATGTCCAATCCCGACCTGACCGGCATCGGGGCGTTGCGGGCCGCAGGCACGCCCTGCGCCGCGCGGCTTGCGGGATGCGGCGGTATGTTGGACCTCGTGACGCCCGTGCTGATGCTGGCGAACGAGGCGCGGATCGGGCTCAGCAAGATCGTCGACAAGGCGCGCGACAAGCGCAACCGCGTGCCGATCGCGCTCGACGGTCCGGGGCCGCGCGGGCATTTGGAGCCATAGGCCGGATCGCCCCCCATTCCTCCCCCTGGAAGGGGAGGGTGTCCACGGTCGCGCGCTTCGACGAAGCTTTCCGGCCGGGATATTCCTCCGTCATGCCTGCGGCCTGACACCTTCCCTTCCAGGGGAGGAATAGACGGAATGTCGATCCGATCGAGACGCCCGCGCCGATGAAGCGCGCGCGCCCCTCAGCCGCGCGCCTGTCGCCGCGACCGGGCCGAGGGCGGCGGGGCGAACCAGTCGGCCAGGGTCAGCCCGGTCTGCGCCATCGCGCGCAGCACCACCTGTCCCGCCGCGCGCGCGTCGCTGAGCGCGTCATGGTGGCGGTGTTCCAGCTCGAGGAAGGCGGCCAGCGTGCTCAGCTTGTGATTGGGCAACTCGGGCCAGGCCCGCCGGGCGATGGTCACGCTGTCCAGCCAGCGCGCGGCGATCGGGGGCAGCGCGTCGCGTTCGCAGGCGCGGCCCAGCGCCCCCTTGTCGAACCCCGAATGCGCCACCGTCACCCGCCCGCCCAGATGCCCGGCCAGTTCCGAATGGAGCGCGGCGAAATTGGGCTTGCCCAGGACATGATCGGCGGTGATGCCATGGATGCCGATATTGAAGGGGCTGAACTCGTCGCACGGATCGACCAGCGTCTCATAGGCGAGCACCTCGATCCCGTCCGTATAGCCGACGATACCGATCTGGCAGATGCTGCTGGTACGCGAACAGGCGGTTTCGACGTCGATGACCACGAAATCGGGGGAAATCATCCCGCCGCTTTAGCGCGATCTGGCGTTTCGAGCAATAAAAGGTCGCCTGCCCGCTCGACAGCGACCATTTCTATCCGCTACCCGCCCAGGCTCAACGAACGCTCTGGATACGGGAAAAGATGATGGGCGACGCATTGCGGGTGGCTTTGGCGGGACTCGGTACGGTGGGGGGCGGCGTCATTCGCCTGCTCGACGCGAACCGGGAGCTGATTACCCGGCGCGCCGGTCGCCCGATCGAGATCGTCGCCGTCTCCGCGCGCGACCGGACCAAGGATCGCGGCGTCGACCTGTCGCGGTTCGAATGGGTGGACGACACCGCCGCGCTCGCCGCGCGCGAGGATGCCGATGTGGTGGTCGAGCTGATCGGCGGGTCGGACGGCCCCGCGCTGACGCTGGCGCGCACCGCGCTGGATGCCGGGCGCGGCTTCGTCACCGCCAACAAGGCGATGCTGGCGCATCACGGGCTGGAGCTGGCGCAGAAGGCGGAGGCGTCGAAGGCCGCGCTGAAGTTCGAGGCGGCGGTGGCGGGCGGCATCCCGGTCATCAAGGGGCTGCGCGAAGGCGCGGCGGCCAATGCCATCGCGCGCGTCTATGGCATCCTGAACGGCACCTGCAATTTCATCCTGTCCAAGATGGAGGCGGAGGGCCGCGACTTCGCCGAGGTGCTCGCCGAGGCGCAGGCGCTGGGCTATGCCGAGGCGGACCCCAGCTTCGACATTGACGGGGTGGATGCCGCGCACAAGCTGTCGATCCTGGCCGCCATCGCCTTCGGCACGCAGCCGGCGTTCGGCGATGTCGCGATCGGCGGGGTGCGCCACGTCCTGGCCGCCGATATCGCGCAGGCGGCCTCGCTGGGCTACCGGGTGCGGCTGGTCGGCGTGGCGGAGGAAGGGGCGAACGGCCTGTTCCAGCGGGTGCATCCGCATCTGGTGCCGCTCGACCATCCGCTGGCGCATGTCACCGGATCGACCAATGCGGTGGTCGCGGAGGGCAATTTCGTCGGCCGCCTGCTGTTCCAGGGCGCGGGCGCGGGCGATGGCCCGACCGCCAGCGCGGTGGTCGCCGACCTGATCGACATCGCGCGCGGCGAATATGGCGCGTCCTTCGCCATGCCCGCGCACGAACTGATCCCGGCGGCCAAGGCCGATAGCGGTGAGCGGCGCGGGCGCGCCTATCTGCGCTTCACCGTGCAGGACAAGGTCGGCGTGTTGGCCGAGATCGCAGCGGCGATGCGCGATGCGGGCGTGTCGATCGAAAGCCTGATCCAGCGGGGCGAGGCGGCCGATGGCGGCGTGATGATCGCCATCGTGACGCATGAAGGGCCGGAGCGCGCGGTCGCCCAGGCGCTGGAGCGGTTGCGCGGCAGCCAGAGCCTCGTGGGGCAGCCGCTGTTGATGCATATTTTGGGGTAATCTTCGGGGGCGTAAGGTCTCTGCGAGGCCCCTTGCCCTCCCCCAGCCCCTCCCGCCTGCGGGAGGGGAGCTTTAAGGTGACGCCTCCCGCCTGCGGGAGGGGAGCTTTAAGGTGACGCCTCCCGCCTGCGGGAGGGGAGTTCTAGGGTGATGCCTCCCGCTTGCGGGAGAGAAGTTCTAGGGTGATGCCTCCCGCTTGCGGGAGAGAAGTTTATGGAATTCGGCGTTTCGTCCTTGCCGCTCCCCTCCCGCAGGCGGGAGGGGCTGGGGGAGGGCGGTGTCTCACCGAGCCCTTCCCTTACTTCTTGATCAACCCGATCTCGACCAGCCGCTCGTACAGATAGTCATGCGCGGTGATCGGCGTCGGATAGCGGTTTGGATTGTCCGCCGTCACCGTGCCGGGCAGCGTCTCGATCAGGAAATCGGGCGCGGGGTGGAGGAAGAAGGGCATCGAGTAACGCGAGAAACCGCGCCGCTCGACCGGCGGGTTGACCACCCGGTGCGTGGTCGAGGGCAGGACATGGTTGGTCAGCCGCTGGAGCATGTCGCCGACATTGACCACCATCGCCCCTTCGGGCGGACGGATCGCCAGCCATTCGCCCGAATCGCGGTCGAGCAGTTCCAGCCCCGCCTCTTCCGCGCCCAGCAACAGGGTGATGAGGTTGATATCCTCATGCGCGCCCGCCCGCACGCCCTCGGCATCCGCCGGGATGGGGGGATAATGGAGCAGGCGCAGCACCGAATTGCCGTCCTTGACCGCCGGATCGAACCAGTGCGGATCGAGCTTCAGATGCCGGGCGATGGCCGACAGCAGGCGATCCCCCGCGCGGTCGAACGCGGTGAAGAGTTCGAGAAAGTCGTCGCGGAACCCCTCGGGCCGGGTGGGCCAGATATTCGCGGGCATCCGGTCGGCATAGGCATGACCCTCGGGCAGTTCGCGGCCGACATGCCAGAATTCCTTGAGGTCGACGACCTTGGCATCCTTGGCGATCTCGGTCTTGAACGGGGTATAACCGCGCGCGCCGCCGCCGCCGGGGATGTGATAGCCTCGCTTTTCCGCCTCGGGCAGGTCGAACAGCGCCTTGGTCTGCGCCCAGGCGCGGTCGATCAGCTCGGCGGGGACGCCGTGATCGGCGACGATGGCGAAGCCGAACCGCTCGAACGAACCGCCCAGCGCGGCGGCGAACGCCTCGGGATCGCGGTCCTGATCGGCCAGGCTGAGCGTCGGGACCTCGGCGGAGCGGGTGTCGGTCATGAATATATCGTCCAGAAAATCGAATAGGCGTAAGGCTATATAATGTCCCTACCGGCCCGAACAGGCCAGCCGGTCGGCGGTCAATTTATCCGCCGAGCGTGATCGTGCCCGTCGATCGGTCGCCGCCCGCATCGCGCAGGTCGAGGCGGAAGCGCTTGTTCTCGGCGGTGGTGCCGACCAGCCCCTCGCCGCGATCGGTCAGGGTGAAATCGGCATCCGTCATCTTGTCGCGGAACCAGTCGCGCACCGTCTGCGGATCGGCGGGGCTGTCGAAGGTCATGACGAACGCCTTGTCGCGGCCATTGCCGACATCGACGTTGCGGATCTTCGAGCCGGGATAGAGATGGACGCCGTTCAGCTCGAAATTATCGGCCTCCAGCGACACCTTGGGCAGCTTGAACGCGCCGGTGAATCCGGGCAGCGCCAGCTTCACCTCGCCCGACCTGCCGTCGACCGCCGCCAGCGTCTGGCCGTCCGAGCTGTTGATCGTCACCGAGGTCCCGTCGGTCGGCCGGTCGCAACCCGCCAGCGCCCCCGCCAGCGCCAATGCCGTGCCCAGCGAGAGGGGCACGGCGGTTCGATGCAGGATGGTCATGACGGCAAACTCCCTCCAGTGTCCTGTCGGTCCGATACACGTGGGGGTGGTGTGTGGCGCGCGCAAGCTGTCGACGCGCTGAACGCGGTTGACGGCGAAGGTGATCAGCTCGGTTGGGTTTTCCCGGTTTCCCTGGCGTCCGAACGCGCTTATGGGACAGGCATCATGTCCGAATCCCGTTCCGCTGATCCGGCGACCCCCGTCGCCGCCGACACCCCCGGCGCGCCCATCGGCTTTGTCGAATTCGTCCTGCTGATCGCGGCGCTGATGGCGCTGACCGCGCTGGGGATCGATTCGATGCTGCCCGCGCTGCCCGCCATCGGCGAGGCGCTGAACGCGTCGCCCACCCAGCGGCCCTTCGTCGTCACCGCCTTCCTGATCGGGTTCGGCGTGGCGCAACTGGTGCATGGGCCGCTGGCGGACCGTTACGGGCGGCGGCGGGTGCTGATCGTGGCGCTGGTCATCTATATCATCGCCAATGGCGCGGCGGCGATGGCGGGCAGCTTCCTGCTGCTGATGGTCGCGCGCGTCTGTGCGGGTGCGGCGATCGCGGCGACGCGGGTGGCGACGGTGGCGCTGGTCCGCGACTGCTATCATGGTCGCGCCATGGCGCAGGTCATGTCGATCGCCTTCATGGTGTTCATGGTGGTGCCGATCCTGGCACCCGCCTTCGGGGAGCTGGTGCTCTTGTTCGGCAACTGGCGGCTGATCTTCTGGACTATTGCGGGCCTCGCCACGCTGGTGCTGATCTGGTTCGCGGTCCGCATGCCCGAGACGCTGAAGCCCGAGGCGCGGCTGCCCATCTCGCTCGACCGGATCTGGCGCGGCTGGCGGCAGACGGCGGCCGACCGGCTGTCGCTGGGCTATACGCTGGCGGCGACCGCGCTGATGGCGGCGCTCTATGGCTATCTCAACTCGGTGCAGCCGATCATGGCGGTGACGTTCGGGCGCGAGAAGCTGCTCGCGCTGATCTTCGCCACGACCTCGGTGACGATGGCGGCGGCCAATCTGCTCAACTCGCGGATCGTCATGCGGCTGGGCACGCGGCTGATCAGCCATAGTTCGGTGACGATCCTGATTATCGTCTCGGCGCTGCATCTGGCAATCGCGTGGTTCGGCGGCGAATCGCTGATCGTGTTCGCGGTGCTTCAGGCGATCACCATGGCCTGTTTCGGTCTGGCGACCTCCAATTTCTCGGCGATGGCGATGGAGAATATGGGCGGCATCGCGGGCACCGCGTCGAGCGTGCAGGGCTTTGCCAGCGTCACCATCGGATCGGTGATCGGCGCCGGGATCGGCCAGGCCTTTGACGGGACGACCCGGCCCTTGACCCTGGGCTTCCTGGTGGCGGGATGCGCGGCCTTCGCCTTCGTCTTTGCGACCGAGCGCGGGCGGATGTTCCGCCCCCTCTGACACGCGCACGGCCCGCGCCGGGAACCGGCCGGGCCGCCGCACCGTTCCACCCTCCACAGATCACAGGAGGCAAGGATGGGCGGACATCAGGTTTCCAGCCAGGGACCCGGCGACGATGGCTGGGACGAGGAAGGCTATGACGAGAGCCAGCGCGCCGAAATCCTGGAGGCGACGCGCGACGGCCCCAGCGATGGCGTGCTGATCACCGATATCGACCCCGATCTGGGCGACGATACGGTGGAGGATGAGCCGATCGACGAACTCGACATGGATTCCGAAGAGGTGGGCGAGAGCGATGCCTCGGTCGACATGAGTGCCGAGGACATCGACGAGGACGATCTCCAGGAGGATTTCGAGGACGACACCGTCGCCGATGGCGATATCGACGAAGCCGACGACGCCGCGCTGCGGCCATGAACCGCCTGCCAGTCGCGCTGGCGGCCGGGGGGATCGTGCTGGTCGGCTGTTCGACCATGCCCGATCCCCGTTCCTCCATGCCGCCGATGGTCTCGACCGATTTCCGGTGCGAGAATGGCAGTCGCTTCTGGGTCCGTTTCGACAATCGCGACGACAGCGCGCTGATGCGGCTGGACGACGATCTGGCGATACGCCTGGCCGGCCAGCCGGTCGCGTCCGGCATCCATTATGCCGGATTCGGCCACGACCTGCGCGGCAAGGGGGGTGAGGTTGTTTTGACACGCCCCACCGGCGATTCCCTCCGCTGCCAGGCCGTCCGCTGAGCCGAGGGCATCATTCAAGGCGAAAAAATGGCGGAAAATCTGGGCCGCCGCATTCTCCCCTCAATTGGTTCATCTAGGTGACAGGAACTGTGTCATCGCGGCAACAGGTTCCCACAACGCGACCAAAATGACGATCTTCGTGCAACCCCGCACGGTTTTGCCGGTTAAGCGGGCCTGGGCTGAGCGGTTCGATCCGCCGCCCCACATAGAATAAGAGAAGGGTATCTCACATGCGTAAGCTTTCCCTCGTCGCCGCTGCGGCGGCCGCGTTCGTTGCCGTGCCTGCCATGGC
>Ga0308172_1001367_pt1 | contig 17412 bp, 18 predicted proteins | sample PhyGR2_FD_202134 | JGI IMG/M metagenome (GOLD analysis project Ga0308172, IMG submission 202134) | Phyllosphere microbial communities from UC Gill Tract Community Farm, Albany, California, United States - DLSLSG.R2 | ecosystem: Host-associated > Plants > Phyllosphere > Unclassified | place: USA... | reverse complement strand
ACGACGTTGATAGGCCGGGTGTGTAAGCGCAGCGATGCGTTGAGCTAACCGGTACTAATGACCCGTGAGGCTTAACCTTACAACGCCAGAAGTGTTTTGGTGGTTGTGATGTGAGAGAACCATCAATATTCAGCTTGTTCATACGGATTAAAGAATTTGCAGAAACGAAGGATTTTGTGCTGAAGCAAGGCGGCAAATGAGTCGTAAGGAAGGAGCATACGTTGGTATGTGACTGAGTTACGCGAATGCGGCCAACGCAGCAGCAGCGCAAAAGATTCGTTTCATGCACAAAGAATTTGCCTGGCGGCTTTAGCGCGGTGGTCCCACCTGACCCCATGCCGAACTCAGAAGTGAAACGCCGTAGCGCCGATGGTAGTGTGGGGTCTCCCCATGCGAGAGTAGGGAACTGCCAGGCATCAAATTAAGTAAAGTGACGTAATCGTCACCTGCAGTTTTGCTGATATGGCTCAGTTGGTAGAGCGCACCCTTGGTAAGGGTGAGGTCCCCAGTTCGACTCTGGGTATCAGCACCAGTATTAAAGCATGAGTTCGGTAAATAAAGAATTTGCCTGGCGGCTTTAGCGCGGTGGTCCCACCTGACCCCATGCCGAACTCAGAAGTGAAACGCCGTAGCGCCGATGGTAGTGTGGGGTCTCCCCATGCGAGAGTAGGGAACTGCCAGGCATTAATTAAACAAAAAAGCCTCATGCGAAAGCATGGGGCTTTTTTGTCTGTGTTGCATTCAGACTGTGAATCATTTTCGGTCAAATATCGCCCCCGATGCCAACAAGTGGCAGCAGGGTGCGATGATATGCAGCGAATTGTACAGCCGGTCGGTTAGTGAATAACCTGCGACAGAAATGCACGAGTACGCTCGGACTGAGGGTTGGAGAAAAATTGCTGCGGTGGCGCTTCCTCAACGATTTCACCACGATCCATAAAGATCACCCGATCGGCAACGGTACGCGCAAAGCCCATCTCATGGGTGACGCACAGCATAGTCATACCGTCCTCCGCCAGCCCAATCATGGTATCCAGCACTTCCTTCACCATTTCCGGATCGAGCGCCGAGGTGGGTTCATCAAACAGCATGATCTTCGGCTTCATACAGAGTGAACGGGCAATCGCCACGCGTTGTTGCTGACCACCTGAAAGCTGCCCAGGAAATTTATGTGCATGCTCTGCAATGCGCACGCGTTGCAGGTAATGCATGGCCAGCTCTTCCGCTTCTTTCTTTGGCGTCTTGCGCACCCAGATCGGTGCCAGAGTACAATTCTGTAACACAGTAAGGTGGGGGAACAGATTAAAGTGCTGGAACACCATGCCGACTTCGGTACGTACGCGCTCAATGTTACGCAGGTCATCATTCAGCAACGTCCCATCGACCACGATGCGCCCTTGCTGATGCTCTTCCAGATGATTGATACAACGAATAGTTGTAGATTTACCTGAGCCGGAAGGACCACACAGAACGATACGCTCGCGCGGTTTGACCTTCAGATTGATATCTTTCAGGACATGAAACTGCCCGAACCACTTGTTAACATTTTCGAGCGTAATCATCATCGCGTTGTCAGAATTAGTCATCGTCATTTTAAACCTCAGTGCGGTGTACGCCCGGTGTGAAAGCGCTTCTCCAGATGCTGGCTATAGCGCGACATGCTGAAACAGAAAATCCAGTAGACCAGAGCAGCAAAAACATAGCCTTCGGTCGACATACCAAGCCAGGCCGGGTCGACGGTTGCCTGCTGAACACTACTGAAAAGATCAAACAGACCAATGATGATGACCAGACTGGTATCTTTAAACAGTGCAATAATGGTGTTTACCAGCCCCGGAATTACCATCTTCAGCGCCTGTGGCAGTATCACCAGCCCTTGCGTTTTCCAGTAACCCAGCGCCAGCGATTCAGCCGCTTCGTACTGGCCTTTTGGCAGCGCCTGTAGACCACCGCGCACTACTTCAGCCACATAAGCTGACTGGAACAGGATCACTCCAACCAGGGCGCGTACCAGTTTGTCGATACTGGTGCCCTCCGCCATAAATAGCGGCAGCATCACCGAAGACATAAATAGCACGGTAATCAGCGGTACGCCGCGCCAGAACTCGATAAAGATTATCGATAATGTGCGGACCACCGGCATATGTGAACGGCGACCTAACGCCAGCAGAATCCCCAACGGCAGCGCGCCTGCAATACCAATTGAAGCGATGATTAGCGTCAGAGTTAAGCCACCCCACTGTCGTGTTTCAACGCGCTCCAGGCCAAACCAGCCTCCGTACAGCAATAACCAGGCGATGACAGGATAAGTCACCGCCCAGACGGCGATATAGCGGCCACGGCGCGGCAGACTTTTGATAAACATGGGTATAATCGACAGCAAGCCAATGACCAGCGCCAGATTAATGCGCCAGCGTAGCTCGTGCGGATAGAGCCCATACATGAACTGACCAAAGCGGGCGTGGATAAACACCCAGCATGCACCCTCCTTAGTACAGTCGGCACGGGTTGTGCCAAACCAGTTTGCCTGGAAGATTAGCCAGTTAAGTGCAGGGGGAAGCAGGCTCCAGATCACCCAGACGCAGAAAAGCGTTAACAGGGAATTGGTCCAGCTGGAAAACAGATTCTTTCTAGCCCATTTCACCGCGCGAGAAAACGCATTGGTCGGCACGGGCGGTATTTCATGAGTGGTTACAGTCATAATGGCACCGTTCTCTTAACGCTCAACCAGGGCGATTTTGCGGTTATAGATATTCATCAACAGCGAGATAGACAAGCTGATGGTCAGGTAGACCGCCATGGTGATGGCGATAGTTTCAATCGCCTGACCGGTCTGGTTAAGCACCGTTCCGGCAAACAACGACACCATATCCGGATAGCCGATAGCTGCTGCCAGCGATGAGTTTTTTACGACATTAAGATACTGGCTGGTTAGCGGGGGAATAATCACCCGCATCGCCTGCGGGATAATCACCTGACGCAGGGTGACCGGATTCGGTAATCCCAATGAAAGTGCAGCTTCGCTCTGACCATGCGGTACCGACTGAATGCCTGAGCGAATCACCTCAGCGATAAACGAAGAGGTATAAATCGACAGTGCCAGGGTCAGCGCCGCCAGCTCGGGTATCAGTGCAAAGCCTCCACGGAAGTTAAAGCCGCTCAGTTCGGGCACGTTCCAGTGCACCGCCGCGCCGAAAATCAGATGAGCGCCCAACGGTAACAGAATCAGCATCGCCAGCGCCGCCGGCCAGCTACGACGCAGCTGGCCGGTTTTTAGCTGGTGTTTGCGATTAAAACGGAATAACCCGATGCTGCCAGCAATCGCTATCATCAACGCGATCAGAAATGGCAGAGTGCCAGGCGCAGATTCCGGCCAGGGTAAGTAGAGACCGCGGTTACTGACAAAGGCGAGATCGAAAGCGCTTAATGCCTGGCGCGGGCCGGGTAAATTGCGCAGTACCGCAAAATACCAGAAAAAGATCTGCAACAACGGCGGGATATTACGGAAGGTTTCGATATAGATATTGGCGATTTTTCGCAACAGCCAGTTGTCAGACAAGCGGGCCAGGCCGATGAAAAACCCCAGCAATGATGCAAAAACAATACAAAGTGCGGAGACCAGCAGCGTGTTGGTCAGGCCGACAAGAAACACCCGTGCGTAGGTATCGCCATCTGAATAATCAATCAGATGCTGCACAATACCGAAACCTGCACTGCGTTCGAGAAAGCCAAAGCCGGAGGTAATGCCGCGGTTGGACAGGTTAATCACGGTGTTGTGAACCAAATATCCCACAACGACCAGCACCGCGACAATCGCGATAATCTGATATAGCCATGCGCGCACCGCAGGATTACTGAAGGAAAAATCCCTTTTGACGGTTGGGCGTTGAGACATGATGAAACCTCAGCTACAAGAACTCTGGCCTGAGCACCGCGTGTGCGGTGCCCGGTAGACAGGGGGGATTAACGAACCGGCGGTGCGTACTGGATGCCGCCATCTTTCCAGAGAGCATTCTGACCACGAGCAATTTTTAGCGCGCTGTCTTTACCGACGTTACGATCAAAACTTTCCTGATAGTTGCCTACCTGTTTGATGATGTTGAACGCCCACTTGTTGTCGAGTTTCAAATCCTTTCCGAAATCACCTTCAGTACCTAATAAGTGAGCCATATCTGGCGTGGAAGGTTTGGCTGCCATCTGATCGACATTCTTTGATGAAACACCCATTTCTTCCGCATTGAGCATGGCGTTAAACGACCATTTGACGATAGTGAACCAGTCATCATCGCCCCGTCGAACAACCGGGCCCAGCGGCTCTTTAGAGATCACTTCCGGCAATACGATAAATTCTTCAGGTTTACCCAGTTTTATACGCAGTGCATACAGCTGTGACTGGTCAGAAGCCAGGGTATCGCAGCGGCCAGTGTCCAGCGCTTTTGCTGATTCATCTGAGCGGTCGAAGGTTACCGGGATATACTTCATGTTATTAGCTTTGAAGTAATCGGCGACGTTCAGTTCGGTATCGGTGCCTGCCTGAATGCAAACGGTTGCGCCATCAAGCTCCTTAGCACTTTTTAATCCTGCTTTGTTGTGCGTCAGGAAGCCGATACCGTCGTAGTAGTTGACACCGGCAAACATAAAGCCCATGCCGCCATCCCGTGCTGAGGTCCAGGTGGTATTACGTGACAGGATATCGACTTCGCCAGATTGCAGAGCGGTAAAGCGCTCTTTGGCTGTCAGTGCGGTATATTTTACTTTATTGGCATCACCAAATACTGCCGCTGCGGTAGCACGACAGATATCCACATCCAGGCCGGTAAATTTGCCGCTGGCATCAGCATAAGAGAAGCCAGGCAAACCGTCACTGATACCGCACTGCACAAAGCCTTTCTTCTTAATCGCATCCAGCGTGGCGCCAGCATATGCCTGACTGGTGGCTGCGAGCAGCGTGGCAGTAGCTACCAGAGTTGAAAGCATCATCTTATTCATAAGGCATCCTGTGTGACGTAGTGTTTTTTTATGTGTTTAGTACACTTAAAGGTCGTGCACTTTTCCTGTCTGCGGCTGTTAGCCATCCACCACTCTGCAAACGCAATGCCAAAGTTGCGGAATCCTGAATTAGCTAGAAAGAGATATTAATAACCTAAGGTAACCAGATAGTTTGTCTAATATCCGCACCAAAGAGAGGCAAAGCCAGACGGGGCGATCACAATTAGTGCAAAAATTTTCACCAGATATCAGCATTGTGACCGGCAGCGCACTTGCAGATGTCCGATTTAAGAATGGGCAAAAAAAAAGCCCGTCTGATAACAGACGGGCTTTTTTACAAGGAGGGAATTAATAGAGCGAAGAGGCGCCGGCTGGCCGGGTTTTAAAGCGGCGATGTAGCCACATATACTGGCTTGGCGCACGCATGATTTCCTGCTCAATCACTTTATTCATATAGGCTGCGGCGTGATGTTCATCTTCCAACGGGTAGTCACGCAGTTCAGGCTGGATCACCAGTTCATAACCGCTACCATTCTCTTTACGAATCAATACCACGGTTACCATTGCCGGATTAGCCAGACGCGCCAGCATGTAAGTACCGCTGGTGGTGGCAGCTTGTGGCACGGCGAACAGCGGTGCAAACACGCTGCCCTTCGGGCCGTAATCCTGGTCAGGAGCGAACCAAACGGCTTCACCCTGTTTTAGCGCGCTAACCATACCGCGCAGATCGCGACGGTTAATCATCGCTTTGTTGGAGCGCATACGACCTTTGGTTTGTACCCACTCCATCATTTTATTGTTGTGCGGGCGATACATCGCCATCATCGGCTGGCAGATGCCCATTGCACGGCCACCCAGTTCGAGCGACATAAAGTGCACACCAATAATCAGCGCGCCGCGTTTATTTTCCTGTGCCTTTTGCAGATTATGCAGGCCATTGACGGTGAACCAACGTTTCACACGTGCATCTGACCAGAACCAGGCCATACCGGTTTCCAGCAGGCCCATACCCAACGATTCGAAATTGCTGACGATGCGCTGCTCGAGAATTTCCGATTGCAGGTCCGGGAAGCAGAGTTCCAGATTACGGCGGGTAATGCGCACACGGCGCTTCAGGAAGCGCATTGAGGTGCGTCCCATCCAGGTGCCGAGCTTTTCCAGTAGCGGGAAAGGAAGCTGGACCAGCAGAAAAAGCAGACCCAGGCCTGCCCATGTCGACCAGTAACGCGGGTGAAGCAGATCGCGAGAGAAGGCCGGTGGCGCTTTTGGTGCTTTCATTATTTTCTCTTTATGCATAAGTGGATGGTGTAACGCATAAAGAAATTAATCTATCGCGGTACATTGCATCAGACATCGTTAATGACCAGAAGTTGAGGGCTTTGCTGAAACTTTACATAAGTCAGAGAAGTCCGACCGCAGGCGGGTATTCCACAGTGCTCACTTTGGCAGCAGCACCGTTAACACAATGAACCGAAACTTAGTTACTGTAATCTTATCAGAAACTTAGTCGAAGACTATTGGTGACGCTTGATTATTCTACGCCTAAATCATTGTCTTTGATAGTAAATTTACGTGATTGCAAGGTTGTGGCTGTTGGTTTAATACTATGTTGTTATTGCGTAACTCAATGGATGAGTTATGGACAAGGAGAGCAGTTATGGCATGGATTTATCAACAAAGTACCGGGCAGTTGTCTCACAATGGCAGGTTGGTTGCTACAGGTTACGCTGGCAAAGACGAGGGTAAAAACATTCCCGACATGCAGGACAGAGTCGATATTGGGCCGCTTCCTCGAGGGAACTACACGATCACCAATCCGTTTCATCATCCTCATACTGGTCCTTATTCAATGCGTCTGCAGCCCTCTCATGGCAACGTAATGTATGGCCGTGCCGGTTTTCTTATTCACGGTGATAGTATTGAAAATCCGGGTGAGGCTTCAAATGGCTGCATTGTTATGCCGCCTGATGTGCGAAGAAGAATATGGACTAGTGGCGATCGGCAACTGGAGGTGATTTGGTGAATAAACTCATATTGTTAACATGCCTGCTTTTTTCTTTTTCTGTCAGTGCAAAGAAAGCGGATTGTCATTCATGGCCAATGAATATGGCCGAAGTATGGTTGAAGAATAATAATATTGCCGATATTACTCATCTGGACAGGACAAAAACTGAGATTAAACAGTTGGCGGCGCAAAAGAAAGCGGGTGGGATAACCACTGAGATCTGGCATTTTATTTTCCATGATAATAGCGGCAAAGCTTATGAAGTGATTACCCAAAGCGATGCAAATCTGGAAGAGTGTTCAGCCAGTGAAGTAAACGTATTTCTGATTGCCAGCAGCACAATCAACCACTGAAGTGGGGCATAACTGCATACAAAGAAAAAGGCGCTTTATCAGAAGATAAAAGCGCCTTTATTCAGACATTTAGCTGATTAATCAGTTCATGCCGTATTTTTTCAGTTTCTTACGCAGCGTACCGCGGTTGATGCCCATCATCAGGGCTGCACGGGTCTGGTTGCCACGGGTATATTGCATCACCATGTCCAACAAAGGCTGTTCAACTTCAGCCAATACCAGCTCATACAGATCATTGACATCTTGACCATTCAATTGAGCAAAATAGTTCTTCAGTGCCTGTTTGACCGAGTCACGCAGAGGCTTTTGGGTAACCTGATCCTGTGAGTTAACGGTAGAAACGGTCAGTACGTCAGAATTTACGCGTTGTTCGAACATAGTTCTGTCAGCTCTTTATTTCTGTTTACGCAAGTTTTTCGAAGTATGCCTCCAACGCCTCCAGCTGTTCGCTGGCATCCTCAATGGCGTTGAATGTGCGCCGAAACTGGTCGTTCGGGGCGTGCTCCTGGAGATACCAGGAGACGTGCTTCCGGGCAATACGGTATCCCTTGCGCTGACCGTAAAAGTCGTGCAGTTCCCGTAAGTGCCCGATGAGCAAGCGCTTAACTTCTGCCAGCGGCATCGGTGCCAGCAGCTCCCCAGTGTCCAGATAGTGCTGGATTTCCCGGAAGATCCACGGTCTTCCCTGAGCAGCACGGCCTATCATCAGGGCATCAGCCCCCGTATAGTCGAGTACTGCTCTGGCTTTGTGCGGGTCAGTAATGTCTCCATTCGCGATAACCGGAATGGAAACGTTCTGCTTAACTGTCCGAATGCTGTCATATTCAGCGTCACCGTTGAACAAACAGGCGCGTGTGCGTCCATGTATTGTCAGGGCCTGAATACCACAGCGCTCAGCCAATTGGGCAATCTCTACGCAGTTGCGATTGTCTGTATCCCAGCCGGTGCGAATCTTTAAGGTCACCGGTACGTCAACGGCATTGACCACCGCAGAGAGGATAGACTTCACCAACTCCGGGTGTTGCAGCAGTGCCGAACCTGCCATCTTGCGATTCACTTTTTTGGCCGGGCAGCCCATATTGATATCGATGATCTGCGCGCCAGATAAAGCATTAAAACGCGCAGCTTGTGCCATCTCATCAGGGTCACATCCGGCAATTTGCACGGTGCGAATCCCGGGCTCGTCACTGTGTACCATACGCAAACGGGATTTATCGCTCGCCCAAACTTCCGGGTTAGACGATAACATCTCCGATACGGTCATTCCGGCCCCCATGTCATGACAGAGCGTCCTGAACGGCCTGTCAGTAATACCGGCCATCGGGGCTGCTATCAAACGATTACGAAGCTGGTGTTGTCCTATGCGCATGAAAAGAAGTGACCATATATGTTCGCAAGGCGGCGTATATTACGCATTTTTTAACGAAGATGAAAGGCCAAACTTTGAACAATTGGCAGTAACAGATCAAGCAAAACCGCCTCGGAGGTAGGTGCTCTGATATTTTACCTTTCTATACAATGAGTTAAAAAATAACGACGAAATTGTGTACAAAGATTTTTCTTTTTTTGTGAGCCTTTAAGCAACATAAATCACGCCATAAACGGCGGTTTACGTGATAACTGACGTGCTAAAAGCGCCGCTACAGAGTTTCACCTAAGTGAAAAGGGTAGCGGCGCTGGAAAACCGGTAATTAGCGGCGAATGCCTGTAATCCGGCACCATTCCTCTTTTTCGGCGACCGGATCAAGAGCAAATTTATCAGCATAGGCTTCACAAACGCTGTCTGCCTGGCTGGCGAGCACGCCGGAAAGGCCGAGGTGTCCGCCCTGTTTTGGCAGCACGCTAATTAGCGGTGACAGCTCACGTAATGGACCCGCGAGGATATTGGCTACCACCACGTCGGCAGACAGATTTTCCGGCTGCTGATGCGGCAGGTAGAGCGACAAACGCTCTGAAACACCGTTACGCTCGGCGTTATCGCGGCTGGCCTGAATCGCCTGCGGATCGATATCGATGCCAATCGCCTGCGCGGCACCCAGTTTCAGAGCTGCAATCGCCAGAATGCCGGAGCCACAGCCGAAGTCGATGACGGTTTTGCCCTGCAAGTCGAGGCCATCAAGCCACGCCAGGCACAGTGCGGTCGTCGGGTGAGTACCGGTGCCAAACGCCAGGCCGGGATCGAGCATGACATTCACCGCAGAAGGATCGGGCACGTCGCGCCAGCTTGGGCAGATCCACAGACGATTGCCGAAACGCATTGGATGGAAATTATCCATCCACTCGCGCTCCCAGTCTTTGTCTTCGATCTGTTCGATCTTGTGGTGAAAACCTTCGCCCAGCAGCGGGTGAAATTGCAGACCGGCAACCACGTCGTGCATATCGGTTTCGGCATCAAACAGTCCGATCACATCGGTATCGCCCCACAGACGCGTTTCGCCCGGCAGCGGTTCAAATACCGGATTATCGTGGGTATCCTGGAAAGTAACGGATACCGCGCCGTGTTCAATCAGCGCATCGCCCAGCTCTTCGGCATGAGCACCAGTGGTGTTGATCTTAATTTGTATCCAGGGCATAGCGATTCTCTTACTCTAATAGGGTGGATGCGTCGTCAGGCTGCGGGGCCGGGCGACCAAACAAGTTGCCGATCAAAAATGCGATCAGGCTCAGCAGCAGGGCAGGAACAATCGGATGAAAGCCCAGCAGCTGAATATCTAAACTGGCTAATAGCGTATAGACAGCGGCACCGACCAGCATCCCGCTCAGTGCACCTGCCGCATTGGCTTTCTCCCAGTACAGCCCCAGCACCAGCGGCCAGAGGAAGACGGCTTCGAGACCACCAAAGGCCAGCAGATTAAGCCAGATGATCATATCGGGTGGATTCCACGCCGCCAGCAATAATAATAACCCAAGCACCAGCGTTATCATGCCGGACATGCGTTTCAGCAGCGGTTCATTAGTTAGCTGATGTGGACGCAGGCGCAGATAGAGATCTTTCACGATCGTTGCAGAGGATTGCAGCAGTTGGGCGTTGATCGTTGACATGATCGCTGCCATCGGCGCAGCAAGAAAGATCCCGGCGGCGAACGGCGGCAGTACGGTGATCATCAGCGTCGGGATCACCTGATCGGGTATTTTCAGATCCGGTATCACCGCGCGGCCAAGCACTCCCGCCAGATGCATGCCAGACATCAGAATCATCACCACAATGGTGCCGATAATAATGCCACGATGCACCGCTTTGCTGTCTTTATACGAGATGCAGCGTACCGCAGTATGCGGCAGGCCAATCACGCCAAAGCATACCAGTACTGAGAATGACGCGAGGAAGGTCGGGCTGATAATCTGATCGACACCCTGCGGGGTCAGCAGCTGCGGATCGATTTTCTGCAGCTTATCAATCGCCGCGTGCATGCCGCCCGCCGCGTGAATCACGGCAAACAGCAACAGGAAAGTCCCTGCCAGCATCACCAGCCCCTGCATTGCATCATTCAGCACGCTGGCGCGGAAGCCGCCAAATGCGGTATACAGCGCGATAGTCAGGCCGAATATCAGCAGACCGCTGTCGTAAGGAATGCCGGCGGCGGTTTCCAGCAGGCGAGCGCCGCCGATAAACTGCACCGTCATCGCCCCGATAAACGCCACTAACAAACTCAGGCTGGCGAACCAAACCAGCAGCGTGCTGCCATAGCGGGCGTACAGCATGTCATTCAGCGTCACCGCATTGTAGCGTCGCGCCAGAATAGCGAACTTTTTGCCCAGCACGCCTAGTGACAGCCAGACCGCCGGTACCTGCACCATCGCCAGCAGCACCCATCCCAGACCATATTTATAGGCGGCACCCGGGCCACCGATAAACGAGCTGGCGCTGATATAGGTGGTGGTAAGCGTCATGGCTAATACGAAACCGCCCATTGAGCGGCTGCCGAGAAAGTATTCGTTAAGGAAGTTGCCTTCATAGCGTTTGCGCACCGCATACACCGATAACCCGGCGACCAGCAGCAAATAGCCCAGTAGTGGCAGAAGCACTTCAATTTGCACGATCGTCCTCCAGCGGAATATCGCGGAAAACCACGCGAATCATCAACCAGCAGAGAAAAATAAACAGTAGCGGCACAAACAGGCAGGAGAGTTCAAACCAGCGCGGCAGCCCGGTAAAACCAATCTCATTGCCAGCCAGCCAGGCGCTTAATGCCCAGGCGGCAAGATAGGCGACTGCCAGAGCAAACGACCAGCGCGCTTCTTTATGCGCCTGCACAAAACGTGCATCCATAAGTCAACCTCAACTGATAATTCAGCAAAAAATCCGCAAGAAAAAGGCCGGTTAAACCGGCCTTTACGACAAACTGGCGATATCAGAACGGTTAGTCCTGCAGGCCGAGTTTTTTCTCCAGATAGTGGATATTGGTGCCACCCTGCTGGAAGTTTTCGTCGGACATGATTTTCATCTGCAGTTCGACGTTAGTTTTAATGCCGTCGATAATCAGCTCAGCCAGCGCATTCTTCATGCGCGCAATCGCCACGTCACGGTTTTCGCCGTAAGTGATCAGCTTACCAATCATTGAGTCATAATACGGCGGTACGGTATAACCGGCGTAAATATGCGATTCCCAGCGCACACCAAAACCACCTGGTGCGTGGAAGCGGGTAATTTTACCCGGGCTCGGCAGGAAGGAGTTTGGATCTTCGGCGTTGATACGGCATTCCACCGCATGACCGCGAATAATCACTTCTTCTTGCTTGATTGACAGCGGCTGGCCAGCAGCAATACGCAGCTGCTCTTTGATCAGGTCAACGCCGGTAATCATTTCGGTAACCGGATGTTCAACCTGAATACGGGTGTTCATTTCAATGAAATAGAACTCGCCGTTTTCATACAGGAACTCGAAAGTCCCCGCACCGCGATAGCCGATTTCGATACAGGCTTTCGCACAACGATCGCCGATAAAACGACGCATTTCGCTGGTGATGCCTGGTGCTGGTGCTTCTTCAACCACTTTCTGGTGACGACGCTGCATTGAGCAGTCACGTTCACCCAGATAGATCGCATTACCCTGGCCGTCGGCCAGAACCTGGATCTCAATGTGGCGAGGATTCTCCAGATACTTCTCCATATAGACCATATCGTTGTTGAAAGCGGCTTTCGCTTCCGCACGGGTCATATTAATGGATTGTTCCAGATCTTTTTCCTGACGCACAACGCGCATACCACGACCACCGCCGCCGCCAGAAGCTTTGATGATGACCGGATAACCGATGCGCTTACCGAAGGCACGGTTTTTTTCCATGTCGTCACCCAGCGGGCCGTCAGACCCAGGTACGCACGGAACACCGGCTTTCTTCATCGCATTGATCGCCGAAACTTTATCACCCATCAGGCGAATAGTGTCAGCTTTCGGGCCGATAAAGATAAAGCCAGAACGCTCAACCTGCTCAGCAAAGTCAGCGTTCTCGGACAGGAAGCCATAGCCTGGGTGAATCGCTACCGCGCCGGTAATTTCAGCGGCAGAGATTAGCGCAGGAATGTTCAGATAGCTTTTGACCGACTGGGCCGGACCGATACACACGGTTTCGTCGGCCAGCAGGACGTGTTTCAGATCGCGGTCCGCGCTGGAGTGCACAGCCACAGTCTTGATGCCAAGTTCTTTACAGGCACGCAGAATGCGCAGCGCGATCTCACCACGGTTTGCAATTACAATTTTATCCAGCATGGTTCGCCTCGTTATTCGATGACTACCAGCGGCTCGTCAAACTCAACTGGCTGACCGCTTTCGACCAGAATCGCTTTAACAACGCCGGATTTATCGGCTTCGATCTGGTTCATCATTTTCATCGCTTCAACGATGCACAGGGTATCGCCTGCATTCACTTTCTGGCCCACTTCCACAAACGCTTTTGCGTCCGGGCTTGGCGTGCGGTAGAAAGTACCGACCATTGGGGAACGTACGATATGGCCACTGATCTCAGCGCTTGCCGGCGCTTCCATTACCGGAGTGGTAGCTGGTGCTACTGCATTAGCCAGAGCTGGCTGCTGTTGCATAGCCGGTAATGCGTAAGCCTGCTGCATCATTGGGTAGCCCATGTTTGCAGGGGAGCGGCTGATACGAACTGACTCTTCACCTTCAGAGATTTCAAGTTCAGCGATGCCTGATTCTTCAACCAGTTCGATCAGTTTTTTAATCTTACGAATATCCATGAGTTTGGTTCCGTACTCTGTTTAATTAGAATGTGACAGGCGTTTTACTGCCGTTTGTAAAGCCCAGGAATAACCGTCGACGCCAAGTCCACAGATCACGCCCGCAGAAATATCAGAGAGATATGAATGATGGCGAAAAGGCTCGCGGGCATGCACATTGGAGAGATGCACTTCGATAAACGGAATGCTCACTGCCAACAACGCGTCGCGAATAGCCACGCTGGTATGGGTGAATGCCGCCGGGTTAATGACGATATAATCGACATTGCCTTTTGCCTGATGAATGCGATCAATCAACGCATGTTCAGCATTTGACTGGAGATGGCTGAGTTTTACCTGCAGCGCGTCAGCTTGCGAGGTCAGGTCACTGACAATCTCGGCTAATGTGGTCTTACCGTATTTTTCAGGCTCTCGCGTGCCCAGCAAATTGAGGTTGGGACCGTTCAAAAGCAGAATATGAAAGTTGACTGCCATCTTGCTGCTATCTCCTGCAATAATTGAGGCAACGCGTAAAATACCTTGTGAAAAACCATTTGTCACCCTTCAGGATGAAAATTGGCGCCACATTGCCTGCAAAGGCGGGCATTATATCGATTTCGTTGCAATTAGCAGCTAAATACTGGTCTTATCAGCGAAGATTATCAACCGCGAGCCGATGATGGCTGGCGGTTGTCTGCAGGATATGCGGGCTGGAACACATTATCTGGGGCTATTTGGAAAACCACTTAGCAAACTTCTTGTAACGCCATGCCAGCAAGATCGCTGCAATAATGGCGTAAATTACCGGCTGTGGCGACAAAATCTTCACCGACCAAAGATAGTGAATCGGTGTGAGGATCGCCACCAGATAGACGAAATTATGCAAAGTCTGCCAGCGACGGCCAAGAGCGCGCTGGGCTTTCTGAAATGAAGTCAGTGCCAGTGCCAGCAGCAGCAGCCAGCTGATCATCCCCAGTAGCAGGTAAGGGCGGGTAACCACTTCCTGACCGAGCAGTCGCAGATTGCTGATCCCCAGCTCCAGCAGTGAATAACTGATCAGATGAAGCGTGGCCCAGGCAAAACACCATAAACCGAGCAGTCGGCGGGTGCGAATCAGCAGCGGCTGCCTGGCGTAGCGCGCCAGCGGGGTGACCACCAGCGTCGCCAGCAGCAGTTTCAGCGCCATTCGGCCGGTAAAATGCTGAATATCTTTCGCCGGATCGGCGCTGAACCACCCCTGATCGACAGAAAGGATCAACCACAGCAGCGGCAAAAAAGCCGCCAGGTGCAGCAGCACCTTCAGCGCGGTAATCTGTTTTAGTGTCAGGCGCACTCAGTAATTCTCCCGCAAATCCAGCCCGCGATACAGTGAGGCCACCTGTTCGGCATAGCCGTTAAACAGCAGGGTTGGCTGACGCTTTACGTCCAGAATGCCGCCAGAACCGATAAAACGCTCGGTAGCCTGCGACCAGCGCGGATGGTCAACATGAGGATTCACGTTGGCATAGAAGCCGTATTCTTCCGGACCTGCCAGGTTCCAGGTGGTCGGTGGGCGATCGCGGGTCAGGCTGATATGCACAATTGATTTGATATTTTTGAAGCCATATTTCCACGGCACCGTCAGGCGGATGGGCGCGCCATTTTGTGGGGGTAATGCTTTACCGTACACGCCGGTGGTTAACAGCGTCAGCGGGTTCATTGCTTCATCCAGCCGCAGCCCTTCAACATACGGATATTTCAGGCCGCCGCCAATAAAACGGTCCTGCTGGCCGGGCATTTGGTCCGGTGCATACACCGTCTGAAAAGCGACAAAGCGCGCATTGCTGGTGGGCTCGGCGGCTTTCAGCAACTTGCCCAGCTCAAAACCTACCCACGGCACCACCATTGACCAGGCTTCAACGCAGCGCATGCGGTAGATTCGCTGCTCAAGCGGAAAACGCTTAAAGATGTCATCCATATCCAGCGTCATTGGCTTGCCAACTTCACCGTCGATACGGATTTTCCAGTCGGTGGTTTTCAACGAACCGGCATTCGCCGCCGGGTCGGCCTTATCAAGGCCAAACTCATAATAGTTGTTATAGCCGGTAACTTTATCTTCCGGCGTTAAGGTTAAATCGGCCTGCCAGGCGGCAGGTTTGGTGAAATCGAGTGGTTTACCGGAAGGTGCAGCAGGGCGGTCATTGCCTTTAAACCACGACAGCAGGTCGGCACGCGCGGTAACCGGCAGCGACATGGCGGCGGCGCTGAGACCGAGTGTTTTTATAATATCGCGGCGGCGCTGGTTAAATACGCTTTCCGGCGTAACGTCGGCTTCAGTCAGTTTATTCACAGGCTTCATCAGAATGCCCTCATGGCAGGAGAAGAGACTGCAATCAGCATGGTGCAAGCTGGCTTAACTGGCGAGTTTTTGCCGGAAAATATGAAATTTCCTGGACGCGCTCCCTCGCGTCCTGTGCCGGTTACGCGATTTTGACCAGCGTACGACCGGTAACATCATTATTAAGCAGTCGCGCTGCCGCGTCGGCCGCGTCGGCCAGCGGTACTTCGCGGGTCGCCTGCTGATAAAACGATGCAGGCAGGATCTTCAGTAAACGTTTCCAGGCTTCACTGCGGCGTGCAGCGGGTGTCATTACTGAATCCACGCCTTGCAGGCGCACATTGCGCAGAATAAACGGCATTACCGTGGTCGGCAGCGAAAAACCACCAGCCAGACCGCAGGCGGCGACGGTGCTGTTATAGTTCATTTGCGCCAGTACGCTGGCCAGCACCCGATCGCCGGCGGTATCAATCGCTCCTGCCCAGCGCTGTTTTTCCAGTGGGCGCGTCTCGCCGTTAAATGCGCTACGCGGCAGAATCTCGCTGGCACCCAACTGGCGCAGATAATCGTGCGTGCTTTCGCGACCGCTTACCGCCACCACGCGGTAGCCCAGCGCGCTGAGCAGAGCGATTGCAGTACTGCCCACGCCGCCGCTGGCACCGGTTACCAGCACCTCTCCGCTATCCGCCGTCACGCCACCTTCTTCCAGCGCCATTACGCACAGCATGGCGGTAAAACCGGCGGTACCGATAATCATCGCCCTGCGCGCGTCCAGTCCTTCCGGCATCGCTACCAGCCAGTCGCCGTTTACCCGCGCCTGCTCTGCCAGACCACCCCAGTGCTGTTCACCGACGCCCCAGCCGGTCAGCAGTACTGCCTGGCCAGTATGAAAACGCGGATCTTCGCTGTGATGGACGGTGCCGGCGAAATCAATACCCGGCACCATCGGGAAATTGCGGATTATCTTTCCTTTACCGGTGATCGCCAGCGCATCTTTATAATTAATACCAGACCAACTGATATCCACTGTGACATTGCCTGGCGGCAATAAATCACGGGAGACCGTTTTTACGGTGGCGAGGGTTTTCCCCTCGGATTGTTCTAATAGCAATGCTTGCATAAGAATCTCCTGAAATAATCCGTCAATCTGACGAAAATGTAGTTGCTATAACTATACTCGCCAAAAATAGGCGTAAACTGCGGCGGCGCAAACAAAAGCGCATTCGGTTATGTTATTTTCTACCATTAAGCTGATTCTGATGACTCAGCGCGGCTCTTTTTCACTGTTATTAACCTCAGATCGCCTCTCGCTTGGTTAATGGCGTTGTTTATCACCGCAGTTAAAAGGCACAAGGATGCGATTAACCACCAAACTATCTGCGTTTATCACTTTGCTCAGTGCATTGGCAATGTTGCTGATGTTAGTGGGCTGTGCGTTCAGTTTCTTCTATCTCAGCTATCAGAAAGTCGAGCAGCGGGTTCAGACTATCGCCACCGAAATCGATCAGTCGCTGATGTACAGCACGGCAGCGGAACTGGAACCCTGGCTGCGCAAAATGATGCCGCCGCTCAACAT